>Ga0157379_10000577_pt1 | contig 29678 bp, 24 predicted proteins | sample S25metaG_FD_121802 | JGI IMG/M metagenome (GOLD analysis project Ga0157379, IMG submission 121802) | Switchgrass rhizosphere microbial communities from Kellogg Biological Station, Michigan, USA - S2-5 metaG | ecosystem: Host-associated > Plants > Roots > Rhizosphere > Soil | place: USA... | reverse complement strand
GGGCGAGCCGTCGATCGAAATGACGCTGAGCTTCTCCAAGTCCCTGCGCACGGGCGAGCTCTACGACGAGAAGAACCGCCTCAAGCCGGCCTTCGTGGCCACAGCCGCCCTGGTGTTGAACGCTGTGCCGGCCGTCGTGGCCGCCCCGCCCGGCATCTACGAGTATCCCGAGCCCCCATCCTGGATCGGCGCCTCGCGCGTCTGAGGCCGAGTGCGCCAATTTCGCCCCCATTCGTTGCATTAATGTAACGATTTTAGGGTGACCGTCCGTCGTAGGCCGGCTATAGCCCTGAGCGGCGCGACCGTCACGCTGGAGCGATACATAGAAGCTCCCAAAGCGGGCGTGTGTTGCGCAAATCTTGAGGGGGATACATGAAGATCAGGCTTGCTTTGATGTCCGCAGGCGCGGCGTTGATGGCTCTGCCGGCCGTCGCGCAGGAGTCCGCGGCGCATGCGACGGGCATCCAGGAAGTGGTCGTCACGGCGCGGAAGCGCGCCGAGAACGTTCAGAACGTGCCGATCGCGATCACCGCGGTGAACTCGAAGACCCTGGAAGCGCACGGCTTCACGCAAATGCAGGATCTGCAGAAGCTGGCGCCCAACCTGACGATGCTGCCGAGCGTTGGCGTGGGCGGCGCGGTGAAGATGTCGCTGCGCGGCCAGTATCAGAACGACTTCAACGCCACGATCGATAACTCGGTGGCGGTGTACGTCGATGGCGTGCTGATGGCGCGCGCGGCTGGGTTGAACCTGAATTTCCCCGATATCGACCGGATCGAGGTGCTGCGCGGGCCGCAAGGGACGCTGTTCGGCCGCAACACCACCGGCGGCGCCATCACCGTCACCACGGCCGATCCGGTCCTGAACCGGACGCTCGGCAAGGTGAAGGCGGGTTACGGCAACTATAACGCCAAGGACCTGCAGGCCGTCCTGAACGTGCCGATCGTCGAGGACGTGCTCGCCCTGCGCGCGTCGGGCTACTACGCCAGGCACGGCGGCTATGACCGGATAATCAACGATCCGAGTGTGACGCCGGTGGCCGGCCGCCGGGTGAACAGCCTCGACGCGCTGGGCGGCCAGGTCAAGATCAGGTACACGCCAAACAGCCGCGTGAACTGGGTCCTCAAGGCCGACTACATCCGGGACAACAACAAGAGCCCTGCCGGACGGGTGACGGGCTTCATCCCCAACTTCCCCGCCGCGACCCGTGCGCTTCTTGGGCCGGTGGCCCCCGTCGAGGGCGACCCGAACCCCTTCTATACGCGGTACGTGCCGACGGAGCGGATAAGGAACTACGGCCTTACCAGCACCGTCTCGGTCGATGTGAACGAGGCCGCCCAGGTCAAGTTCATCAGCTCCTATCGGAAGTTGAACGACAGATTCAACTTCGACGTCGACGCCAGCGTCGCGTCGGTCAATCAAAACACGACATGGCTCAACGACGACATCTTCACCGAGGAACTTCAGCTCACGGGCAAGCTGTTCGACAACGCCGTCGAATATGCGACCGGCCTCTACTACTTCCAGGAACGGGGTCAGCAGGCTCATTACTCCGCCGGGGCGACGGTCACCTGGCTTCCCGGCCGATTTGAGCCCAACACCTTCGTCGGCAGCGGCGTGCAGAACGGGACCTTCGGCGCGAAGTCGAAGGCTGTGTATGGGCAGGCCACCTGGCACGCCACCGACCAATTGGACCTGACCGGCGGCATCCGCTACTCGCACGAGACGAAGAGCCTGACCGCGCGGAACTTCAACGTGGTGACGGTCGGCGGGGTGAACGGGTTCAGCTGCGCCAGCATCACCAGCTCCACCCGGTTCTTCAGCCCGACCTACGAAGGGTGCGGCCAGACGCTGCCGGACACGAAGAAGGGCGCGGTCAATTACAACCTGACGGCCCAATACAAGCTGCGGCCTTCGATGATGGTCTATGCCAAGCTGGCGACGGGCTTCCGCTCCGGCGGGCAGAACATCGCCGGCACCAACCAGTTCACCTACAAGGCGTTCGGGCCCGAGAAGGTGAAGGAATACGAAGTCGGCATGAAGGCGGACTTCTTCGACCGGCGCCTGCGCGCCAACGTCGCGGCGTTCTATGACGACTACACCGACATCCAGCGCACGGTCTCGGTCGTGGTCCCCGGCGGAAATCCCCCGGCCCAACCGTTCACGATCAACGCGGCCAAGGGCCGGGTGAGGGGCGTCGAGGTCGAGCTTACGGCGGCTCCGACGGACCAGCTCACCCTCGGCGGCGCCGTCGGCTATATCGATGCCGGGTACAAGAGGTTCACCTCGGCCGGACAGACCAATCCGAACGTCGTGGTCGACCGCAGGGACGAACACTTCCCCGGCGCGCCGCGGTGGACCGCAAACGTCTATGCGGATTACGTCTTTCCGACGTCCCAGGGCGATCTGGTGCTGCATGCCGACTACGCCATGCACAGCAGCTACCAGGGCACTGTGGGGAGCCCGTTTGGCGACACCTACACGACGTCCGACCTGATCAATCCGAAAGGTGGCGATCTGGGCGCGCGCGCCACTTGGAACCTCAGTCCGGACCTTGCGGTCGCGGTGTGGGGCAAGAACCTGCTGAACGATCGGTACACCGTCACGATCAGCGGCGGGATCGGCGCCCGGTTCGGCATTTATAACCCGCCCCGGACCTTCGGCGTCGAGGCGACCTATCGCTTCGGAGGCTGACGCCGCCTAACGATCGGCCGGAGGCTGAGGACTTGCGCGCCGCGCCTGGCGCGGCGCGCAAGTCCATTTGCCGAAATCCGCCCGCGCGGTAACATACGCCTCCCATCAAAGCCCCTGAGCCCGATGGGAAAGGTGAGGGAGGACGACTGATGGACATGCAGGCTGAATACGCCGTACCGAAGTCCGTGTTGCCGTACGTCGGCAAGATCGTGGACATCGACGCGCACGAACACACGCCGGTGAACCGCTGGGTGGACACCTTCGGCTCGGTCGCGGCGCAGCTCGTCGAAGCTGTGCAAGCCTCCACCCATCCCGCGAACGAGTTCAAGGCCACCGACGACACCGAGCTCACCCCCGACAATCTCTGGAACCAGAAGCGGGCCGAGGCGCCTGGCTCGTTCGACATGAAGCGTCGGGACCAGGTGATGGATATGATGGGGGTGGAGAAGCAGCTCATGTTCCCCGGGGTCATGGGCCTGCAGGCGATGGTGCTGCTCGCCACCGCCGACACGCCGGAGGTGTGGCACAAATCGATCAACACCAACCGGGCCGCCTACGCCAAGCAGCTCATCGAGGCCTACAACGAGTGGAGCGTGCGTATCGCGGCCGAACATTCCAGGCTTCGGCCGGTCGCCGTCCTCATGGGCGAGACGGTGGAAGACCTTGAATCGGAGGCCCGCAGGTGGCTGTCGCGCGGCATCCGCGCCCTTTGGATGCCCAGTTCCATCCTGCCCGGCGGACGCTCGCCTGCGCACACCGATCTCGACAAGCTCTACGACATCATCGCGCAGGGAAACGCCACCCTGTGCGCCCACGTCGGCGCCGACCTGGGCTTCCTGAAGACCGAGCGCTGGCGCGACGCCCCCGCCTTCCAGGGCTACAAGTGGGGCGGCGAGTTCTCGCTCGACCCCTGGACCCTGAACAACATGTCCAAGGCCACCGAGAACTTCATCGCCACCATAATTCTGGGCGGCGTCTTTGAGCGTCACCCCAACCTGCAATACGGCGTGGCGGAAGTGGCGGCCCACTGGGTCGGTCCGCTGGCCTACAGCATGGACATGTGGATCGAGAATTCCGGCGCCTTCAACAAGAAGAACACCGGCTGGGCCATGCGGCTGAAGCCGTCCGAGTACATGCAGCGCAACATCCGCGTCGCGCCCTTCGATTTCGAGGATGTCGGCGGCTACATCGAGCGCTTCGGCCTCGAAGACGTCTACTGCTACGCGAGCGACTTCCCGCACATCGAAGGCGGCAAGGACCCGATGCGCCGGTTCAGCGAGAGCTTCGACGCGCACAACATCAGCGAGGACGTGCGCCGCAAGTTCTTCGTGGAAAACGGCCGCTGGCTGCTGCCGGACTAACCGGCCGCGACGGAATGATCTGATCAGGCGGGCGGTGGGGAGCTTCCCCATCGCCTCGGTTGTGCGCTTGGTCCTCTTGCGCGTCCGCTGACGCATCTTTGAAGAATTAGCCGGTTTCCTAAAAGGGATGACATTCCGCGCCGTCGGCCTACGTTGATCGCTGACGTTAGGTGCGGATGTGATGCCGAATTCCGGCGGCTTTGAAGAAATAGACCGTGAATTTGCCGAATATCTCGCCCGGCCGCGGAAAACGGCCGATCGCCCGGCGTTGTTTCGACACCTGCGCGCGCCCGATCGCATGGGCGAGGTTGAGATGGTGACGGATTCGCTTGGTCGCCGTAAGACGCAATTGTTATCCTTGGAAGTGCTGCCGGTGCGGCGCGTCCCCGTTAGCGTCACCGCCTGAGGGCGCGACGCCAGGAAGGTGATGGAGGAAGAGTGATGGATATGCAGACTGAATACGTCGTGCCGAAGTCCGTGTTGCCGTACGTCGGCAAGATCATGGACATCGACGCGCACGAACACACGCCGGTGAACCGCTGGGTGGACACCTTCGGCTCGATCGCGACGGAGATCGCCGAAGCTGTGCAAGCCTCCACCCACCCGTCGAATGAGTTCAAGGCCGCCGACGACACCGAGCTCACCCCCGAAAATCTGTTGAACCAGAAGCGGTCCGAGGCGCCTGGGTCGTTCGACATGAATCGTCGGGAAGACGTGCTGGACATCACGGGGGTGGCGAAGCAGCTCCTGTTCCCCGGGAGCATGGGCCTGCAGTCGGTGCTTCTGCTCGCCACCGCCGACATGCCGGAGGTGTTCCACAAATCGATCAACACCAACCGGGGAGCCTACGCCAAGCAGCTCATCGAGGCCTACAACGAGTGGGGCGTGCGCATCGCCGCCGAACATCCGAGGCTTCGGCCGGTCGTCCCGCTCATCGGTGACACGCCTGAGGAACTCGAAGCGGAGGCCCGCAAGTGGCTGTCGCGTGGCATCCGCGGCCTTTGGATGCCCAGTTCCATGCTGCCCGGCGGGCGCTCGCCTGCGCACACCGATCTGGACAAGCTCTACGACATCATCGCGCAGGAAAACGCCACCCTGTGCGCCCACGTCGGCGCCGACCTGGGCTTCCTGAAGACCGAGCGCTGGCGCGACGCCCCGGCCTTCCAGGGCTTCAAGTTGGGCGGTGAGTTCTCGCTCGACCCCTGGACCCTGAACAACATGTCCAAGGCCACCGAGAACCTGATCGCCACCATGATTCTGGGCGGCGTCTTTGAGCGTCACCCGAACCTGCGCTACGGCGTGGCGGAAGTGGCGGCCAACTGGGTCGGTCCGCTGGCCTACAGCATGGACATGTGGATCGAGAACTCCGGCGCCTTCAACAAGAAGAACACCGGCTGGGCCATGCGGCTGAAGCCGTCCGAGTACATGCAGCGCAACGTCCGCGTGTCGCCCTTCGATTTCGAGGATGTGGGCTTCTACATCAAGAGCTTCGGCCTCGAAGACGTCTATTGCTACGCGAGCGACTTCCCGCACATCGAAGGCGGCAAGGACCCGATGCGCCGGTTCAGCGAGAGCCTGGAAGCGCACAACATCAGCGAGGACGTGCGCCGCAAGTTCTTCGTGGAAAACGGCCGTTGGGTGCTGCCGGACTAATCGGCCGCGACGACGCGATCTGATCAGGCGGTGGGGAGCTTCTTCCCCATCGCCCTTCGTCTCGGCCCTGCGACTGTGACGTCCGGCGGACAGGCGCCTGAGCAAGCAGTCGACGACGCCGACGCCAATGCCCAGAACAGCCGGCTATCGACACGCTCTCTTACGGGCTCAAGGACCGGCCTCGTCCCTTTGAGAAAGTTGAAGTCGACATGCCCATGACCCGGTCCGAGCTCGAGCAGGCCGCTCGTCCGATCTTCGACTCCTTCGCGGCCGCTGATGAGAAGGGCATCCGGGACCTGGACCGCATCCTTGCCTTCTTCACCGACGACGTGAAGTACGAGACGCCGTTCCTGGAAACGCCGGTCAAATTGGACAACGCGGAGGATTTCCGCGCCTTCCTGGGCCGCGCCCGGGGGCTGTTCGGACCGACGACCTATACCTTGGGGCCCTTCACGATCGACGTGGAGACCCAGACCGTCGTCGTGGAAGCCAGGAGCGAGCGGCGTCTCCTCGCAACCGGCGACACGATCCGGATGCGGTACGTGTTTATATTCAAGTTCCGGGGCGACAAGGTTTGCGAGTTCCGGGAAATGGCCTTCTCGACCGACATGGAAACGGTGCTCAAGGGATTGAAAATAAACTGAATATCGACCGATAACCCAGCCGTCTCGGCCGGGATGAAAATCTAAAGGGAGCGAAAAATGGCGACGCTGAAATTCGACGGCCGCGTCGTGGCGATCACGGGGGCGGGCCGTGGACTGGGGCGGGAGCACGCCCTGCTGTTCGCGTCGCGCGGCGGGGCTGTGGTTGTGAACGATTACGGCCTGGCCATGGACGGGGTGACTCGCGAGGACAGCCCTGCCGAAGCCGTCGTCGCGGAGATCAAGGCGGCCGGCGGCAAGGCCGTGGCCAACCTGCAGGACATCACCAAGCCGGAAGGCGGCGCCTCGGTGATCGAAGACGCGATCAAGCATTTCGGCCGCATCGACGCGGTCGTGAACAACGCCGGCGTGGTGGGCCACAGCACCTTCGAGGACTGCTCTATCGAAGAGCGGGACGCCAACATGGCGGTCCACTACTGGGGCCATTGGAACGTGACCAAGGCCGCTTGGGGCCACATGAAGAAGCAACGCTACGGCCGCGTCGTGAACATCTTCTCGGGTGCGGCCACGGCCGGCGCCCCTGCCCGGGTCGCCTATTCGTCCGCCAAAGGCGCGATTATCGGCTTCACCCGCACCCTCGCCATCGAAGGCAAGGAACACGGAATCAAGGTCAACGCCCTTGGGCCGGCCGCCTATACCCGCATGACCGCCTATTCTTTCAAAACCTTCGGCAAGGGGCTCTCGGACGGCACGCCTGAAGGCCAGGAGAAGTGGATGAGCCGCTTTTTCGATCCACGCCACCCGGCCGCGGGCGTTTTCGTGTTGGCGCATGAAAGCTGTTCGGTGACCGGCAACCTCTACCAGTGCAGCGGCGGCCGAATGGCGCGTTTCGTGCTGGGCGAGGCGGAGGGCTTCGTATCGGGCGATATCGCCAACTTCGGCCCGGAGATGATCATGCAGAATTGGGAGCGGGTGGACAGCCTCGAGCCCTATGCGGTGCTGGACGGGCCCACGGCCTCAATGGCCCACCACATGGAGCTTTCCCTGAAGGCCGAAAAAGAGGCCTCCAAGGCATAGGCTGCGGGAGCAGGCGAGGCATAGATGGATCAGATGCCCAGTTCGAAAAGCGTGGAGCGCCGGCCGGTGGCGGGCGCTTGCTCCCATTGCGCCGCGCAGGCCTTGGCGCGCTACGAGGTCCTGTCGGAGGGCGGCTGGTTCACCGTCGTGAAGTGCCAGCAATGCCTCGTCTCCCTCGAACGGGTTCCCTGGCGTCCTCACGGCTATCTTGTCCGCGATAGCTTCGCCGCGATCTGGGGCGAAGCGGAGGAGGGGCGGTGACCGAGGGGGGACGGATCGTCGCCGTCGACGTCGGCGGCACCTTCACCGACGTGGTGGCCGTCGACGGCGGTCGGATCTTCACGGCCAAGGTGCCTACGGACAGACGCTCCAGCGACAACTCCGTGCTCGCGGGCGCCAAGGAGGTCGATGTCAGCCAGGCCCGCGTGTTCAACCTCGCCAGCACCGCCGGCCTGAACGCGGTCATCACGCGGCAAATCCCGAAGGTCGCGTTCATCACCACCTACGGCCATCGCGACATCCTCGATCGCGGCACGCTGTTCCGTCCTTTCGAAGCCCTGACCAACCCCTATTGGCGGCGAAACTTCGGCGACACCGCCGCGCCCCTGGTGCCGCGCTACCTCCGCCGTGGCGTCAAGGAGCGTATGACCGTCGATGGGGAGGTGTTCATCCCGCTGGACGAGGCGCAGGCCCGCGAAGAGCTGCGGGTGCTGAAGCGTTGCGACGTCAAAGGCGTCGCGATCTGCCTGCTGCACGCCTACGCCAATGACGCCCACGAGCGCCGGCTCAGGGAACTGGTGGGCGAGGAGCTGGGCGACATCCCTTGCTCCATCTCAAGTACGGTCTCGCCGGTCGCCAAGGAATACGCGCGGTCCTCCACCACCGTCATCGATGTGCTGATGAAGCTGATGTACGCCGAGTACACGGCGCGCCTGGAGCGTGGCCTGACCGGCGCCGGCTTCACCGGACAATTCAACTATTCGGATTGCCGGGCGAACCTGTTGCCGGCCGACTACGCGATGGAGCGGCCGTACCAGCTGGTCATGGGCGGACCCGCCGGCGGCACGGTTTCCTCCGCCCACTTCGGACGAGCGATCGACGACAGCCGCCTGCTCTGCGCCGACGTGGGCGGGACGTCGTGCGATATCAGCGTGGTGGATGAGGGCGAGCCCTGGTCGAGCGGTTCGTTCGAACTCGAACATGATATGCCGGTCAACGCCACCTCGATCAACATCATCACGCTTGGCGCGGGCGGCGGCAGCGTGGTCTCGGTCACGCCCGGCGGCGACATCGCCACCGGCCCCGACAGCGCCGGGTCCGAGCCCGGACCGGCGTGTTATGGCGCGGGCGGCGCGCGGCCGACGCTGACCGACACGGCGCTGTTGATGGGCGTGCTGGCGGCGGACCGTTTCCTGGGCGGCCGCAAGCCGCTGTTCCCGGATCGCGCGCGCGCGGCCTTCGAAGCGCTCGACACCAAGCTGCCCTTCGATCAGCGGGTCCGCTTCGCCTGGGGCATGGCGATCAACAACATCGCCGAGGGCCTGCAGAACATCGCCATCCGGCGCGGCATCGATCCGCGGGACTTCAGCCTAATGGCCTTTGGAGCGGCCGGGCCGATGATCCTGCCTGCCGTGCTGGATCATTTTCCCATGCGCCGGGTGATCGTGCCGCCGCACCCGGGCCTGTTCAGCGCGCTCGGCCTGGTCAGCGCCGACCGGGTCTACTCCGACAGCCGTGGCGGGCAGTTGGTCCTGGGCCCCGAAGCGGCGCCGCGGCTTCAGGCGATCTACGGCCCCATGGAGGAGCAGCTCCTGAGCCGGCTGGGCGCAGACCGGGCCAAGGCGCGGGTGCATCGCAGCTTCGACGGGCGGCTGCTGGGCCAGAGCTGGGAGGTCTCCTTCGTCGAGGCGCCGGGAGGCCCGGTCACAGGCGACACCATCGAGAGGATGGTCGCCAAGTTCCACGACGTCTACCACCGGCTCAACGGAAGCCGCTTCGACCGGATTCCCGTGGAGACGGTGGTCTTCCGGGTCCAGGTGAGCGTGCCGTCGGACAAGGTGGAATATCTGCCGATCGCCGCCGGCCGCGGCGCCCGACCCCGCGGTACGGTGACCTTGCGGCACCTCTACGACGGGGAGATCGAAGCGGCCGAGTACGAGCGGGAGGACCTCGGCTCCGGAGACGCCTTCGAGGGTCCGGCCGTCGTTCGCGAGGAAATGTCCACGACCTTCGTGCCGGCCGGCCGGCGCCTGACGGTGGGCGAGTACGGGGAGCTGATCATTGGCTGACGACGCCATGACCAAGCCGGAGCGCGCCGAGGGCGCGTCGCACGGCGCAGCCTCGGGCAAGCCGCTCAGGGAGCTCGACGAGCGCGAGTTCGAGTTGCGCTACGGATGCGATCGCTTCACCGCGGCTCTGCTGACGAACCGGTTCCGCTACGTACTGGATCACGTGGGGGCGAAGCTGATGACCAGCGCCTTCTCGCTGGTCATTCGCGACATGATGGACTTCTGCGTGACCATGTCGGGGCCGCCGGAGATCGGCTGGCCCATGCCGGCGGTGAGCCTGTCCAATCCCATTCATTGGGGACCGGTGCCCGACTCGGTCCGCGTCGTGCTTGAGGAATATGGGGTCGAGCGCCTGCGACCCGGCGACCTCATCATGGCGAACGACTCCTTCCGCACCGGCAAGCACCTCAACGACGTCTCCTTCATCGCGCCGATGTTCTCGGACGGCCGCTTGGTCACCGCCCTGCACATCACCGCCCACCAGCTCGACCTTGGGAGTCGCACGCCGGGCGGCTTCGACATCGCGAGTCGGACCCTGTGGGAGGATGGGCTCGTCCTGCCGCCCATGCTGCTCTACCGCGAGGGCCAGCTGGACAAGACGGTGTTCAACCTCGTCGGCGCCAACACCCGTTTCCCCGACATCGTCCTACCCGACCTCGAGGTCATCAAGACCAGCCTGGACCTGGGGCAGAGGCTGCTGTCCGACAGCATCGCCAAGTACGGGCTCTCCGCCTACCTCGGCGCGATGCGTTACGCCTGCGACGGCGCGGCCGAGCGGATGGCCGAGGCGACGGCGGCCTTGCCGGACGGGGTCTACGAGGCTGTCGAGGTCCTCGACGGAGACGGCTTGGCCGACAGTCCGGAATATCAGCTGTGCGTCAGGATCGCCAAATCTGGGCCGCGGCTCGAGTTCGACTTCAGCGGCAGCTCAGAACAGACGCGGTCGGCGCTGAACTGCAGCTGGCTGGACGTGAAGACCGGCGTTCTCCTGGGGCTGAAGGCGCTGCTTGAGCCCGTCCAGGCGCCCAATTCAGGGACCTTGAGAAACGTCGACCTGCTGCTCCCGCCGGGCTCCATTCTCAATCCGCAGCCGCCTGCGGCGACGATGTTTTATCCTGAGCTGGTCGAGGCGATCATCCAGGCGACGATCAGGGCGCTCAATCCCGCCCTCGGCGAGCGGGCGATCGCACCGCCGAGCTGGTGGATATTCCTGCATCACGCCCAAGGGCGGACAGCTTCCGGAGATCCGTGGGCGAGCCTTGCGGTGGCCTCTTCCATTCCCGCACAGGCGTGGGGCGGCACCCAGGAGGGGGACGGCGACAGCAATTCCCTGCTGTTCTGGGCCAATTTCATGGACAACCGCATCGAGCCTCGCGAGGCCGCGCTGCCGATGATTGTGTTGCGCCATGAACCCATGCGGGACACCGCCGGGCCTGGGCGCCATCGGGGCGGGGCCGGCGTCGTCACCGACATCTATTGGAAGCACGCCGGCGCCCACCAGGGCTTCGCCACCCATATCAAGCGAGCCCAAAGCGGCGCCTATGGAGGCGGGGAGGGCCATCTGGGCGGCGCATGGCTTCTGCACGCGGAAGGCGCGCCGGCTGGCGCGGAAGCGTGGCCGCAGGCCGCCATGCACGACCCGCTCTACCGAGAATCCGTCCCGATCACCGGAAAGGTCGATCCGTCGACCCACGAAGTGAAGACCGACGGTGAGTATGTCTTCCGAACCGAGCCGATCTCGGCCGGGCCGGGCGCCATCGTGCGCCAGGTCGGGTGCGGCGCAGGCGGCTGGGGAAATCCCTTCGATCGTGCGCCTGACGCCGTCCTGCGCGACGTCCGGGACGGCTATGTCTCTCAGGCGGCGGCGGAGCGCGCCTATGGCGTGGTCGTGGTCGGCGATCCGGAGCATGACCCCGAGGGACTGCGGATCGACGAAGGGCGGACGGCGCGCCTTCGCAGCACCGCGCGAAGCTAGATCGAGCTCCAAACAATCACGCGCCTTCGTCCTTGAGCCTCGATGACCTAGGCCCTAGTGCAGCAAGCCATGCCTGAAGAATTTGACTATGTGATCGTCGGCGCCGGATCTGCGGGAAGCGTGCTGGCCTGGCGGCTGTCCGAAGACCCGAAGTGCAGGGTCCTCGTCGTCGAAGGCGGAAGCGGCGACGGCAAGAAATTGATGAACACCATGCCGGCCGGCGCCGGCAAGGTGACGGGCGATCCCCGGCACATGCTCTTCTATCCGGTCGTGAACCCCCACACCAACGCCATCCAAACGTGGGTGCGGGGACAGGGGCTGGGTGGATCGAGCTCCGTCAATGGCATGATCTGGGTGCGGGGCCATCCCGAGGATTACGACGGCTGGGAAGCCGCGGGCGCGACGGGCTGGGGCTCGCGCGAGATGGCCGCGGCGTTCTCCGAGCTTGAGCTTCCAGCCTCGCAATGGAACTTCACCAACCGGGCGCTGCCCGGGCGGCTCCCCGTTGGCCGGTGTGAGGAACGGTTTCCGCTGGCCGACGCCTGGATCGACGCCGTCATGAACTTGGGGGTTCCTCGCGGCGACGGTCTGGTGCGCGGGAATCGCGAAGGCGTGGACTACAGCGTCTTCAACATCCGCAACGGCGAGCGGTGGAGCTCGGCGCGCGCCTTTCTACACCCGGCGATGCGTCGCAAGAACGTCCGGGTGGTGCGGGGATTCAAGGCCAGCAAAGTGCTGATCGAAGGCCGCCGTGCGGTCGGCGTCGAGGGTTTCGTGGGCGACGCCGTGGCGCGCTACACGGCCCGTCGAGAGGTGATTCTGAGCGCCAACGCCTTCAATTCCCCCAAGTTGCTGATGCTCTCGGGGATTGGTCCGGCCGAGCACCTCCGCCGTCACGGCATCTCCGTGCTGGTCGACAGCCCCGATGTCGGAACCAACATGCAGGACCATGCGCCGTTCGTGATGCAGTTCCGCATGTCACAGCCCGGCGGATTCAATCGCGAGGTCCAAGGTTGGCGTCTGCCCCTCAACGCCCTGCGCTATGTGTTGTCGCGCAGCGGGCCCTTGGCCGTGTCGCCGTTCCCAACGGGTGCGGCGGTCCGAACCTCGACGGAGGACCCTCGTCCCGACGCCTTCGTCTTCCTGGCGCCCTTCTCGCTGCGCCTCGACAAGATGCCGCCGCCCCTTGAGAAGGAGCCGGGCTTCATGATCGGGGGATATGCGCTCCGGCCGCGCAGCCGTGGGACGGTCCGTTTGAAATCGCCCGATGCGCGGGAGCTGGCCGAGGTTAGTCCGAACACTCTGGTGGACGAGTACGACTTGGCCACCTCGGTGCGCATCTTCCACAAGCTGCGGCAGATCGCGGGTGCGCCGCCTCTGCGCGGCCTGGTCGAACGCGAGCTGTTCCCCGGCCCCGACCTCACGGACGACGCGGAGGCGGGCCAGTGGATCCGACGCACGATCGGCGGCGGCGGCCACACCGTCGGCACCTGCCGCATGGGAAGCGACGAGCGGTCGGTCCTTGACCCCCGACTGCGGGTCCGCGGCGTGGACGGCCTGCGCGTCATCGATTGCTCTTCCATGCCTCGCATCACCTCGGCGAACACCAATGGTCCGGTGACCGCTCTCGCCTGGCGAGGCGCCGACCTCGTACTGCGGGACGGCAAGGCCTGACGGACGAAAGAAAAGGGAGGGGCTTTCCATGGACCTCGAGCAATTCAGCCTGAAAGGACGCACCGCGGTGGTGACGGGCGGCGCCAGCGGCCTGGGCGAGGCGATCGCCCGGCGCTTCGCCGCGCAGGGCGCGCACGTCTTCATTCTCGACCGCAACGGGGAGGGCGCGGAAGCTGTCGCGTCTAGCCTTCGGGAGAACGGCTCTGGCGCGGACGCGGTCGCGGCCGACGTCACCGACGAGGCGTCCATCAAGGCGGCGGCGGACCTCGCGGTTTCGCGCACCGGCCGGCTCGACGTCATGGTCAACATGGCAGGGATCGCCGTGACGCGGCGCATCGTCGATCTGGACGAGGCCCTGATCGACAATCTCTACGCCATCCACCTGAAGGGTACGATCTGGGGCACCAAGCACGCGATACGCGTCATGACTGAGCTCGGTATCCCAGGCTCGATCATCAACTGCGCGTCCGCCGCTATGGACCAAGCGGCCGAAGGGCTCAGCATTTATTCGGCGATGAAGGCGGCCATCGCCACCTTCACCCGCACGGCGGCGAGGGAAGCCGGAAAGCTCAACATCCGCTGCAACGTGATCTCGCCCGGCCTTATCGTCACGGCAATGACGCAGCGTCACGGCGTCGAGGAGAACGGCCAGTTCAGCGAAGCCAAGATGGCGGCGTTCATCGACGGGGTGAAGAAGTTCAACGCCCTCGACCGCGTGGGCGAGGTCGACGACATCGCCAATGCGGCGCTGTACCTCGCCACGGACGCGTCGAAATACGTCACCGGCCAGATCCTGAGGGTGAATGGCGGCATCAGCATGGTCTGACCGCGACCGTCGGCGGGACGCGCACAGGCGCGCAGGGCCTTAGTTCAAGGCGATCACGGCGCCCAGCAGAACCAGGTAGACGATCGGCGGGATGGCGCGACGATGTTCGCGATGCCGGACCACGGTGGCGATGGCGGCCAGCATGACCAGGGCGCCCAGGATGGCCCCATAAAGCCGCGTGGGCGGCCAGAACAGCAGCACGGCCGACAGCGCTTCCAACGCCGCGGTGACCAGGTGCATCCGACGCGGATATCCCCAGCGCTTGTAGTCGTCCTTGAACCTGCCCTTCTCGACCGCATTCATGAAGGCGCCCGTCAGCATCAGGCAGCCTGCGATGAAGGCCACGATGTTGCCGGCCGTGAAGATTGACGCCATTGCCCTACGCCCCCCCTGTTTTTGCTTCGCTCGCTGGCCTGCGCCTCGGAGACCTTCATGGCCAGCAACGCGACTATGAGCTCAACCTTAAGCTATCGGCGGGCTCAAAACACTGATCGCCACTGAAAAAATCCTGGCTTCACGAATTGAATACCGCGGCCCGCGCATGCGGGCTTTACAGCGCGTCTGGTTTCGGCAAGACGGTGTGGCGCGGACCCGGGCCTTGGCGCTCGGGCCGGCGTCCGACGAAGAAAGAAGCATCACTGCAGGACTGGCCCTCCTCTCAAATCGGAGTGCGCCGGGCGGATGTAGTTGTTCGCTCAAGGGAGGGTCTCGATGAACGCGCTGGAACAGAAGGCGCGCGCCGAAGCCGGGATCCGGTGGGCGGAAGGGGTTCTGGGCGCGCGCGCCGTGAGCATGCGGGGCCAGAATCGCTGGCGCCCGCACTGGTTCGTCGATTTCGAAAAGCCCGACGGCGAGATCCTCCAGATCCTCATGCGGGGCTACCGCAATCCCGGCTACATGGACGAGGCGCGCTCGCGTCGCTACCTGGCCAAGGAAGCCCAGATCTATCGGGCCCTGGAGGGGACGGGCGTGAAGGCGCCGCGCGCCTACGGCTATGATCCCGAGGCGGGCTGGCTGCTTCTGGAGCGCATGCCCGGCGACCACGAGCTGAGCAAGCTGAAGGACCGGGCGACACAGAAGCAAATCTTCCGCGAATACGTCGACAACCTGGTGCGCATGCACAAGCTCGACTACCGCGATCTCGACTTGCCCGCGGACATCGTGCCGTCCAACGCCAATGCGACGCTGGACCTCACTCTGGGGAGCGATGGCCAGGAGGTCGTCACGCGGCCCGAACCGCTGTTCGAACTGTGTAGCTGGTGGTTCAAAACCTACCGGCCCGCACCGCCGGATCGCCTCTCCCTCTGCGGCGCGGACATGGGCGCGGAGCAATTCATGTTCCACGAGGGCCACTTCCGCGGAATCTTCGACATCGAGGCCGCCTGCATCAACGATCCGCTGCTGGACGCCTGTTCGATGCGCAACCGCGACATGCTCTGGCCGGTGCCCGATGCGCCGGAGTACGTGCGCTATTGGGCCGAGCAGATGGGCCGCGAGCTCGACCGCACCTCGGTGACCTACTGGACCCTGATCTGCCTATTCCCGATCCTGGTCCCGCTTTACCGCTTCATGGAGAAGCCCGATCCGCGCTTTCCGGCGGATTGCCTGCAGCTCCACGCATCCGACACCCACCATCGCCGAGGCTCGGTGGAAGCGCTGGCGGAGTTCTACGGCGTGCCGCTCTCCCCGCCGCCCCCGCCGCCGGAGACTCACGACCGCATGTCGGCGCTGGGGGAGCTGATCGGCGAGCAGATCCGCGCGGTCTACATGCCCAAGGTGGACGAGGACACCGCCTACCAGCTCGCCTGCACGGCCGCCCTGGCCGACTCCGCGGCGCTTCGCCAGTCGGCGTGGCCAGGGATGGCGCGTCAGACGCTGGGCGAGATCGCCGAGATCCTGGGCTACCAGCCGAGCGACCTGGACGCGGGTCTGGCGGCCTTGCAGGAGCGCGTCCGCAAGGACCCTGAAGGCGATCTCCACCGCGTGCTGCCTGTGCTGCACAACATGGAGGTCCGCCGCGAATACCTGTTCGCGCCGATCAAGAAGCTGGCGGACTACGCCCTCAACTCCCCCTTGCAGAGGCTTTGGCCCTGACAAAGTCCCGATCCCTGGGCCGCCTGCTGCTGCAGAGCGGGTGGCCGCTGGTGGTGCTGCTGTGGTTCGTCCAGGTGGTCGGCTACGTCGACCGCATGCTGCCCATACTGCTGATCGAGCAGCTGAAGCGGAGCCTTGCGATCTCGGACTTCCAGGTCGGGCTACTGCTCGGCCCGGCCTTCGCCACGCTCTACATTCTCGCGGCGATTCCGTGCGGCTTACTGGTCGATCGCTGGTCGCCGCTGAAGCTCTTGGCGCTCGCCGTGCTGTTCTGGTCGATGATGACGGGGCTGGCCAGCGTGGCGACGAATTTCAACATGCTGTTCGTGTCACGCCTTGGCATTGGCCTGGCCGAAGCCTGCCTCGCGCCTTGCGCCCTGGCGGTCATTCCGGAGGCGGTGTCGCCGAAGAGCCGGTTCCGAGCGATCGCCTTCTTTCAAACCGGATCCACTGTCGGCATGTTCGTGGCCGTGTCCGGCGGCGGCTGGCTCGTGACGCAATTGGCGAGCATGTCGCGCGTGTCCCTTCCGTTCCATGGTGCGCTGGAGGTGTGGCAGGAGCTTTTCCTCTTCTCGGCTTTGCTGGGGATTCCAATGGCTCTGTTGCTGGCGATCTCTCGGGACCCCAAACCCCGGCGGGAGGCTCAGGCCGCGGCCCGGGTCGGCCAGCCGGCGCCCGACGTCGCCAAGGCGCGCCTGGTCCCGTTCTCCAAGGCCAACGCCTTTCCGATCGCCTGCCTGCTGTTGGGCGGCATCGGCTACACCGCGTATGGAAATATCGGAAACTGGAACATCGCGCTGTTCGCCCGGGAGTGGGGATGGGAAGCAGGCATGGCCGGACCGGTCATAGGCTTCGTGACGGTGGCGGGCGCCATCTTCGGGGCTGTGGTCGCGGTCCCCTTGGCCCGTCCGGCGAAGGCCGGAGGTGCGCTGCAACCTTTCAAATCCATGCTGGTGGGCCTGGTGATAGGCGCCATCGCCCTCTGTGTTTATCCGCTACTCCCCGACCCAAGGCTGGCCTTGGTGCTGATCTTCTTCATGGTCGCCGGTATGGGCGCCGCGGTCACGGCGGCGATGGCGGCGCTCGGCCTGGCCGTGCCCAGCGAGATACGCGGCAGCGTCACCGCCATCTATTTCTTCTGCTGCAACCTGATTGGCATGGTGGTGCTGCAGCCCGTGGTGGGGGCGATCTCCGACCGCACCCAATTGTCCACCACCATGTCGGCCGGAGGGGCGGTGTTCGGTGTCCTGTCAGTGGCGGCGGTGTTCGCCGGCCGCGGCGCTTTCCAGCGAATGGTGGAGGCGAACACCGAGCGAAACGAGGATGGCGGCGACACCGTTCGGGCCGCTCACGCTTGATCGAGGTGTAGACGCGCACAGACCTTAGGGAGGACGGGATGAGTTATTTGGCGATGGCGGAGATCCAGCGGTCCAAGGCCCGGTATTTCCGCGGGATCGACACCAAGGATACGGCGCTGGTGCGGAGCATCCTGGCTGATGATTGCGTCCTGGACTACAGGGGCAGCGGCGTCGATCCTCGCACCGGACAGGATATCTTGCCGGATACGAGCATTGTGATCGAGGGCGCGGCCTCGTTCAGCACGGAAGCCGGTTTCGTCGTCACCTCGGTCCACCAGGGCTTCAACTTCGACATCGAGCTGACCAGCGAGACCACGGCCAATTCGATCTGTGCGATGACCGATCGGCTGTACCTGGCCCCAGGCGGTCGGTTCGCCGTGGTCGTGGGTTATGGCTACTACCACGAAACTTACGAGAAGGTCGGCGAGGTCTGGAAGATCAAGACCTTGCGCCTCCAGCGCATACGGGTCGAGGGGCGAGCCGCCTAGGGTGAAAACCATTTAGCTGGTTGGGTTTCACCCCAGGAGGTCAGCCGCGGTCTAGCGCGCCACGCGCCGCACGGGCAGGCTGGCAAGCGAGCGGTGCTGGGTCCGATGGCGTTCGACCTTCGGCGTGTCGAGCTCGACCCCGCCCAGCCGCCGGGCGACCCCTTCCCAGGCGATCGTCGCCTCCATCCGGCCGAGCGCCATCCCCAAGCAATTGTGGATTCCCCGACCGAAGCTCATGTGGCGGTTGTTCTGACGCGTGATCAGGAACCTGTCTGGGTCGTCGAAGAAGTCGGGGTCCCGGTTGGCCGCGCGCAGCACGATGATCACCTGATCGCCGGCCTTGATCCGTTTTCCGCCGATGACGACGTCCTCCAGGGCGACGCGCGGGTTGCCGGCCGAGGAAGGATCGTAGCGTAGCGTTTCCTCGACTCCCTGGCGGGCCAAGGTGGGATCGGCGCGGAGCAGCGCCATCTGATCGGGATGCTGCAGAAGCGCCAGCATCATGTTCGCGATCAGGTTGGCGGTGGTGTGGTGGCCCGCGGCGACCAGCAGCATCAGCATGCCCACCAGCTCATCCTCGTTCAGCCGGTCGCCGTCCTCCTCCGCCGTGAGCAGTTCGTCGATCAGGGCGTCGCCGGGCCGCGCCCGCTTCTGCGCGATCAGCTTATGGAAATATTCGCATTGGGCGATCCAGGCCCGCTGCGACACGCGAAGGGCCTCCTCGGGGGCGGCTCCGACGATGGAGTTGAAGCCGGACGACTCATTGGTCCATCTGACGAGCTGCTTCATGTCTTCGTTGGGGACGCCCAGGATGGCGCAGATCATGTACTCGGGTATCGCGTAGGCGAACTCGTGCAGGAAATCGAAGCGGTCGCGCCCCTCCAGGGAATCCAGAAGTTCCTCGGTCATGCGTTCGACGACGGCCCGCAGCGGCTGGATGGCCTTAGGTGAGAAGGACGGGGCGACCAGCTTGCGGCGACGAGCGTGGTCCGGATCGTCCGTGTTGAGAATCCACGTCATGATGCAGTCGACCGCGTGCACCAATTCGGGCGGATCGCGGCCCGCCACGCCCTGCGCTCCCCAGGTCTGCCGGGCCGAAAGCTGGCGGCTGAAGGCGGGGTGGCTGTAAGCCTCGTCAGCGGCGCGATAGCCAGTGATGTACCAGTTGTTCCCGTACCCTTTCATCACCGGCTCGGCGGCGCGGACCCGGCGGAAGAGCTCGGGAGGATCCTCGACGGCCCAGGGCGTCGCGAGATAGCTGGCGAACTCCTCGCGAATGGCGTCCACTTCAACATCAGTCGCGACCATGTCAGCTTCCCCTCCTTCGCCTGCCGGGTTGTGTATGGAATCCGGCCAAACGTCCGGCGCGACCGTGCATCAGGATTGATGGCGCGGCGTTCGATTTCGCGAAAGAACCATTTTCCTTCAGTGGCTGGTTCGGTGATATCGAGCTTGCTAAAGGCCTCGTGAGCGCATGCGGCGCGCGCCGGGCGCAATAGTGCAGTCAATAAGGAATTAGGGGGAAACTCCATGACGAATCCTGCCTGGTCGACGCCGCTGGAATTCGACCGTGTCATCGTGACGGGCGGCGGCTCGGGCATCGGGCGTGCGACGGCCCTGGAACTCGCCCGCTGCGGCGTGACCGTCTACGTGCTCGGCCGGCGAGAAAGCGCGTTGCAAGGCACGGTGGAGAAGGCGAAGGGGCTGTCCGGCCGCATCGTCCCCATCAGTTGCGACCTTAGGTTCCCCGATCAGGTCGACGCGGCCTTCGCCAAGATCGAGGCCGACGGCGGCCCGGCCTACGGGCTTGTTCACGCCGCAGCCCAGCCGACCTATCAGGTGGCGGAGAAGATCACGCTCGACGATATGGAATCGACCATCGCCTCCAGCCTGATCACCGGGTTCAACACCCTCCAGCGCTGGGCGGCGCCGATCCTCGAGGCGAACAAGACACAGGTGAAGAAGCCTGGCAGCGCCGTGATGATCAGCAGCGCGATCGCGGCGCGCGGCGGGCCGGGAATCGCCCACAGCTCGGCCGCCAAGGCCGGCCTGGAATCCTTCTCGCGCGCGGCCGCCAAGGAATGGGCTGCCCGGGGAGTTCGCATCAATATCGTCGGGCCGGGGGTCTTCCCCGTGGAGAAGTCGGAAGAGCTGTGGGCCGACCCGGAAATGGCCAAGGCGGTGCTGGATTCGGTTCCCATGGATCGGTTCGGCCAGTTGCCCGAGATCGTCGCCCCGATCATGTACTTCCTGACGCTTGGGGCGGGCTTCACCACCGGCCAGACGATCGTTGCGGACGGCGGATACGGGCTGGTGCCCTGGGGCATCAAGCCGGAGCTGCTCGCACGCGGCCTGAACAACAAATACTGACGACAGGCAGGGCGACGGACGAACGGAATTGGAGACTGCTATGGACATGGCTGAACAATCCGACTTCCTCGCCGGCGCCAAGGTCGTCGACGTCGACACGCACCTGAGCGAGCCGCACGATCTTTGGACCGCGCGCGCGCCGGCGCGCTTGCGGGACCGCGTGCCGCAGGTCCGGCAGGTCAACGGCAAGGCCGCCTGGTTCATCGACGGCGACAGGTATCTGGGTATCGACTACCCGATCAGCACCATACGGAAGGACGGCTCGCCGACCTACGGAACGGAGCATATCGCATTCCAGATGGAGGACGTGCATCCGGCCTCCTACGACGGGGCGGCGCGCGTACGCCTGCTCGACGAACAGGGGATCTGGGCGCAGGTCATCTATCCCAACATCATGGGCTTCCAGGGAAGGATCGCCGCGCGCGTCGACCCTGAACTGCGCCTGGTCAGCGTCCAACTCTACAACGACGCGGTGGCCGAGATGCAGCGCGCCTCGGCGAACCGGCTGGTTCCGATGGCGGTGCTGCCCTGGTGGGACATCGACCTGTCCATCAAGGAGGCCGAGCGGGTCGCCGGCCTTGGAATGCGAGGCGTGAGCATCAATCCTGAGCCCCATCTCACGGGCGGCCTGGACCTGGGCGATCCGGCCTGGGACCCGTTCTGGTCCGCGTGCGGGAGCCTGGACCTCCCGGTGAGCTTCCACATCGGCTCCAGCGACAGCAGCTACACCATGTTCACCGATGGGGCGTGGCCCTCCCTGAGCCGGGAGGAGAACATGGCCGTCGGCGGCGCAAACGTCTTCCTCGGCAACGTGGGCATGATCCTGAACATCATCATGTCCGGCGTGCTGGAGCGGCATCCCGACGTGCGCATCGTCTCGGTGGAAAGCGGGCTGGGATGGGTTCCGTTCATCCTCAACGCGCTCGACTACCAGGTCCGGCACGCAGGCGCGTCGTCGGCCACCAAAATCAAGCTCACGCCGTCCGAGTACTTCAAGCGGCAGTGCTACGCGACCTTCTGGTTCGAGGGCGACCACCTCGCGGAGTTCGTGCGGATGCTGGGTCCCGACATCTGCATGTTCGAAACCGACTTCCCGCACCCGGTCTGCCTGTACCCGGACCCGGTGGGGAAGCTGCGCCCCGCCCTGGAGGGCCTCTCGCCCACCGACCGGGGGAAGATCATGGGCGGCAACGCGATGAAGCTCTATCGCCTGGAGAGCTGAACGCGCGCGTCAGCCCCTGGGAACTGCGTCGCCTCAGGTCTCCGCCCATTGCCGCAGCAGGTTGTGGTAGCAGCCCGTCAGCGCCACGCGGGCGCCCTCGTCGGCTTCGGTCCGGTTCAAGGTCTGGATCGCCTCGTCCATCTCGTACAGCAGGCTCCGGCGAGCATCGTCGCGCACCAGGCTCTGCACCCAGAAGACGCAGGCCAGCCGCTCGCCCCGGCTCACGGGGGTGACCTGGTGCAGGCTGGTGGAGGGGTAGAGGACGAGGTCGCCGGCCTCGAGCTTGACGAGATGGGAGCCGTAGGTGTCGAGCACCTCGAGCTCGCCGCCGTCGTAGTCGTCGGGCGGACTGAGGAACAGGGTGGCCGAGATGTCGGTGCGCAGCTTGCGGCCGGTGCGCGGATCCAGACGCACGCCGCCGTCCGTGTGCGCGCCGAAGGTCATGCCCTCGACGTAGCTGTTGAACATCGGCGGATAGACCAGGTTGGGCAGGGCTGCGCTGATGAACTGCGGCCGCCGCTCCAACGCCTGAAGCACGATCGATTGGCAGGCCGCGGCGACGGCGGAGCCTTCGTCGATCTGGCGGTTGTGCTTGAGCCGCGCGCCCTGGTGGCCGGCGGTCACGCGGCCGTCCACCCAGGCCTCGCCCGCCGAGGCGAGGCGCTGGCGGATATCGGCGAGGGCGGCCGCGTCCAACGCCTCTTCGATGACGATCAGCATGACGGCCTCCTGTTCATCGCCGCAGCACGACGCTGAGCATGGCCGTCCGACCGGCGCCGGGCACGGCTCGGCCGCCGTCCGACTGGATCAGGCTGTCGTAATAGCGCTTGTCGGCCAGGTTGAAGATGTTGAGCCGGACCTCGTAGGCGGGACGCCGCCAGGCCACGGTCGCGTCGAAACGGACGTACTGCGGCACGCTGACCAGGTTGGTGTTGTTCAGCCAGCGGCTGGAGACGTAGCTGGCGCCGCCGCCCACCTGCCAGTGGCCGGGAAGGTCGTAGGTCGTCCACAGCGTGGCGGTGTGCCTGGGCGTGTTCGCCGGAACCTTTCCGGCGGTGCCGGCCGCGATGGCCCGGCGGACTTCGCCGTCCAGGTAGGTATAGCCGGAGAACACCTGCCAGCCCTTCGCCAGGCGCCCGGCCGCGCCGACGCGCAAGCCCCGCACCCGGATGTCGCCCTGGGCGGTGTAGGTGCTGTCGGGGTTCTGCGAGCGGGCGTTGGACTTTCGGATGTCGAAGGCCGCCGCAGTCAGCAGCAGGCGCTCGCCGAAGGGCGTCCATTTCCCGCCGATCTCGTAGGCCTTGTTCTTCTCCGGCGGCAGCGGCTGGGTGAGGCCGGTGGTCGAAGTGAGCTGCTCCAGCGACGGATTGAAGGAGGTCGAATAGGAGACGTAGTAGGTCTGCGCCTCCGCGGGCCGCCAGATCAGGCCGGCGCGCAGGCTGGTGTAACTGACGGTCTGCGAGGCCCGGGCCAAAGTGGTGGCGGTGGCCAGCGAGTTGCTGACCTCGGCGTCGTAGCGCTCCCAGCGCAACCCGCCCACGACCTTGAGCTGCGGTGTGAGCGCGACCACGTCGCTGACGTAGGCGGCCACGGTGTCGGCCTTGCCGCGCGCCAGGTTGCCGAGCGTCAGCCGGGTTGGAGGCGCGTCCACGTAGGCGGGGTTGGTCAGCGGCTGGCAGCCCACCAGGCCTGAGGCCAGGGCGACGCCGTTGCAGGCGCCGGTGCGCAGAAAGCCCTGGTTGCGATAGCTGTCGTGGCCGACCTCGCCGCCCAACAGGAAGGCGTGGGTCAGCGCGCCGGTCTTCAGCTCGCCGCTCAGCTCCAGCTGATCGTAGATGGAGGAGTCGCGGATGTGCCGGTCCCGGCTCTGGTTGCGGACCCACAGCTGGTCTAGCGGCAGGTTGCTGACGTTGGCCGGCGACAGCAGCACAAACCCGCCCGGGCCGACCGTGCCGATGGCCTGGCCGCTGGTCTCGCGCGCGTCGGTCTTCACCTGGTTGAACTGCACCTGGTTGCGCAGGGTGAGGCCAGGCCCGAACTGATGGCGCAGCTCGGCGCCGAGCGCCACGATGTCCTGGATCGTGCGGTCGTCTGAGAAGCCATAGACGGTGTCGCGGCCGACGCGCGCGGGCCGCCCGTTCAGGGGCGGGATCCCGTAGTCCACGTCGTCGTGGTTGTGCTGGATCAGGGCGGAGAGCGTCAGCTCCGTCGGCTCGGCAAGTCGCAGGCGGAGCGAGGGGGCGATCCCGTAATCCTTGACGGGGGTGCGGCGGGTCGAGACGTCCCCCTTCTGGCCCATGACCGCCACTCGGACGGCGGCGTTGTCCGAGAGCGGGGCGTTGAGATCGCCGACAGCGCGCACTAGGCCGTTCGTCGTGGCCGACGCCTCGACTTCCTGGATCGCCCGCTCCAGGGGCCGCTTCGAGACCTGGTTGATCGCCCCGCCCGTCGAGCCGCGGCCGAACAGCATGGAGGAGGGGCCCATCAGCACCTCGACGGCGTCCAGGGCGAAGATGTCGCGATAGTACTGTCCGCGGTCGCGCATGCCGTCGAGGAAGATGTCGGTCCGGGCCGTGAAGCCGTTGAGGTTGATGTTGTTGCCGATCTGGCCGCCCTCTGCCCCCCCCAGGGTGATGCCGGGCACGCTGCGAAGCGCGTCGGTGAGCGAGGTCGCGCCCTGGGACTGCAGCAGCGTCTTGTTGAGCACGGTCACCGATTGGGGAATGTCGCGGACATCCTGCGGCAGACGCTCAAGGCGGGAGCCCAGCTCGCCGTAGCTGGGGGCGCGGCCGGTCACCAGCACGCCGTCCATCTGGTGCGCCGTCTCGGCCTGGGCGGCGACAGGCGCGAGCGCCAGCGCGCCGGCTCCCAGCGCAATCGCTCCCCTGCGGGCGACGACGCCCTTTGGATTGCCCAGCTTCAACATTACGCATCCCTTCCCGAGCCGCACAGCACGGCTTGGGCGCCTTGCTAATGCGAACAACTCGCAATCGCAAGGCTCTTGCGAATGATTTGCAGAAACATATAATGGGTGAAGGAATAGGGACCGCCGGAGAAGCCGCCTTGTACGTATGCAACTGCAACGGCATTCGCGAACGCGACGCCCGTGCGGCGGTGACGGCTGGCGCCCGGAAGCCTGTGGAGGTCTTCCGCCATTGCAAGGGAGCCGTTCGGTGCGCCAAATGCGTTTGTGACATGCGGCGGCTAATCGAGGAGGCCCGCGAGCCTTTGAGCTACGCCGCCGAATAGGAGCGGCTAATGCAAGGCGATCGGGCGGTCCTTCAGCGCCTCAATGAGGTGCTCACCAACGAGCTCACCGCGGTCAACCAGTACTTCCTGCATGCGCGCATGTTGCAGAACTGGGGCTACGATCGCCTGGGCAAAGAGATCTACGACGAATCCATCGGCGAGATGCGCCACGCCGACCGCCTGGTGAAGCGGATCCTGTTTCTCGACGGCCTGCCGAACCTCCAGGACCTACACAAGCTCGCCATCGGCGAGACCGTGGCGGAGGTGCTGCGCGCCGACCTGGCGCTCGAAGTCGGCGGGCGCGCGCCCCTGGTGGACGCAGTTCAGCTCTGCGAGACCTCTCGCGACTTCGTCAGCCGCGAGATCCTGGTCGACATCCTCACCGATACGGAAGAGCACATCGACTACCTCTCGACCCAGCTCGCGCTGCTGGAGGCGATGGGCGAGGCGAACTACCTGCAGAGCGCCGCCGGCGCGCCGGACTCGAAGACCTGATCAGCGCTTGGGCCCCGGCTGGGTGAATTCGGCCTCGATCGCTACATCGATCTCGTCGCCAACGCCCATGGTCGTGCCAGGGGCCGGCAGGCCGTAAGTGATGCCGAATTCCGACCGGCGGATGACGCCATGGGCGGAGAAGCCGATGCGCGACCCCATCGGATCGAAGCCGCCTGCGGGGTAGCCGCCGTTGTAGGTCGCCTCCAACGTCACCGGCCGGGTCACCCCGTGCAGGGTCAGATCGCCGTAGACCTTGGCCGCCCTGGGGCCGGTGAGCTCAACCTTCGTCGATTTGAAGGTGATGTTCGGGAACTTGTCGGCGTCGAGGAACTCCTGCTGCACCTTGGCGTCGAAGTCGAGCTTCGCCGGGTCGGGAAAGTTGGTCTGCAGGGATTTCGCTTCGATGACGGCGGTGACCGTCTGCGCTTCCGGTCGGGCGGGGTCGAAGGTCAGGGCGCCGCGCATCCGGGTGAAGCGGGCGGTGTAGCGGGACAAGCCGAGGTGGTTGATGCGGAAGTTCAGGCTCGCGTGCGAGAGGTCCATCTCGTAGGCGCCGGGCGGTGGTGTGGGCGTCTGCGTCCAGGCGAGGCCCGGCGTCAGCGTAAGGGCGGCGAAGACGGTGAACGCGACGGACTTCATGGAATCTCCTTCGGCATGCGCCGCGACATTGCCCCGGAGAGGCGAGGCTCGACAACCCGCCGCCACCTTCCCATCTGACAGGAGCTGGAGGCCGACATGACAAGGCTCGGATTCCTCTTCGTCGCCATTGTGCTCGCCGCGCCGGCGCGGGCGCAGCCGCTGATCCCGCCGCCGTCCGCCAGCATTGCGGCGCGGCTGGACTTCCAGATGCGCATGGATTTGCTGCGGGCGGAGGCGGATCTCGCCGCGCTCCGGGCCATCGATCGCGACAACCAGGCCATGAGCCTGGAGACGCGGCTGCGCGCCGACCGCGCCGCGGCCGACATCGACGCCGCCGCCCGGCGGCCCGCCCTGACGCTCGCCCCGCAAGCGGGCCCCGGCCCCTACGCCTCCATTCCCGACGCCGCCCTGGCCGCCTCCGAGGCGCGTGTCCGCGCGGCGTCCAAGAACCGCCGCTAACTCCGATTCTGATCGAAAACGGATTTCGTTGTGGGGAGCGGCTAGGCCGCAGCGGCGTTATGGCTGCGAACACGGAGCAGCTTCGGATGCGTTGGCAAGGCGGCCGCCAATCGGGCGGCATCGAAGATCGTCGGGGCCTGGGGCCGGTGGGCGCCGGCGGGCTAGGCGTGGGCGGCGTCGTCCTGGCGCTGATCGGCTACTTCGTCTTCGGCATCAACCCATCGACCACGCTGCAGGCGGTGAACGGCGCCTCGCCGCAGGGCGGAGAGCAGCAGCAGGGCGTTCAGGGCCGTGTCGCCGATCAGGCGGGGCAGTTCGTCGACGTGGTGGCCACCAACGTCAACGACGTCTGGGCGCCGATCTTCCGCCAGCGAGGGAGCGACTACCGTCCGCCGCGGGCGGTGGTGCTCTACAGCCAGTCCACGGGCACGGGCTGCGGGCTCGGCCAGTCGGCCATGGGCCCCTTCTATTGCCCGCAGGACCAGCGGGTCTATCTGGACCTTTCCTTCTGGAACGAACTGGCGAGCCGCTTCGGCGCCGAGGGCGACGCGGCCAAGGCCTATGTCATCGCCCACGAGATCGGCCACCACGTGCAGCATCTGCTGGGCGCCGACGAGCAGGCCCAGCGAATGGGCGCGCGCGGAGCTGAAAGCGGATCGGTGCGGCTGGAGCTCCAGGCCGACTGCTACGCCGGCGTCTGGGCCGCCCACGCCGCCCAAGTCTCTCAGGGACAGGTGGCGCTGGAGCCGCGCGACATCGAGGATGGGTTGCGCGCCGCCTCGGCGGTGGGCGACGACGCCCTGCAGCAGCAGGCGACAGGCCGCGTGGCGCCCGATAGCTTCACCCACGGCAGCTCGGCTCAGCGGATGCGCTGGTTCCGCAAAGGCGTCGAAAGCGGCGACCCGGCCGCCTGCGACACCTTGAGGACGGCGAGCCTATAGATCAGGGCCGCAGACGCGGGGGCAGGGAGGCGACTTCGGCCGGCGTCATGCGGGTCATGGACCGGACGATGCACGGCGTAGGCATGCCGGTCGTCAAGCTGCCCTTGCTGATCGATATGTCGAGGTCGATGGGCTGGCAGGCGTAGGGCGAGCCGGGCGGCTCGCGCATCACCAGAGGGTCGTTAGAGGCCGCGCCGGCCAGGCAGGAGCCGGACATTTCCAGTCGGTAGACGTCGCGGTTGTTCACGTTGAGGTACAGGGTCCCGTCGTCGCCGATCGTATGGTTGGTGATGTCGCGGGTGCGGAAGCAGCCGTCCGGCGGCGCGACGACCGGCGGCGGCGCTGCGGCGGCCGCCAGCGCCGCTGGGGGCGGGGGCGGCGGCGGGGGCGGATAGTCGGCGCAGGCCGCGAGCAGGCCGGTCGCGCCGATCACGGTGGCGAGCGCGAGTTTCATAAGGTTTCCTCCTGACGACCTAACCGGTCGAGGCGACGCTTGTTCCCTGCCGCGCGGCCGCGTGAAACCGCTGGTCAGGCGGCGAGGGGAGGCCTAGTGTCGCGTCCTCCTCGGGGCGCCGCGCCAAGCGGCTGAGAGGCGGGTGGTCCCGCGACCCGTAGAACCTGATCCGGGTCATGCCGGCGAAGGGAAGGATGTCCATCCCTCCGCCCGTGGTCCGTCAACGCGAAGGCCCACGTTATGAACAAGCCCGCCGGCAAGATCGAAGCCGCCGCCATCCCCACCGGAGAGCGGCCCGGGTCGCGCAAGGTGTACGAGGCCGGAACGAGGTGGCCCGACATCCGCGTGCCGTTCCGCGAGGTGGCGGTGCATCCGAGCGCGGGCGAGCCGGCGCTGACCCTCTACGATTGCTCGGGCCCCTACACCGAGCCATCCGCCAGCATCGACATCGAGAAAGGCCTGGCCCGCACGCGCGAGCCCTGGGTCGTCTCCCGCGGCGACGTGGAGGTGGTCGAAACTCCGCGCGAGGTGAAGCCAGAGGACAACGGCTTCGCCAAGGGCGAGGCGCTGGCGCCCAGGTTCACCACGCCCCGCCGGGTCTATCGTGGCAAGGCGGGCGCGGCGGTCACCCAGCTCGAATACGCCCGGCGCGGCGTGATCACGCCGGAGATGGAGTTCGTGGCGATCCGCGAGAGCCTGCGGCGCAAGGCCGGGGACCCGGCCATCCGCGACGGCGAGCCCTTCGGCGCCGAAATCCCCGACGTCTGCACCCCGGAGTTCGTGCGCGACGAGGTGGCCAAAGGCCGGGCCATCATCCCCGCCAACATCAACCACACCGAGCTCGAGCCGATGGCGATCGGCCGCAACTTCCTGGTCAAGGTCAACGCCAACATCGGCAACTCCGCGGTGCTCTCCACCGTGGCCGACGAGGTGGACAAGATGGTCTGGGCCATCCGCTGGGGCGCCGACACCGTCATGGACCTCTCCACCGGCCGCAACATCCACAACATCCGCGACTGGATCGTGCGCAACAGCCCGGTCCCCATCGGCACGGTGCCGATCTACCAGGCGCTGGAGAAGGTCGGCGGCGTGGCCGAGGACCTGAACTGGGAGGTGTTCCGCGACACCCTGATCGAGCAGGCCGAGCAAGGGGTGGACTATTTCACCATCCACGCCGGCGTCCGGCTGCCGTTTATCCCGCTCACGGCCAAGCGCGTCACCGGCATCGTCTCGCGCGGCGGCTCCATCATGGCCAAGTGGTGTCTGGCGCACCACCGCGAGAACTTCCTCTACGAGCGCTTCGAAGACATCTGCGAGATCATGCGGGCCTACGACGTCAGCTTCAGTCTGGGCGACGGGCTGCGCCCCGGCTCCATCGCCGACGCCAACGACGAGGCGCAGTTCGCCGAGCTTCGCACCCTGGGCGAACTGACCAAGACAGCTTGGGAGCACGGCTGCCAGGTCATGATCGAGGGGCCCGGCCACGTGCCGATGCACAAGATCAAGGCCAACATGGACGAGCAGCTCAAGCACTGCCACGAGGCGCCGTTCTACACCTTGGGTCCGCTGACCACCGACGTGGCCCCCGGCTACGACCACATCACCTCGGCGATCGGGGCGGCCATGATCGGCTGGTTCGGCACGGCCATGCTCTGCTACGTCACGCCGAAGGAGCACCTGGGCCTGCCCGACCGGCAGGACGTGAAGGACGGGGTGATCGCCTACAAGATCGCCGCCCACGCCGCCGACCTGGCCAAGG
>Ga0157379_10000575_pt1 | contig 29705 bp, 22 predicted proteins | sample S25metaG_FD_121802 | JGI IMG/M metagenome (GOLD analysis project Ga0157379, IMG submission 121802) | Switchgrass rhizosphere microbial communities from Kellogg Biological Station, Michigan, USA - S2-5 metaG | ecosystem: Host-associated > Plants > Roots > Rhizosphere > Soil | place: USA... | reverse complement strand
TGGACCCTGGGTCGCATTCAGTTCTCGACTGGCCACGCCGAGCAGGCGGTGGCGCATTTCGAACAGGTCATTGCGCTTCGGCCGACGTTTTACACGGGTTACAGCGATCTTTGCCAGACGCTAGATTCACTGAATCGCGCAGAGGAGGCAAAAGCTGTGGCACAGCGCATGGTGGAAATGATGCCCACCTACTTACTGCAGAATCCCGACGATGCCCGCGGGCGCATGGTGTATGCGCACATGCTCAACACTACTGGCAAGCGCGATCTGGCGATCAGCGAGTCGCAAGCGGCCATCGAAGCAGCACCCGGCGATTCCGTCATGCTCTATAACGCGGCGTGCCTGTATTCAAAACTCGGTGAGCGCAAGCGCGCTATCGATACGCTGCGACAGGCGATCAATGCCGGAGTGCAGAATTACGCCTGGATGAAGCACGATCCGGATCTGAATCCCCTGCGCGACGAACCCGAATTCATCGAGATGACACGAGAGAACCCGAGCCCAGCGTGATCACGGCCGTATAGGCGCGCACTAGAAATCAGAGTGCACTGTGCCCATCGGGAAGCTTTGCAGGTCGAAGGGCGTGACCTGGTAAACATAGTAATTCAGCCAATTGGCATACAACAGGCTGGCGTGGCCGCGCCACCGGACTTGCGGTGGTTGTGTCGAATCGTCGGCTGGGAAGTAATTCTGCGGAACCGCGATCGGCAGGCCCTTTTGTAGGTCCCGCTGATACTCCGTCTTCAGCGTCAGCGGGTCGTATTCGGAGTGGCCGGTCACGAACACTCGTCGTCCGTCACTGGTGCTCGCAAGATATACGCCGGCGTCGTCCGATTCAGCGAGTATGCGAAGCCCCGGAACGCATTCGAGATCCGCCCGGCGGATTTCCGTATGCCGGGAATGCGGGGCATAGAAGCGATCGTCGAAGCCCCTGAGCAGCCGCTCCTTCGGCGCCATGGTGCGATGCTCGTAGACACCAAATAGTTTGCGCGGCAGTGGAAACTTGCGGACCCCGTAGTAGTGATAGAGCGCTGCCTGCGCGCCCCAGCAGATATGGAATGTGGACACGACGTTTGAACTGGCCCAGTCGAGGATGTTCGTGAGTTCGGGCCAATAATCCACGGCCTCAAACTCAAGGTGCTCGATGGGTGCGCCGGTGACTATCAGCCCGTCAAATCTCTCGCTGCGCACCTCCTCGAAGGAGCGGTAGTGCTGCAGCAAATGATCGGCGCTGGCATTGCGCGCCTCGTGGGAAGTGGTCCGGAGCAGCGTCACGTCAACCTGAAGGGCAGAATTGCCAATCAGCCGCAGAATCTGCGTTTCGGTCGCAATCTTGGTCGGCATCAGATTGAGAAGCGCGACGCGCATCGGCCGGATGTCCTGGTGCGCGGCGCGCTCCTCTCCCATGACGAAGACGTTCTCGCCTTCAAGTGTGGCGCGCGCTGGCAGCGTGGCGGGAATTTTTACGGGCATGACGGCTGGTGGATTGCGAATGGAAGGCGAAGAAGGAAGCGCAAGGCTATTTGGACAAAAGTCGCCTAACCTTGGCGGCCGATAGTATTCCTCGCAGGCGCTCAACGCCGCTATCGTCGCTCTCGACTACCACAATATGAGTCACCAAGGTTTCATCAAAAAGGTGAGCCACGTCGGCCACGGTATGACGTTCGACCTGCTTGACCTGGGCAACTCGCCAATCGTTTAGCCGCACCATCAGATCCTTGACTAGCACCTGCGCCCTGGGGGTGGAGGTCAAACGCATATGCCGCATGGGCTTCTCGCCCATGATGTCATAGGCCGTGATCAGCCCCACCACTAGCCGCTGGGATTCGTCGATGGCGAACGCGCAGCGTACTCCGGTGTGCTTCATGTGCTCCAGAGCGGAGTCGATGCTGAGCGATTCGGGCACGGTTACCGAACTGCGTTCGCGAAAATCCGTCATGACCGACAGCGCCGGATCCCCCGGCTTCGCATACCAACGGTCCGCTCCTGCGATCTGCAACGTCTTGGTGGACAGCGGAACAAGTGAAAGCTTTGGCATGCCGGCCTCGATTACCCGCATTCATTGTAGCGTCGCCCTGCCGCACGGCGCCAGCGGGCTCATCGGGGTTGCACGGGAATTAAGGCTACAATTGCGCATCGTCGGGTGGGCTGTATCGGGGGCTGGGCGTGGTGGATTCCACTGCAGATGCACGCAGCATCGAAACCTCGGCTGTACTGAGTGCGGCCTGGGCCGATTTGCGCGCGTGTTGGCGGGTGTTAGCCGGCATCGCGCTGCTCTATGCAGGCCTGGCGGGCGTTGTGCTGCTGCCGCTGATCGGCCTGTTGTTTCAATTCCTGATCGCGCGTACCCACACTTCCGCCGTAGCGGACGTCGACATTGCCTGGTTCTTCCTCACTACCGCTCCCGGTTGGATTGCCCTGATCCTGGTAGGCGGGCTTATCGCTGCGGTTACGGCTATCGAGCAGGCCTGCCTGATGTGCGGCGGGCTGGGTCGAGCACGTGGTGTAACGGTGCGCGTGCGCGATGCGTTCCTGCTGATCGCAACACGTAGCGCGCCGCTACTGGGACTGACAACGCTGCTGGTACTCCGGGTGCTGGCGATCGTCCTGCCTTTCGCAGCGGCCGGCGTTGCTGTGTATTGGTTCGGCCTACGGCAATACGATATCAACTATTACCTCAGCGACCGTCCCGAGACCTTCTGGGTAGCGGCCTTGATCTTTGGCTTCGTGGCTCTGGCGCTCTTGGTGGTCGTCATCCGAGTGATGAGCGCGTGGCTGCTGGTATTGCCGTTGGTGGCCTTCGTGAGAGTGCCGCCACGCCAGGCGTTCGCCGAAAGCCAGCGCCGCATGCGAGGCCATAAGCGTGCGGTGGCCCTCTCGCTGGCGATTTGGGCGTTGTTGGCGATAGCGATTCCGATGGCAGTAACGCCGCTGATGCAGGCGCTGGGACGGCTTGTGGCGCCACTGTTTGGCGAAAGCCTGGTTGGTCTACTGGCCTTTGTCGGTGTGATCGCGGTGACGTGGCTGGGCGTGGGATTCGTGATTAGCGTGTTGGTGGCCGCGCTGTTTGCGATGATCTGCACGCGCTGGTACCTGGCCACGGCGCGCGAAGGCGATGCCGTGTCCCTAAGGTACACCGAAAAGCAGGCCGCACCGCGGGTGCGAGCGCTGTACAGGTCCTGGGGGGCCGTAGTGTTGCTGATCGTGCTGTCAGTACCGGCGGCTGCAGCCTCGGCCTACTTCTTGATGCAGGAGGACTGGGTAGATCGCCCCGTGCTCGTCTTTGCGCACCGCGGTGCCTCCGAAGCGGCTCCTGAAAATACACTCGCGGCATTTCGTCGTGCTGGCGAGGAGCACACTGATTATGTGGAGCTCGACGTGCAGGAAACTGCGGACGGAGTTGTGGTAGTGGCGCACGACAGCGACCTGATGAAAGTGGCGCGCAGTCCGCTCAAAATCTGGGCATCGACCGCCGCGCAACTGCGTGCGGTCGATATTGGCAGTTACCTGTCACCTGCCTACGCCGACCAACGAGTGCCCACCCTGGCCGAGGCCCTGGAAGTATGCAAAGGCGTATCGCGCGTCGATATTGAACTCAAGGACTACGGGCATGATCAGCAACTCGAGGAGCGTGTCATCGCCTTGGTCGAAGCGGCCGGAATGCAAAAACAAATCGTCACTATGTCGCTGAGCCAGCGCATGGTGACGAAAATGAAACGGCTGCGCCCGGAGTGGACCTCGGGCTTGCTGATAGCCAAGGCCTTGGGCAACGTTAGTCGCTTACCCGCGGATTTCCTGGCGGTAGAATCCAGGATGGCGACGCGCAAAATGATTCGCGCCGCGCACGCTGCTCATAAGCCAGTTTACGTGTGGACCGTCAACGACTCGGAGCGCATGATCCGGCTGATGGGACTGGGCGTCGACGGGCTGATTACCAATCGACCTGGGCTCGGCAAGGAAGCCGTGGCCAGCTATGCGGACATGAGCGCCGCGCAGCGCCTGTTCCTGTTCATCATGACCCGCCTTGGCGTGCGCGAGGAAATCTCTGAGCCTGAGGGAGACCTACGGCCTTGAATCGGGACTCCCGCCTCCAGGCAGGGATTGGCGCCTTCCTGCTGCTAGTGGGCGCCTTTTGCCGTGCGCAGGCCGATGCGCAGCGGGGCATTTTCTGGGAGGTCAAGGGCAGAACCAACACCGTCTATCTGCTGGGCTCGGTGCATATGCTCAGGCCGGATGACAGCGTGCTGCCCTCAGCAGTGCAAAACGCCTACGAGCACTCCAAGGCGCTGGTCATGGAACTGGATCTCAACGACGTCAACATGGAAGCAATGCTGGGTTCAGGGATGCAATCGGCGCTGCTGCCCGAGGGAGAGTCGCTGACAGAGGTATTGGGCCCGGAGCTGCATGCCGAACTGGTAAGCCACGCCGGGCAGCTGGGCTTAGAACCAGAACTGCTCGATCGATTCCAGCCGTGGTTCGCGGCATTGCTAGTGGAGCAGACGGCACTAACCAAGTTGGGATTCGAAACCGGAGCCGGCGTCGATGAACAACTCGCCGTCCGTGCGCAGCACGACGGCAAGCCGATAATCGCGCTGGAAACGGTGGACCAGCAGCTGGGTTTCTTCTCAAACCTCAGCATGGCGCAGCAGAAGCAATACCTGCGGACCACTCTCAGGGATCTGGATACCGAAGAAAGCGAGGCGGCATCAATGGTCGGGGCCTGGCAGCGTGGCGATACCGCAGAACTGGAGCGACAACTGCGCAAGGAATCTGACAAGTCCCCCGATCTCTTTCGTCTGCTGACTGCCGATCGCAACCGGCAATGGCTACCAAAGATCGTCAATCTGCTAGGCGAAAGCCAGGACTATCTCGTGGTCGTCGGAGCCTTGCATCTGGTAGGCAGGGATGGCGTGGTGGAATTGCTCAAGGGTCAAGGCTTCCAGGTGAACCAGCGCTGAGCCGAGTGCTCGGCGCCGGCATTGCTGCCGGCGCCTTGCCGCCGTGTAATCAATCCAGTCCCGGCCGCCTTGGCCGGATACTTGTCGCGTCAGTTGGCGGGCGCGGCGTGTCCGGGATAATCGATAAACAGCTGCTTGACGACATTGGCGATGGCAGCCTCGGGGTTCTTCATCCCTTCGTCAGTAAGCCGCCCTTCCGCAACGCCGGTCCAGATGAGTTTCTTCTGGTGGGCATCCACGAGGTCCACATTGGCTGTGCCGACCATGTAACGGACAGTCTCGATGTCGTTGGAGGCATAGACCGGCATGCCGGCATACATGCCGCCCCGATAACCGTAATACCCCATTCCCATTGTCATCGAAGTGCTCGGCGTGGAGCGAACGTCAGTCTTTTCATCCTTGTTGGCCATAAAATTGACCAACAGGTCCGGGTCAGTGTCGACCTTCCGATACCCGCGGGCAGTCATCTCGGTGTCGATAGCCGACTTGAAATGCTGGGTGAGAAGGCTGGAATAACCGGCCTTGTCGGTACCGACCGGATTGAAATAGGAATAGGTGCGGTAGCTGGCAAAATTAGTTGCACGGTCGAAATCGGAATGAATTGTGGGCTTGGGCGGTGCACAACCCGCCAGCACGCAGACGATTACCGCGATCTGGGCCGTCGGGAGACCGAACCGGAACTTATGCATATTGACCTCGGTGATAATCGTTGGGTGGGCCGAAATAGATTAGTGCATTGTGCCGCAACTGTCTGCGGCTCTCCAGCTTTGTAAGTATGGGAGCAACAGACAGCCACGAGCGCTGCCGGGCGCCGACCACCTCGGTACGCTATTTCGCCGGGCCGGCGAATTTTTCGTGTACCGCTGTGGCGGATCATGCGCAGCTCAATGATTTCGACTTCCGTGGAGTTCCGAAGTTGCCACATCACAGATCATTCGGAAGTAGATAGATGTGGCAGCAGCCAAATCCGAGGCGGCACTTGGTAATCTGCGCGGCGATGATCACGGCTGCGGGTGCGAGCGCTGCCGCTCTAGCGGCTGAGCCGCTGCAGCAGTCGCAGCAGCCCATCGCCAATTTCGCATTCGCAAGTCAGTTGGGCGCCGGTGTCTATTCGGTCGACGGCCGCTCAGTGCAGATCTACCGTCTGCCTTTCCATTGGGAATTCCGCCCGCCGAGCGAAGATGAGTATGGCTTTGATTTCACTCTGCCGGTGACGGTGGGATTCTATGGGTATCGGGTCGAGGATGTGGTTCATGAGGGCCTGCCCAAGAGCGTCGATACCTACAGTTTGCTACCAGGCCTGGAGGTTTCGCGGTTGATCGGTCCGCAGTGGCGGGTTGCCGGATTCGCAGAAATTGGCGCGGCTACCGTGTACGGTGGCACCAACACCAGCCTGGTCTACGACACCGGGGTACGCGCGCGCTATTTATTTCGCCTCGGTGAATTCCATTCGCGCTATGCGTCCGAGCTCTTGTACGCGGCCTCGCAGGTCTCAAAGCAAGACAAAGACACGATGGCGCGACTGACGAATGGATTGGATGTTTTGCATAACACGGCCATGTCTATTCGCGGGGAAGTCGTGGATTTCGGTCCGTACCTGATGAATGAGTGGTATATGAAGCGCCCGACGCCGCCAGCGACCTCACCGGGCCCACCCATGACCGTGTTCCAATGGGAAATAGGGGTCACGATCGGGACGGTGAACACCGCGTACCTGTGGAAAGTCCCCATCCCCCGCATCGGTATCGGGTACCGATTCGGCAGCGACCTTTCCGTAGTTCGCCTGGTATTTGGGGCGGCTTTCTAGCGGCTCTACGACTCGAAAGCGCTTGAATTGCTAAGGCGTTGCGACCGATACTGCAACCCCTAACTGGGCGAGCATGGCGCGTCCCTGGAATTAGCATCAGCGCTACTGATTTGGATACAGTTCTTTCTTTAGGAGTATGACTGTGAAGAGAAATAGTGGGGTCAATATGGATATTCAACCGAGGGTCAAAAAGTGCGCCACCGGTCTGGTAATCGCGGTGGCGATGGCCGGACTTGCGGGCGGTACCGCAATGGCGGCGGGTCAGGCTGCACCGGCCACCAAGCCCGCGGCCGACAAGAATGCTGCCTTTACGAAGGAAGCTTTGCACCAAATGTCAGCGACCGTGGCAGCCATTTCGATGGCCACGCGAGAAGTGACTTTGAAGGACAAAAATGGCGAACTGCAGACTATCAAGGTTGGGCCCGAAGCCCGGAATCTCGACCAGGTGAAGGTCGGCGATGTCGTGACCGTGAGCTACTACGAAAGCTTCACGGCGCAAATGCGGCTCCACGACAAGCCCAACGAGGGTTTTCAGAATGCGGCTGGCGCGATACGTGCCGGCGCGGGCGAACAGCCTGGTGGAGCGGCGGCGCAGTCGGTTGCCAGCACGGTCACCATCGACAAAGTTGACTTGACCGCCAATACCGTGAGCTTCCACCGCCCGGATGGTGGCACGGGAACGCTGCCGATTCGATCACCGGAGGGCAAAGCCTTCGTCGCCAAGCTCAAGAAGGGCGACGTTGTCGACGTCATGTACACCGAAGCCCTGGCGATCGATGTGAGCAAGGGCGCTGCGGGGGGAAAGTCCAAGTAGCTGCAGAGTCCGGCCACGTTAGGCATAGCCGGTGAAAGGCTGCATGCTGATGGTCAAACGCGGCAGGCATGCCCGGCGATACCCTTGGGTATTCGCCGGGCTATGCCTGCTTTCGTCCGCGGCATTTGCCGACGAAGCCACGGCCGAAGGCCCGGTGCTAAATACCAAGGGCTTCACGCTCTTCGCCGGTTACGTGGTCGGCGGTCACTTTACCGACGAAACCAGCAACCAGACCATAGATCTGCGCGAGAGCGCCAGTTTCGGCGCCTCACTTGATATTCCGCTGGATGATTCCAGTGAGTTCCAGGTTTACTACGGCCACCAGTCGACGGAGTTTACGCCCTGGCCGTATCCTGGCACCTCCGACAAGCTCCGGGTGGACTACCTGCAAATAGGCGGCACCTATTTTCCCGAAGAGCTGGGACACGGCGTGTATGTGGTGGGGGGTATCGGCGCCACCCGCATGACCCCCGATGCGGCAGGCTTTGACCCGGCCACCAGACTCTCAATGAACGTCGGAGTAGGTTATCTGCTCCCGCTCTCGCACTACATAGGGGTTCGCTTCGAGGCCCGCGGTTTTGCGACGTTTGTCGGCAGTAGTGCCTCAGTATTCTGCTCGGGCGGCTGCGTTGCGCACCTGACCGGCACCGCGGTGACGCAGGGCGAACTTATGATCGGCCTGTCGGCCCGATTCAAGTAACTTTAGACAGATCGGCCGTTTCCGGCCACGTTACCTGGCTCAGGGCCCGAAAATTCGCAAGAGTGCCTGCGCCTGCGGATCATCAGGCACGATGACCACCAATTGCTGAGCATATGTTCGTCCCGCGGCCAGGTTGCCGCGGTCGCGCTCCATGGTGGCAAGGGCTTGCAGTATTTCAATATCGCCTGGGAATTTCCGGTGGCTCTCCGCTAGCTCGCTGATGCCTTGTTCAACCTTTCCCGTGCTGTGCAGGGCCACACCATAGACGTACGCGTAATGGCGCTCGCCAGGAGCCAGCCGAGTGGCCTGCTGGAGCTGCGCGACGGCTTCGGGCAGGCGTTGCTGGCGCGCAAGTGCAAGACCCAGCGCGTAGTGCATGGAAGCATCACGAGGATTCCTCTGCAGCGCTGCACGCAACGTCGATTCGACTTTAGACTCATCGCCGCTGGCACGGTACAGATCGGCAAGATTGACCGCGGCGGGTATGAAATCAGGATCGATCGCCAGCGCCTTCTTCAATTCCGTTTCGCCCTTATCCCTCCGCCCGGCGGTGGCGTAGTAGGCGCCGAGGTTGGCATGCGCTTCGGGCCGATCGGCATTAAATTGCTGCGCGGCGATGTATTCGCTGGCCGCCCGGCTCAAGGCGTCGCGCTCCTCAGCGCTGCTGCCTTCAAGCGGTACGCCGTTGAGGGCCTGCGCCACATCCACGCGCACCAACCGTGTCGGATCAGCCGCCATCCGCAGCAGCCAGCGCAACCTTTCCTGCGGCGGCTCGTTGGCCAGCGCGCCGACCGCAGCATCGCGCACCATGGGATCATGGTCGGTCAGGTTGGTATGCAACACGTCGGTCGTTCGAGGTCCGGGATAGCCGGCAAGCATCGAAGTTGCCGTTGCGCGGGCAATTGCTGGCTGCTGAAGGTCCGCGGCTATGCCCAACAGCACTGAGCGCGCCTCTGCACTTGCGTGGGTGCCGCCGTTCAGCGCTTCGGCGAAACTCTGGTGCCCGGACTCCGGAACGGGCCGCCAACTCTGGATTTTTTGCAATGCCCACTGCGGGCTGCGATTGCCGTGGCACTGGTTGCAGGCATTCGGCACGCCCATGCTGATGGTGCGATCCGGCCGAGGTATGCGCAGACTGTGATCGTGGCGCGGATCAATCTGCATGTACGTGGTCGTGGGCATGTGGCAAGCCGCACATTGCGCACCGGCGCTGCCTTGTGCGTGATGCGAATGGGAAGCGGCATCGAAGCGCGCCGGTGCATGGCACTGCGCACATACCGCGTTGCCCGGGGCGCGAAGCTGCAGGCCGTGCGGTTCGTGACAATCGCTGCAGGTCACACCGTGTGCGTACATCTTGCTCTGAAGGAAAGAGCCGTAGTTGTAGACTTCACCGCGCATCTGCCCATCGGGCCAATAAAGCTCCTCCTGCAGCAGCGCGGGTCGGTAGGCATCGAGCAGGGGCCGGCCCGGGTGATAGTCATCCGTCAGTTGACCACGGCGCGCGTGACAATGCGCACAGGTTTCGATTTCGCGAGCACTGGTGCGCGGCGCGCTGCGAACCGCCGTCGGCGAATCCGCAGTGCGCGCCCAGCCCACTCCGTGCCGTTCATCGAGCGCCACGGTCAGGCCATGGTTCTGAACCTGACGCCAATCTGCGCGCTTGGCCGCCCACTGCAAGTGCGCCGAGCCCGGGCCGTGACAGGATTCGCAGGCGACATTGATGTCCGACCAGGTGGTGTTAAAGGTATTGGTGCGCTCGTCAAAGTTCTTGAGCAAGTGGGTCGAGTGGCAGTCGGCACACTGGTAGTTCCAGTTCTGATCTAACCCGGTCCAGTGGAGCCTGTCCCCGGCCTTGATGCCTTGGCCTGGGTAGAGATGGAACCAGCGTTGGCCGCCCTGCTCTTTCGGGCGCGTGTCCCAGGCGATGGACAGCGCCTGCAGCCGGCCCCCCGGCATTTCGATCAAATATTGCTGCAGTGGCGAAACCCCGAACGTGTAGCGGATCAGGTAGTCGTGCAGGTTTCCGTCGGGGCCGTCCGTGGCTACGAAGTATTGATTACCGCGCTGAAAGAAGGTCGAAATATTCTCGGCGTACTTATACGTCGTACGATCGAAGCGGCCAAGCACTGTCTGGGGGGTTGCGGGCTGCATCGCAAGCTGGTGCTGGGATTTGTGCCAGCTCGCGAATTCGCGCTCGTGGCATCCTGCGCAGCGGTCGGCACCCACGTAGTGGGCAACGCTGCTTGAGTTCGCCACGGCCGTGCTTGAGCTGGCGGGACCGTCCCCGCGTCGAAGCAGAAATGCCGCGGCCGCCAATATGAGGCCGACAGCGATGATCAGACAGGACGCCCACCATAGGCGCTTGTGCGTTTTAGTCACTGCTTCTGGCAAGCAGCACCGCCTTTCGGCTGGGTCGCGCTCGCTCGTGACTGGCGGTCACTCGGAGCGAGAGTTCCCCAGTACCTCGTGGGCTGCCGGCTACCAGCGAAATGCCACACCCAAGAGAGGTCCATTGAAAGTCTGCGAATGGATTGGCGAGTCGGACTTGAACTGATAATCCATATAACGATAGCTGGCGATCATTTCGCCCCAACGGAAGGCGTAACCAATGCCTGTCATGGCCTGCCAGGTCAGTTTGGACTGTCCGGTACCGATGTCGCCGTAATAGGGTATAAACCACTTATAGTCTTGACCAAATGCCAACCGCCCTTTGAGTCCCACCACGCCGTCAAAGTAGCTGTCCTTGACGCTGAGACTGCCGCTTTTTGCGGGTAGCGGGAAATGCGCCACATTGCCGTTGAAGGTCCAATCAAGGCTCACCTTGGTATTTAGCGTTCGAGCGCCGGCAAAAGTCGTGAGGATCGCATCCGGCTGATCGACGGCGCGGTACGAGCCTGCCAAAGTCCATATCAAGCTTTCAACATCGAGGTTCGTACTCGTGGACACATCTCCCTGGAGCGGAAGATGGTTGAAACTTAAGTCGTGATACTGGGAATTAGCCTGCCCGACGTTCATATAAATGAGGTCCGCGAATCCGCCCCAGGCCCCCTTGCGTGCCTCGAATGATCCCAAGGCACCGAACTTCAGGTTGCTAAACAGGTCACTGGCATCCACGGTGACGTCGGCTGACTGCCCATTGGGAAAGGTGGTCGTTCCGCCTATATCGGCATACCAGAGATAAACAAAGGCTGCGAACTGCCAGGAGTCGCCGCGCTCGGCCGTGATTTCAGCGGGCGCCCCCGAGGCCAAGGCTGGCAGGAACGCTGTCGACGTGCAGAACACGGCGAAGCCAACTGAAATCATTCGCTTCATGGTATTTCTCAAATTCCCTAGGGTTGCGCGATGCCGGTTGCTCGGATCAGCAACGGATTGGAGGAAGACAATTATCGTTGAAAAGCCGAAAACTTATTCGATCTACGCTAGCACGAACGCACGGGCACCTGCCATTTGGCACCCAAGCCGACGACTTTTGCCATTCACATGACTTCTTTGGCTGTCGGTAGCGTCTGTTGCTCGTTGCGGCGCAACCCTCTTTTGGCGGCGGATGGCGGCGTCGACGTATAATATTGAGTCCAGAACATCAATTAATCGCGGGGTGATGACAATGTCCCAAGCCAATTCGAATCGCTTGATCCACAGCCTGTGCATTGCCGCGCTGCTGAGCATGGGTCTTACCGCAACAGTGGAGGCGGCCAAGCCCCCCCAGACCACGGAAGATGGCCTGGTGCTCACTAAATCAAAAAAAGTGGGTGTTCTCTACACCCGCCCGGGAGTGAATCTTTCCGGCTACACCAAGGTGTGGCTTGATCCAGTGCAGGTGGCCTTCAGCAAGAATTGGGACCCCAGGGATTACAACGGCAGACTGGGTCTAAGCACTGCTGATGTGCAAAAAATCCGCGATGACGTCTCAGTGCTCGCCAGGGAGACCTTTGTAAAGGTGCTTGGCGATGGGGGCTATCCGGAAGTATCGGCCGCCGGGGAAGGTGTACTCAAGGTTACCTGTTATGTCGTGGACCTGTACGTAAACGCTCCCGACAAGATGACGGCCGGTCGCTCTCGCTCCTACGTGGCAAGTGCCGGATCGATGGTCATGGTCGTCGAGTTGCGTGATTCGGTGACGGGCACCCTGCTCGCCCGCGCTTTCGATCGCAAGGAGGCCTCGGATGCCGGTGGTTTCCAATGGGCGAACAGCGTGTCAAACCGGGCCGAGGCCGAGATGATGTTCCGCAGCTGGGCTGGCACACTCAAACGCGCGTTGGACGCGGCCAAGGCACCCTGAGACCGGCGGGAACCCCACCGGGCGGCGTCTCGGCGACGGCAGCGGTTCTGGCTTTGCCGTTGCAGGCCGGTAGGTATAATGTCTGCAGTTCTCTAAACTCGGCATTGGAGCTAATTTCATGAAGAAAAATAACGCACTTACATTCGCGCTGCTCGTAGTCCTTGCGATGATTGGCACGGTTGCACATGCCGATGAATACAGCGACACGATTGCCCTCTTTAAGAATGCTGGACAAAGCGGTCAGATGTTCACTCACAGCTACGGTTATGCTGTGTTTCCGACCATCGGCAAGGGCGGAATTGGCGTCGGCGGGGCGCATGGGTCGGGTCGCGTGTATGCCCACAACAAGTACGTGGGTGATACCAAGATGACGCAGCTGACCGTTGGCCTGCAGCTCGGCGGGCAAGCCTTCAGTCAGATCATTTTTTTTGAGGATGAGCGCTCCTTCAAGGATTTCACTTCCGGGAATTTTGAATTCGGTGCTCAGGCCAGTGCCATAGCCATTACAGCCGGGGCTAACGCTAGTGCGGGAACCACGGGTGGCAGCGCGGGAGCGAGCGGTGGCCAGAAGGATGCCTCGACCGCCGGCAAGTACTACAAGGGCATGGCGGTTTATACCATCGCCAAGGGCGGGCTGATGTACGAGGCTGCCATCGGTGGCCAGAAGTTTTCGTACAAGCCGCTCTAGTGATCGGTTAGCGAAATAGGCTGCTATCCAAGATCGAGCCCTTGCCTATCGGGCGACCGAGCGATATCCAAATGTTCCAGGAGCGGGTGGCCGCGCCCGCTCCTAGAACTAGAGTTCCGACCGGCGTTCGGCCGCCCAGGTAGCCGGATATTCCATACACGTAGCCGTCCGGCACTGAATCGAGCCGATCGTACAACCTCGCAGCTTGCAGACCCAGGCCGGAGTAAAGAGCCTGGTTCTTGATCGCGACCAGGTCGGCCAGCCGCCACAGAAAGCTTCCGCTCACCGTCCAGTAGCCTCCAACCCGCAGCTCATCGTGCTGGTATCCGGGAAAGCTCTCGCCGCCCAGGGAGAAGTCGCGGTCTCCGGGCAGTTTGTTTAGAGGGTCAAAGCCGCCGGCGACGGTCAACCACATGAGATTCTTGCCAATAGGTATCAAGCCGCGCACGCCACCCTCAAGCGTCTCCCAGTCGCGATCACCCCCCATGGCGGCATTTGCATGGCGGAAGTTGACGGCAGCGGCAATGCCGTGGGTGGCGAAGGTGGCTTCGTCGCGACTGTCGTAGGTGAAGCCAGCGCTGAAGCCCGCATCCAAATAGTCGAAATCTGGCATCAGGGCCACGCCAGTGGTGACGATGGAATGGTGCCGCTCCGCCCAGTAGCCCAGCCGGACTTGGCCGTTGTGGGCAATGCTGGCTCCCACCTCGAGGCGACCGCCAAAGTCCCGAAACTTGTAGTCGGCGATGTTTTCGCCGTCGTCATAGAGCGCCTCGAGGCTGCGACGAAGGTAAATATCGGGTTCCACGAAGAATGACTGCCTGACATTCAAGGGCTGGAAAAAGCTGGACTGGATCTCGCTGACATAACCGAGCTGAATGTTGTTGCGCCATTGCGCGCCGTAGCTGTTTATCCAGCGTCGTATGTATTGCGTGCCCAGTATGAAGTCCAACTCGCCGCTCCCGGATCCGTACATGCCCATGCTCGGCCGCAGGACATTGCGGGCTCCCTCCCGCTCATGGGGCACCCAAACTAAATCGGGATTGTTGCGATCGCCGCTTAGCCGATAAGCCACCGAGTCCAGCTCATTCAATGCCCCCAGGCGTTTAGCATCGCCGCTGATCTTGTCGGTGTCGGCCATATCACCGGCGCGCAATTGCGTCAGGGAACGCAGATATTCGCCGTTAACAAACTTCAGATCCTCGAAGCGTACGCTCGCGATCTTGACCGTGAGATCCTGCTTGTTGGTTACGGCCTTGCGCCAGGCCAGGTACTGCGCCTCAGGAAGCGAGTAGGCCTTAAGCCGGTCAGTGGCGGCGCGCGCCGCGGCCTCACCCAAGGGGATGGTTTCGGCGATCCGCTCAAAATCGGCGGCGCCGATGTTACCCATGGGCACGTCAATGCGAATGTCGCGATCAGTGAGCGTGCTTAGTTGTATGTTTTCATTTGCCTCGGTCATGACGTCCATGGTTCGCGAGAGCAATTGCCCTGCCCCCTGGAGTTCTTTGGTGGTCGTCGCCGGTACCGCGAGCTTGACGACGATCAGCACGTCGGCACAGGCTTTGCGCGCCACATCCACGGGAATGTTGCGGACTATGAAACCGTCCGAAAGCACGTAAGGGTCCATATGCACGGGTGCAAATGCGCCCGGTATGGCCATGCTGGCTCGCATTACCGTGGCCAGGTCGCCGTGATCGAAGACCACCATCTGACCGGTGACCATGTCGGTCGCGACGGCGCGAAAGGGAATGGGCAAGCGGTTGAAGTCTGATTCCAGCCGCGCCTGGGCGACGTAGGCGCGCAACACCGTCTCGATACTGCTGGTGTTCACCAGGCCTGCCGGGCCGACGATGCCGCCGTCCTCCATGCCCAGCTCGAGGCCCGTGCCGGAAGCATCGGAGTGGCGCCGCTGCTCGGCGGGCTCCAACTCTCTTCGTCCGACTCCGCCGATGACAGATTTCCATGGGACCGCGCGGACGAACCGCTCGATTTCCCCTGCTGGCAGCCCGGAGGCATAGCCTCCGCCGACCAGCGCACCCATGCTCGTGCCGGCTATACAGTCGATGGGTACGTGGAGATCCTCCAGCACCTTGAGTACACCGATGTGCGCGCCGCCCTTGGCCCCGCCTCCGGCAAGTACCAGGCCAATGCGTGGGCGCGGCGTCGCGGAGGTTTGGCCACCGTCGCCAGCGAGGCTAACCGGTGCAAAGAGCAGCTCGGAGCCGACCAGTGCCGCGCACAGCAACACGCCGAGCCTCTGTCCCCAGGCCTGCCGTCCACCCACCAGGTGCTTTCGTGTACGGGGCATCCTCATACGGCAATTCTCGTCAGCCTCGATCAGAGCGCCGTCCAGGAGAGTAGTTCCCTGAAGCGGGCCACGGCGATCTTATCTGCGCCGCTGCCCTTTCACTTGGGCCGCACCGCAGGGTCGGTACAGTCAATGGGCTGGACCGCGGGCGTTCTGGAAACATCGAGCCAGCACTTCAGGCGGCTGGCAAATTCCTGCATGTCAGACTCAAGCTTATCGAAGTCGATGCGAACTGGCTTGTCGTTGCCTCCTCTGATCATTACGTACTGGCCAATCTGCTCCTTCGATTCGCTGCCGACCAGCTCGACCTGGAAAACCATGTTCATGATGTCGTATCGCTGCATCACGTTCTTGAGCATGTCCGTGCCAAATTTAATGACCGCGCCAGCCGGGGTGTAGGCCAGGATACCGCGCCTCTTCTTGGTCAACTGCACATCGGTCAGCGCTGCCCGCACGTAGAGCACGTCGGGCCCGGGTGCGTCCACCACGTTGTATCCGCCTGCCTTAAGACGGGCCACAGCGCCACTGCGCATGGCATCGGACATGGCCTGCAGGTCTTCGGGCTTCGCGCCCTTGTAATCGGACTGGGCGCTGATCAGAACTTCCGGCTCATCGACCATCACGGCATTGTATTTGGCCAGTTTCTGCAAGGCACCGGAGGTGACATACCGCATGTCAGTGCCGCCGAGCCGGTCCTGTAGCGGCGTCAGATGGCTGTAATCATCGAAGAAAGTCTTGTCAAAATCGGGGAGTTGCGCGAGGACGGCGCCCGGCAGTGAAACGAGCAGCGCAAACCCTAAGATGATGACTGTTGATCGCATCCTGTTCATTCGAGCCGTTCCCTGTTTGTTGCGATTGCGGCCGGTTAATATGACAGGACGAGTGGCTCCGGAATTATCGGTACTGGAAGTTGGAATTGCAATCGTGGGCGGCAGCTGACCCATTGAGCAAGCGGCGGTCTGAAATTTGAAGAATGGCGGCCCGGAGGGGACTCAAGATCGACGAGCGGTCAAATCGCGCTGGCGCGCGGTGGCCTACTGCGCCGCGGCACTGATACTTGCAGTACTCGCCGTCGCAATCTCAGCTGCGAATGGCTATCTCACCCAGCCCCTCACGCATTTGCTCAGCGCAAAGCTTGGTCGCCAACTGCAGGTCGACGGCGGCCTGCGCATTTACTTCGGGCGAAATACGCGGATACGTGCCGCCGGCGTACGCCTCGCCAACGTTCCGTGGGGGGCGCGGCGCGAGATGCTGCTGGCGAGCGAACTCGAGGTCGATATCGCCACAGTTTCGCTCCTGCGCGACACCGTAATCGTCCCTCGCCTGCAGGTGCGCGGTCTGGACGTGCAGCTGGAGCGCAATGCGGAAGGCCTGAACAACTGGACCTTCAACCTGCACGGGGCGCACCGGCCCGGCGTGGTGCCGCTGGTCATCGAATCGGCGCAGTTGCCCGGGGCGCACCTGCGATTCATTGGTCCGCGCCTGCAGCAGCCCCTCGAAGTCGCCTTTGATTCCCTGGAGCAGCACGCACTGGCAGATGGCATGCTCGACTTGGCGGCCGCAGGCCGAGCCAATGGCACATCGCTTGATCTGCGCACCCATGTTGGCCCTTTGGCCAATCTCGTGGACGGACGAGACTTCAAGGTCCAAGCCGATGGGCAACTGGGAGAGATCGAGCTTGGAATCAAAGGAAGCATTGATTCGCTTGCCAGGCCCATCAACACCCAAATCACGCTGGACCTAAAGGGGCCCGACGCGGATTACCTCACCACTCACCTTGGCCTGCAAAGCCTCGGCGGCGGACCGGTGGCGCTGAAGGTAACCATCTCACCGGCATCATCCGCTCTGGGCGTGAGCGCGGAAGTACTGGGTCAAATCGGCGCGTTTGCGGTGACGGCCCAGGGGTCGATGCTCGCGCGCGAGAGTTACCATGAGCTGAACTTGGATGCGCACGTGAGCGGACCTGATCTGTCGCGCCTCGGGTTCGTCGCCGGCTTCAGTGGACTGCCGATAGCACCCTTCGAGTTGCAGTTGGCGGCACAGCGAGGTCAAAGAGGCCTCCTTATCAAGCAGGCCGAGCTTTCCATCGCGAATGGCAAACTAACGGCCAGCGGCACTCTACCCGCTGGCGGCGGACTTGCCGGCAGCGAGCTGAAGTTTGGGGCAGAGATCCCCGATATCGAGAAGGTCAAAGAGCCCTGGGGACTGGCGAAGGTGCTGCGCGGACCGGTGTCCGCAAACGGCCAACTGAGCCATCTTTCCTCTGGCGAGGTACGTTTGCGCCTGGAGGGCACGACCAATCTGGGGAAGCTGTCGTTGCAGGGAGCGCTCGGTGCTGCACCTTCGTTTTTCGGAACGAAACTGGCCGTTACGCTGCGCGGGAGCGATTTCGCGCCCTTGGCCCGCGTGCTGAAGCTGCGCGATCAGCGAAGCGGTGCCTATGACGTCGGGGGCGCGCTAGAACTGAAGTCGAGCGGCATCCAGTTGCGGAACACCGTCCTGACGGTGGCCTCGGATCGCTTAAGGATCGATGGGAACCTGGGCCGGCGGCCCTTGGCCGCCGGAGCTGATCTACAAATCGAGCTTCAAGGTGATAGTGCGGCACTGCTCGCTAGTCGATTCGGGCAGCTAGGATGGCCGGCGGCAAAATATCGCATTGCTGGAAGAATCCAACGCGTCAAGGGCAGTTTCTTGCTGCGTGAGATGACTTGCTCGGTAGCCGGTGCGTCGCTGCAGCTGGATGGTGCGCTCGGGGACTCGGCGGACTTGGTAGGCACTTCACTGAACTTCAAGTTCAACGGGACTGCCATTGAAAATTTCAAGGATCTTTTCCCCACCTCGTTCTTTCCGAGCGGACCCTTTGCGGCTTCTGGCCAATTTTCCGTTGTCAGCCAACAACTGCAATTATCGAAAACCCACCTTCGGCTAGCAGACGCTCAAGCCACCGCGTCCGCGGAGCTCGATTTGCCGCTGTCTCGTGCAACCATGCGTTACGACATCGATGCCAAGATCCCCGATCTAGCCAAGCTGTTGCCGCGCGTGGGTGGTTCTGCGGCCTTGGGCAAAAACCTAACTATCGGTGCCACAGGCCAGCGATCGGGCGAAGAATGGTCTTTGGAGCGACTGGCTCTCGGCACCGACAACGGAATGCTCAACGCGCGGGGCGGATTGGTGCTTGCGCCGGCATTCGCGGCCCGCGATCTCAAGTTCCAGCTGCGCACCGCGAGTTTGCGAAAGCTCGGGCTGCTCAGCGGGCGCGACTGGCCGGAAGTGCCTTTGGAGCTGCGAGGGAGCTTGACGCAAAGCCCAGACAGCCTGCTGCTTGATGAGCTAATCGGGAGGTTGGGTGGGAGCGACTTTGCAGGTCGCGTGGCGGCCAACACGCAGGGAGGCAAGCCAAACTACGATGTGAGTCTGACATCCCAGCGCCTTGATCTTGACCCCTATCTAAAGATCGGAAAGAGCTCAGCAGCGCCTGCGGCCACCGTTCGCAAGGACAGTCCGGGAGATCGTCGATTGGTCATACCCGCGGAACCCTTGCGTCTACCCGATCTGAACGCGTTTTCCGGGAAACTGTCACTGCGCGCGCAAGCCCTGCGCATGCGCGCCCAGGACTACCGAGACTTTCAGGTGTTGGCCAGCTTGCGAAATGGCCGCCTGCAGGTGGACCCGCTGGCCATGACCAGTCCTCTTGGCCAGATGAACGCCCGATTTGAGGTGACGGCCACTGGTCCGGCGGTGGCGGCGAAGCTCTCAGCCTCCGTCAAGAATCTGCGACTGTCCATGGTGCCACTGGCATTGGGCGATGCAAATGGGGGTCTGTATGCGGGGCAAGCGGACTTGCAGGGCTCGGGTGGCAGTTGGCGGGAATTAGCGGCGAGCCTCAATGGCCGCCTGCGGCTGACGGGCACCGGCGGGCGTATACCTAATTCTCATCTGACCGGCGGCTCGAACGTATTCATAAGGCAGTTGGTGGTCAGCCTGGACCCGATGGCCAACCGACAACCGAACACGGAGATTGCGTGCACGGCCTTCTTGCTCAGGGCCAAGGACGGTGTGGTCACGACGGATCCGGCGCTGGTCATGCGCACTGCCGAAGTAGACATCGTAAGCAACGGATCGGCAGATCTGCGATCCGAAAAGCTTGACCTGAACTTCAAGGTGGCGCCACGCCGCGGGCTTGGCATCAACGTGGTGCAAGTGATCAACCCGTACCTCAAAGTGACCGGGTCGCTCGCCAACCCCGGCGTAACCATTGATCCCACCGGTGCCTTGGTAAATGGTGGGGCGGCCTTTGCCACTGCCGGCTTGTCCATCGTGGCCACTACCTTGTGGGACAGAGTGGTGCACGAAAAGGATCCGTGCGGGGCAGCCGCTGCAGAAAGCGAGCGACGTGCCCAACACTGATCCTTGAGCCAGACAGCCGCTGCGCCAACTCTGAGTGGCGACTTGCCAATCTGGAAAACCCCGCGCTGATCGACAATGAAAATCCCGCGACATCATTGGGCAGGACGGTATGCTCTGGAATACGGGCCGCAGACTCCAGGACCACCGCCATGAAATCCCTCCTCAAGCACTCGATAGCGTTGGTCGCCCTGATGATGCTGGGCCTTATCACGATCGCAGTGGGAGCCTGGGGAAGCTTGGCGCTTTGGTATTTCGACGACGCCAACATTGTCTTGCGTGGCACCCTTTGCGGACTCTTCGCGCTGGCGACTCTTTTGGCGGTGGGGTCAATAGGCTGGCGCCGATGGCGCTGGCGAGCCATGGGTGCCTACCTCGCCCTATTTGCCTTGTTATTGCTTTGCTGGGGTGCGCAACGCCCCACTAATGATCGCGATTGGCAAACTGACGTGGCGGTCCTGCCCTACGCCACTGTCAACGGCGATCAGATCACAATGCACAACATCCGGAATTTCGAATACCGCACTGAAACCGACTACACGCCCGGCTACTACGATAAGGCATTCAACCTGCGCGAGCTTAGCGGCATCGACTTAATTGCCGTTTATTGGATGGGGCCGCAGATTGCACACATCTTTCTGAGTTTTGATTTTGGCGATCAGGGACATCTGGCCATTTCAATCGAGGCCCGAAAGCCTAAGAGTGAGGGGTTCTCCACAGTCAAGGGATTCTTTCGACAATATGAGCTCTACTACGTGGTGGCGGACGAGCGGGATGTGGTTCGTTTGCGCACCAACTACCGCCACGATCCGCCCGAAGAAGTGCACGTGTACCGGTTGCACGGCTCGCCCGAGGATATGAAACGCATGTTTATGAGCTACGTGACCAAGATTAATTCGCTCAAGAATCAGCCGGAGTTCTACAATTCGCTGACGACAAACTGCACCACTAACATCTGGCTGCAATCGCGGGTGAATCCAGACCACTTGCCGTTCTCATGGAAAATAATCGTCAGCGGTTACGTTCCAGAGTACGCCTATGAATCGGGTCTGCTGGACAGCAGCATTCCCTTCCTTGAGCTGCAGCGCCGAAGCATCGTCAACGAGCGAGCACATGCGGCCGATCAGGCCGCCGACTTCTCGGCGCGAATAAGGGTCGAGCCGAATGGCAACAGCCCTTGAGCGGCACTTGCTGCGCACCCTGGGTATCTCGGCGGATTAGATCTTAGACTGCGGGTTAGCGGCGCAAGAGGGTGGCGGCCAAGGCCAGCAGCCCCAGCAACGCTATGAGCGTGGCGGTCATCCAAGACAGTGATAAGGGCAGACCTGGACATTCGCGGTTCAGCTTGCTGTGCATGGCGCGGTGCTGTACCAGCGAGATCGCCAGGGCCAGCAGGCCGATCGAGACCATCAGAATACCAACGGTATGCGGCTGCATCATCGGATGGACGCCGTCCTCCTTGGCATGAATGAGTTCGAAGAATGTGGCAATACTGAAGCCGAAGGAAATGAGGGCCAGCGACGTTCGGACCCATGCCAGCTGGGTGCGCTCGTTAGCGAGATGCGTGCGCACATAGGCGAGCCGCGTGCGCGCATCCATGAGTTCGCGGGCCAGCGGGTCCGCTGACGCGCCCGCGCCCTCCTTCGGGAGTTCGCCGGTTGCGGACAATTAGGATCCGCTCGCGGGTGCGTCGAACCACCGCTCTTTGGGCACGACTTTCAGGTCGCGGGGATCGCTTTCATAGGCCGGTGTCATGATCTGGACCCCGTGTTCGTTGAACTGATCCAGTATGTTCTGGTGCAAAACGGAGCGGATCAGGAGCATTCGATCGGGCCGGGCGGTACGTACGTTGAGCACATAGCTGACTGCGAAGGTGCCAAGTTCCCGCTGCAGCACAAATGGGGGTGGCGCGGGCAGCAAATCAGGTGTGCGTCCGGCGGCCTCCAGCAGCATGGCATGGACCTGGCGCCAGGGAACTCCGTATCCGACGCCGACTTCGATCTGAAGTATCAAGCCGCCCTCGCGCGCCAGTGTGCTGTAGTTTATTAAGCTGGTATTGGTAATAGTGGCGTTGGGAATCGTGACCTCCTCATTTCGCACCGTATGGATCTTGGTTGTCAGCAGTCGCGTCTGTCGCACAACCCCGAGCACCTCGCCCACCTTGATCACGTCACCGACCTTGAACACGCGGCCAAAGGTGTTGATGTAGCCGGCGATTGCGCCGGAAACCGCCGTGGAGGCCCCTAGCGAGATCAACAGGCCCACAAATAGCGACACCCCTCGCAGCGCATCGGTTCCGGCACCCGGCAAGTATGGGTAGCTCATGACCAGTGCTATCCCAAGCACTGCGGCGCGCACGAGCTTATAAGTGGGCGAGGACCATTCCGGCTCGAAATTTGGCAATTTGGTCGAGCCGCGCTCCAGGGTGCTGAAGTAATAACGCAGCAATCGCAGGGCGTATCTGGTTACCAGAAACAGCATCAACAGGAATACCAGTTTGGGCAGGTAGTCCACCAGTCCTTCGCTGATCGAGCCGACCGCGGAGGTCACAACCTGTCCCAGACTGTCGCTCAGCCAACGCGTCGAGGGAAACTGCGCGAGCACCGTGCGCAGCCAGAAGAAGAGCAGCACTAGCAGGATTATCCATCTCAGCACGTGCAGGGCACGTACGTCCGGTCGCAGCAGAACGAGGTCACTGTCCGCCGTGGCAGCCTCTTCCGCACGGGTCGTCGAGGGCCGACGGTGGCGCAGCAGGACGCCGTCCAGACGTCGGAACAGCAGCGAGAGCAACCAGGTAATCACCGCCAGTAGGCCGGTCGCCGCAAGGCTGACGCCTAGGCCCCGGGTAAGTCTTTCGGGGGTGCGCTCATTCCGATAGGTGATCAATGCGCTTCTGAGTCGGCTCGCGTCAAACTCCGAAACGGTGTGATAAGGCGCGCCCTCAAATTCGCCGTCCATCGGCAACACGCGCATGATGCGAGTTTCCCCGGCCATGATGTCATCGGCCATCGGAGTGGCAAGGACCCGAATGGTCTCCGGAGTTACTGCCTGATCACTGAATGCTCGAGCAATACGCTCCTCGATAGCAGCCGCCCGGGTCGCAGCGGAAAGCGATGCGGAGCCACGCACCATGAAGAGCACGCGGTGATCGGCATGCACCGGCGCGCCGGGCAGATCCGCTTCAAGGCGCGGCTCAGTCGCTTCCGATGGTGGTGAGAGGTCGGGCTCGACAGCGCTGGCCGCGCGCAGACCCGGCGCAACCAGCAGGAACATCACAACTGGTACAATCAACGAAGACCGCATAGGAAATCCCGATTTACCGCGGCCGGCGACCCAAGGCACGTCTTTGAAATTCTATAATGCCGTCCAGAGCACTACCATAGCACGGACCGATAGCATGTCGAGCAGCGTGCCGACCGTACTCAGTCAGCCTTTGAGTTCACGCTCCGGATCCGGCATGGATGCGCGGTCGGCTTCAGCAAACCGCCTGCCGTTGTCTCCACCGACTGAATGAGCGTCAAGGTCGGAACCAAATTGCGGGAATACCTTGCAATGCTTGCCATAGGGCTGCTGCTGGCGGAACCAGTCGGCGCTGCACCCAGGACGGATGTAGTCGTTCTTCTGAACGGAGACCGACTGACCGGCGAGGTCAAAGAGCTTGAGCACGGCAAGCTGAAACTCAAGACGGATAACATGGACACCTTGTACGTACAGTGGGACAAGGTGGCCAATCTCCAATCAACGCAGCGTCTCGAAGTGGAATTGGCCAATGGCGTGCGATATTTCGGGAGCGCGGAAGCGACGACCGAATCGCGGCGGTTGCTCCTCAAGGACCACGCCGATTCCGTGCCAGTGGATCTTGCAATCGTAGATGTGCTTGCGATTTATCCCATTGACCAGGGAAGGCGGCTCGCAATCCTTGATGGCTACCTGACGGCCGGATACAGCTTCAAAAAGGCCAACAGCCTGCAGGACTTCGTTTTCACAGGCGGGCTGAGCACCACTCAGGAGAAACGCCAATGGTCCCTGGACGCATCCGCCGCGGTCACCACTCAAAACGGATCCAACGATACCCAGCGCTTTGACGTAACTGGCCAGCACCGGCGCTTCCTACCCAACCAACTCTTCTGGCAGGGCACTCTGGAGTTTGAGAGCAACGATGAATTGGGCCTTGCTCTTCGCACCTCACTGGGCGGCGCGATCGGCCGCTATCTGAAGCAGACTAGTCACCAGGAATGGTCGGCTTATGCGGGCGTGAACCTGACAAGTGAGCACGACACGGGTGAGGAGAACCAGAGGAATATCGAAGGGCTATTGGGCACGCAGTACGCCCTGTATCACTACGATTCACCGGAACGCACTTTGTCTGCAGAGGCCAATGTATTGCCGAGCCTTACACAGTCGGGTCGGGTTCGCCTCGGTGCAAAAGTGCGCTTGAGGTTCGAGATCGTGAAAGACTTCTTTTTCGAGATATCCATGTACGGAATTCATGACAACAAGCCCGGCGTAGACGCCGCGTCGAATTCCGACTACGGCACGGAGACTTCGCTGGGCTATTCCTTCTAGTGGTTTCACGCGTTGCCAACGCCCTCAACACCGATGACTAGCGCAGTTGATCGGGACATGGCGGCGGGCGGGCGTGCGATTCCGGTCACCGTGCTGACCGGTTTTCTGGGCGCGGGCAAAACCACCCTTCTTAATCGCATACTGACGGGCGATCATGGGTTGCGCGTAGCGGTGTTGGTGAACGACTTCGGCTCGATAAACATCGATGCCGATCTGGTGATTAGTGCAACGGACGATCAGGGCGTCGTCAACCTGGCTAATGGCTGCGTCTGCTGCAGCATACGCGATGACCTGTTGGGCGCGGTTCTCGAGATCCTCAAACGCCCCGAACGGCCCGAGTACATTCTGCTGGAGGCCAGCGGTGTGGCCGAACCCTCCGGCATTGCCGCCACATTTCTGGATGAGAGCGTGCTGGACCGCATTCGGCTCGACAGCATCCTGTGCGTGGTGGACGCGGCGCAATTCTTTGCTGTGCCGGAACAGCTTGACCTGAAGCTGCGGCAAATGGCATTTGCCGACCTGCTGGTCCTCAACAAGTCCGATCTGGTATCCGACGTTGAGATGCAGCGACTTCGACGCTGGCTCGAGGACCGATTTGCCCGGCATCGCGTGGTGGAATCGACGCGCGGATCATTGCCGCTGGAAATTTTACTTGGTGCCGGGCGGTTCGATGCCGAGCAGCTGACCGTCGCTGCACCCACGCATAAGCACGATGCCCATTCTCATCATGACCATGCGGAGCATGATGCGCAGTTTGACACCTGGAGCTTCGAAACCAATCGAGCACTCGGTCTCGATGCTTTGCGAGACGTTGCCAGCGGCCTGCCGGCCGCCATTTACCGATGCAAGGGAGTGATCCATTGCGCCGATGTTCCTGCGCGGCGGGCGATCCTGCAGGTAGTCGGTAAACGCGTGGACTTGACACTGGAATCGGCATGGGGCAACCGCACGCCACGGACGCAAATTGTGGCCATCGGAGCGCATGGCGCGCTTGATGCCGTGGCGCTGCAGGAACGATTCGAGAGTTGCATCGCGACTGGCCCTCGCTCATAGGTTGCGTGAGAGATGCAATTCGCACCGGCGAGGCAACTCCTGGTGGGCCATTTGCTTGCGTCCCGGCTGGGAGGAAAACTGGTTGCGGGGGCCGCCTCCTCCCCTGTATACAACGTCGTCATGCAGACTAATGCACGGCAAAAGTGGCGCGCAGCGATTGGGGTCGCCTGTACGCTTCTGATGCATTCAGTGGGGCGCACGGACCCTACCGTGGCGGGTGACCCTGGGCTCCGTGCTGATGTGCCGGGGGATGTGAATAGGCCCTTCGCGCAGGAGCTTGCCAGCAGCGCCGCACCGGACCTATTCCTTGCTCTTTCTGGAAGCATCGCCGTCAATTCCTCATCGGCTCAACTTCCCGCGTGGGATCCGAAGTTGGTCGCAATATTGCGCGGCACCGCTTCTACTGACGACACGACTGTGGCGATCGCCGATTTGCAGGGTACCTTGATGGACCCTGATCCCAACATCGGGTATCCGTATCCTTGGGACCTGCGGCCCGTGTATCGCGCGCCTCCGGGAGTGGCCGATGCGCTGAAAGATCGCGGCCTGTCCATGCTGGCGCGCGCCAACGGGCACGCGCTGGATTGGGGTATCGAGGGCATGCGGGCCACGGGCGCGGCGTTGGATAAGCGCGCGCTTATCCACGCCGGCACAGGTGAGCGCGAGGGTCTTGCTCGCATGGCGAGCTATCTCGATGAGCCCGGTGGCAAGGGCCGCATTGCCTTGCTGTCTACGGCGACGACGTTTCGTCCCACATCCAGCGCACTCTCCCCTTGGGGTGCGGCCGTGGGCCGCGCGGGCATCAGTGCGATGGACGTCGATGCTACTCGCATCGTTCCGGCTGCACAGGGCGCTCAGCTGCAGCGCATAGCCTGCCACTTCCAGTATCCGCAACAGCCGGAGCGCTGCGAGAAGCTTGCTCCGCTCCCCGCGGTCAGCCTATTTGGCAGTCGCTTTGCCACGTCCGGTGCCACGGCAGGTCGCGAATTCACCAGCGAGTACGTGCTCAACACCTCGCAGTTGGCCTCCGAGCTGCGCTCGGTGCGTGAGGCCAAGCAGAACGCCGATCTGGCGGTTCTGGCGATTTCAGCCGACCAGCAGGAACGCCCCAGCCGCGGGATTGCGCAACCCTCAGCAATGCTCGTGGGTCTGGCCCACGCGGCAATCGACAGCGGCGCCGATTTGATCATGGTGACCGGGCTTCCAGTTTTGGGACCAATAGAGATCTATCGCCCGCCGGGGCGCGCGCCGCGCGCGATCCTCTATGGATTGGGAAACCTTTATTGGAGCCCCGAGGCGGCACCGGCGACGACGGGGGCGGAGGTCTACGACTCGGTGATCGTGCGCAGCACCGTGTCGGGTTCTTCTGTGGCGCTAGAAATCTACCCGGTGGCTCTCGATGCCGCGGACGGCCTTTCCGGCATACCGCATCTGGCAAGCGCCGCACGCGGCCGCGCCATCCTTGAGCGACTGCAACGCATCTCGAGCGCGTTTCAAACTACCATTGCCGTTCAGAACTACGGCGGCACGGTGCGGGGATTGGTGCGCGTGGTAGACCCGCCTGTGAGAAGCACCGCACCATGACGCGTCGCGCATCTTGTCTCCGGAACGCGGCCACCGGGGCGCTGCTGGTACTGCTGGCACCGGCGATGATCACTGCGGCGGATTTCACTCTGGTGGCAGTGGGAGATCTGGTGATCTCCCGCCCCATATCAATGCTGCAGCAGCCGGGTGCCTTCGATCAGTCACGGCGCTTTGCGGACACGGTGGCGCTGCTCAAGCGCAGCGACGTCACTTACGGAAATTTTGAGACGGTGATTGTCGATGCGCGCCATTTTGCCGGCGCCCCGTATTCCTGGGACGGGGACTGGATGCTTTCCAGCACGCCGCAAGTGGCAGCAGATCTTGTGGCCATGCACTTTAATCTGGTTTCGCGCGCCAACAATCACGCGCTCGACTGGGGTCTGGAGGGCGCGCGGGAGTCAGACCACTGGCTCGCAGCCGCCGGTCTCGCCAATGCCGGCATGGGCGAGAACGCGGAGCAAGCGGCCACGGCCCGCTATTACAGTACTGCCAAGGGCCAAGTCGCCCTGGTGTCGATGGCCTCGACCTTCCGCCCCACCACGGAAGCTCTGCCAGTCAGCAATGCATTGCCGCGCGGACGCCCGGGCATCAATGGACTTAAGGTGACGGAAAACTTTTTGTTGGACGAGGAATCGTTCCGGCAGGTGGCAGGCATGGCCTGCCAGTTTACAGGCGCCGCGCCGTGCACTACGAAGGCACTCCCCACTTCTTTCGATCTTTTTGGCGCGCACATACGGCGGGCGGTCGATGGCGAGGAAGCCTTCACCCACCACTACGAAATGGACGGGGCGGACCTGGAACGTATCCTGCGCGGCGTACGAGCCGCTAAGCCCGCCGCCCGCTACCTGGTGGTGTCAATCCACGCACACGAGCACAGCTCCGATGAGGATCCGCCCGGAAGCTGGGAAGCACCCGCGGCATTCCTTCAAACCCTGGCGCACCGCGCGATCGATGAGGGTGCGGACGCGTTCGTCACCACTGGAATACATCATGTCGGCGGCATCGAACTGTACCGTGGCAAGCCAATCTTCTATGGACTGGGCAATTTCATCTGGAGCGACATCCAGCTGCCGTTGAGTGCCGATCTGTATCAGGGCGAGAGCAACCACAATTACCTGCAGCAGAGCTTTACCCATCCCGAATGGGCTACGGATGCCGACCTTACCCTGCTGCTGAATGCCAACAGCACCTTTGCGACGGCGGGCGACAAGAGCCTCAATCGCACCTTTCAGGGTGTGCTGACGCGCACCTTATATGACGACGCTACGCAACGGGTAAAGGAGATTCGCCTGTACCCTATCGATCTGGGGTACGGTGAAAAACTGACGCGCAGTGGGATTCCCAGGCGCGCCGCCGATCCGATAGCCAATCTGGTACTGGATCGGATCGTCAGCCTGTCCGGCAATTCAGGGCTCGACATCAAAAAGGTCACCGAGGACGGATACCTGATCGGTGTGGCCGAGCCGCGCTGACAGGATCGAATTAGAGGAGCGAGGCTTCCAACGGAAACTGGCTCAAGACTTCGTGGCTGGTTTCGGTGATCAGCACCTGCTGCTCCAGCTTGACGCCGTCTGCTCCGCCACTCTCGCCAATGTAGCTCTCGATGCATACCGTCATGCCCGGCTGCATTTGGCCTTCCTGCGCCAGCGGATCGTTCGGATCGCAGCCGATGGCGGGCCATTCATCGACCATGCCGACGCCGTGCAGCAGACAACCGTAATTCTGCTCAAGAAAGCGCTCCGGAATCTGCCAGGCGTGGCGGGCAAAGTCGCGGAAGCTCAGTCCCGGCCGCAGCAGGTTGCAATTGTGGGCCACCTGCTCTGCGGCCAGTTTGTAGAGCTGGCGCTGGCGTGCCGTGGGCGTGCCAGGCTCACAGAAGAACGTGCGGCTGATATCGGCGCAGTAGCCGTAAGGCCCGACCATGTCGGTGTCAAAGCTGACCAGCTCTCCGGCCTGTATGCGCCGATCCGAGGTTTCCTGAAACCAGGGATTGGTTCGCGGTCCTGAACTGAGCAAGCGCGTTTCGATCCACTCCCCGCCGTGGGCGATGTTGGCATAGTGGAGCTCGGCCCACAGTTCGTTCTCGGTGATCCCCGGCCGCAGCGCCTCGCGCATGCGTTGCATGGCCAGGTCGGCCACTTCGACCGACTGGCGTATGCAGCGCAGCTCCTCCTCACTCTTGATGGAGCGCGCGAGTTCCAAAAGCCGCTGGCCTTCCACCAACTCGAAGCTGGCGCCCAGCAGCGCCTGCATCCCGTGGACGTCGGTGCGATCGAGCGCCAGGCGGTGGGGCCCGGAGCCCATCTTCGCGCACACCACCTCATAGATCTCGGCGGCCCAGCGGCGACTGACCGGCACGGCGTGCTCGGCGACATCGAAGAATGCGTGGATCAGCGCGGGGCGCACCTCGGCGATGTGCGGCAGATCTGCGGCCAGCGCCATGCAATTTTGGTTGGCGTACTCGAACAGCACGGCCTTGCCTTCGGCCGGCACCACGCAGTAGCGACCCATGTTGTGGAGCATCCACACGGTCATGTTGCGTGAATC
>Ga0157379_10000573_pt1 | contig 29772 bp, 25 predicted proteins | sample S25metaG_FD_121802 | JGI IMG/M metagenome (GOLD analysis project Ga0157379, IMG submission 121802) | Switchgrass rhizosphere microbial communities from Kellogg Biological Station, Michigan, USA - S2-5 metaG | ecosystem: Host-associated > Plants > Roots > Rhizosphere > Soil | place: USA... | reverse complement strand
TAAAGGATCGAACTGTCCATATCGTGCGCCGCACCCAGCCGCTCCTTCCCTGACGGTGCGTGATGCACTTGAAGTTGCGAGCCTGGATTTCCCCGGTCATCGAGCCTGTCGAGATGTCTTCAAGACGTTTCGACAGGCCCAGCGACCGGAGGTGGACTGCTTACCAGCGCATCCTGGCCTGCACACCGTAGGTACGCGGTTCGGTGTAGTACGCCTGCGTCAAATGACCGAAGCCCGGACCGAAGTCGATGGAATTGGCGACTTGCCGCTTGTCGGTGAGATTGCGCCCCCACAACGCGAACTCGAAGTGCATACCGTTGACATCGAAGTCGCGCCACGAGAGGCGACCGTTGAGCAGCCCAATGCTCTTGATCTGCGTGTCGCCGGCAAACGAGGCAGTTGCCGGATTGGATGAGGGGTCGCCCGGCACATTGGCATTGATGGGATACGGATATAAATAGAACTTGTCGGTCCAGCTGTAATCGAGATTGACGAACAAATTGCCCGCCGCGGTTTGCACCAGTCGCGCTTCGATCATTGCGTTGGCGGTGTTTTTTGGCGCATGGACGAAGGCACGGTTAAATGCCACGTTGCCGCCGTTGTTGTCGATGAACTCGTCGTACTTGCTGTGCAGGTAACCGTAGTTGAGTTGCAGCAACAAGGCATCGATCGGTCGCCACGAAGTTTCCAGCTCCACGCCATACACCGTTGCCTTGCCGGCATTGCGCACCACCGATGAGGCCGCACCGCTGGCCGTGAAGATCGCGATCTGCTGATTCTTGATCTTGTTGTAGAACACATCGCCATTGACGATCAGTCGGCCATCGTCGAAGGACGTTTTAATGCCCAGTTCGACGGTGCGATCTTTTTCGGGTTGATAAGGACGGCGCGTTTCGGCGCTGTTGGCGGCGATCACTGTGGGACTGCCGAAGCCATTGATATCTCCAGCATCACCGAACTCGCCGTTGAAGCCGCCGCTCTTGAAGCCTTCCGAATACTTCAAATACGTGTTCACGTCCGGCGTTAAACGATACGCGACGGTCACCACCGGCGTGGTGGCGCTGAAACGTTCGCTGGCCGCGGTGTCCGGTTCCATCAGCGGAATGAACGGCGTGCCCGGCGCGAAGTTCACGCCGAGATCACGCGTGATGCCCTTGCGTTCCGAGGTGTAACGCAGGCCGCCGGTCAAGGTCAGCGCATCGGTCACCCGCCAATCGACCTGACCATAGGCCGCATACGCCTTGGTATCGAAGGTGTAGCGCGAATCGAAATTGAAGGTGCCGAAAAAGTACGTTTGCGGATTGTTCATGCTGCCGCGGTCTTCGTAGTAGTACAGACCCGCCACATAGTTCAATTGCGACAACGAACCCTGCGCCTGCAGTTCTTGCGAGGCATTGTGCATGTTGACGTGCCGTTGCGTGTGCGCGACGGCCAGTGGCGAACCATCGAGGTCGAGCCCGTCATCCCACTTCAGTTTGCGATAGGCGCTGATCGATTTGAGTTTGAATTCAGAACTGATGTCCCAATCGAGCGTCACGGCATGCCCTTCCACGCGACTCTTTTCGAAGGTCGGTCCATCGATGGACACGGTGCTATCCGGACTGTGCGTGACGTAGGAATCCAGCGGGGTACCGGTTTCGGAACGATACAAATACGAATGCAACGGCCGCTGATCGATATCGGAATAGTCGAAGCGATATGCCGCAGTCAGGGCATCGGTGAAGTCGAGATCGAGCGCGAGACGTCCGCCCAGTTGATCGCGATTGTCGAGACTCTTCACCGAACTGCCGGGCGTGGTCTTGGTGATGCCGTCGCGCGATTGATAGCGACCGCCAAGCGACAGCTTGGCGATGCCGAATGCCGGCAGATCGAGCACCGCCTTGGCGGTGACTTCGTTGTAGTTGCCGTAGCTCACATCGGCATTGCCGCCGAACACGCCACTGGGTTTGCGCGTGGTTAGATTCACCGCGCCGGCCAAGGTGTTGCGTCCGTACAGCGTGCCCTGCGGACCGCGCAGCACTTCGATTTGCGCGAGATCGATAATGTCGAACACGCCGCCCAGCATCTTTGGGATGTACACGCCGTCAATATAAACGCCGACGGTGGGATCCCACGACGGCGTGGGATTGATGGTGATCGCGCCGCGAATCGAGAACTGCGCGCCGGTGGTGTTGCTGGTAGCAGTGCTGATTTGCACATTCGGCGCGATGGTATTCAATGCACCGATGTTGCTGATGCCGCGTTGCTCAAGCTGCTCCTGATTGAGCGCGGTCACGGCGATCGGCACATCCTGCAGTTTTTCTGCGCGCCGCTGCGCGGTGACGACGACTTCATCCAGGCGGGTATCTTCCGTGTCACCGCGGCTCGGCGCAGTGAATGCGGCCGAATAAATGCCGATGGATGCCATCAATAAACGATTGGTTCTGCTGTGCATGTTGTCCCCTCTAATTGATTTGATATGCGTTACACGCAGCGGACGACTTTGTTATTTATCGCGATGACTCACTCCTGACAATACGGTCTTCAACAGCTTGCCCCTTACCTCAGTCGGGTCAAAAATTTATGCGGTTAAAGTAGCTGTGGAGAGGACAGCATTGGCCGATGATCCGGCAACGTCAAGGGTGGCTTGCCCTTAACCGCCACAAGCCTTCGCTACGTCACACCAGACCGGTTTCGGCAAAAGATGATGACGCCGTACACTCAGTACTGATACGCCGCGATGAGCCGATGAGGTGCTTGTCGAGATGCAGAAAGATATCGACGAATGTATGCGGCCAGCATCATGCAATGCGGCCACGCGTTCCGGTTAACGAACGAGATGAGAAGCGTTATGCAGCTTGGCTGCGCTTGATCTGGGCGATGCGATTGCGTTCGCCGAGCAGCACGACAATGGGATGATAATTCGCCAGCTCCGCTTCCGAGTAAGTGGAGTACGCGCAGATGATCAACAGGTCGCCCACATGTGCACGTCGCGCCGCTGCGCCGTTAAGAGAAATCACACCCGAATTGCGCGGCGCCTTGATGATGTAGGTGCTGAAGCGCTCGCCATTGTTGATGTTGTACAGCTCGATGTACTGGAACTCGCGCAGACCGGCGGCATCCAGCAAGGTCTCGTCGATGGCGCACGAGCCTTCGTATTGCAGATCGGCTTCGGTCACCGTCGCGCGGTGCAACTTGGCTTGAAGCATGGTGCGCAGCATAAGTATCGATACTCGGAGAATTCCGGAAAATTGAAGGTGCGCCACGGTGCAGCGCGGCAGCGGTGATGTCAAGGGGCGCTGCCCCGAAGCGGGTCATAGAACGGCGACCCGTGGGGCAGTCGCAAGCGTCGCATCATGAACTGCGACGCTTGCCTTTCGGCTACTTACAGCTTTGCACCGAAGCGAACGCCATAGGTTCGCCCTGTTCCATACTGCGTAAACATCATGCCGTTCTGCGGAAACGCCGAGTACACGGGCAACTTGTCTTCGATGTTGTTGACGAACCCTTCCACCGAAAAGTGCTGCCCCACTGTTTCGTAACGCAGAATGGCATCGCTGCGCCAATAGGCATCCACATGGTCCTGCGGCCCGTTGGTGAAATAGGCGTACGAACTGCTTTGATGATAGGTCTGCAGCGTGGGCTTCAACGTGCCCGCCGCACCCAGATCGAAGGTATGTGCATAACTCAGGCGGAAGCTAGTCTCCGGCGAATTGGCCAGATGATTGCCCGCCGCGTTGAACGATGTCGGCGAGCTTCCCGGCGCAGTGAGGAAATCGTCGGTGGTGCTGAACTCCCTGAACTTGGCGTCAAGGTACGTTGCATAACCTTGCACGACATCGTGCTGGCTCAGTGCCCAGGTGCCTTCCAACTCAAGGCCGCGGCTGCGTGCGCGACCGGCATTGACCAGTTGCGTCGTCGGCGCGCCATTGACCTGCTTGATGGTCATGACTTGCAGATCCTTGTAGTCGGTCCAGAAGCCGGTTACGTTCAACATCACTCGATTGTCGAACAATCGCGAGCGCATGCCGATTTCGTAGTTGATGTCCTTCTCCGGCTGGAAGAAGCGATCATCGCCACTCAGGTTGCGATCGCCAATGCCGCCGGCCTTGTAGCCGGTCGCCACCGTGCTGTAGAGCAGAATGTCCGGCGCCACATCGTATTCGGCCGTCGCCTTCCAGCTCAGCTGATGGAAACTCTTGGCGGCGAACGGCAGCGGCTTTCGCTCATAAATCGCGCCCGGCGCAAACAATGCACCCACGGCTTCGCACGTGCTGGAGAACGCCGGCTGGCCGGGAAAGAAAGTATTCGCCGGCACCGGGTCGCCGCCGACGGTGTCACTAGGATCGGTCAACTGGCCAAACAGACAATGCGTCGACTCTATCGAAGGCCAGCGTATCTGATCCTCGTTGTAACGCAGCCCGCCGGTGACACGGAATGCATCCGTCACACTGAAAGTGGCCTGCCCGAATACAGCTTTGGTGATCGAACGCGTCAATATCTGATCGTTCAAGTCCAGCACACCGGCAAGTGTCGGTGGTGAGGCCGGTGAAGTGGACAGGGTGGGCTGCCAGATGTGTTCGTAAATGTTGCCCACCTCCGTGCTCCGGAAATGATAGAAGCCGAGTACGCCGTGCACGCGCTCGCCTTCGAAGTTCAAATCGAGTTCATGCGACAGATCGCGCACTCGCTCATTGAGCGTCAGCGAAGTGATGGGCAAGGACGCATTGTTGCCTCTGTCGTCCGTCACCGAATAGCCAAACAGATAAGTCAGCGCGAGCGAATCGGTCAAGTCATAACGCAGGTTCGACCTCGCGGCGAGAGTGTCGACATGCCCGCGATTGCGGTCGATGGCCGATCCAAACGCTGCGGCGCCCGGTTGAATGAAAGCCACATCGCCGGGATAGCCGGAGGGATACACAATCGCACCCGTATTCGCCGGCGCATTAGGAAAGCTAGCGTAATACGTAGCGGGCTCGTTTCCAGCAACGCTCCGGTCACGGCTGTAATTGAAGTTGACGTTCCAGGTCAGTTGATCAAGCGGTGCCCAACTCAGCGCAACACGCGCGTCGTGATGGTTCTTGGTACCGAGGTTTTTGTTCCCTTCCAGATTCTTCTGCCGTCCGTCGTTTCGGTCGATCGTACCGGCAAAGCGCATCGCGAACAGCTCGCCCAAGGGAACGTTCAATACGGCGCGCACGGTTTGTTCTCCCTGATTGCCGAAAGCCACATCGCCGAATGCCTCGAATTCCGGTTTGGGACGGGCGGTCACCACATTCACTACGCCGGCAGTCGCATTGCGTCCGTACAACGTGCCCTGCGGTCCGCGCAAAACCTCAATGCGCTCGACATCCCAAAGCTGCGTCGCGTTAGCGGCATTAAGACTGGCTTGATAAATACCGTCGATATGAAACGCCACCGTCGCCGAAGCACCAGTGAGCGTATTAGAACCGATGCCGCGAATCGACAAGCCGCGCCCGGCTGCAGTCGTTAAATTGGGAACGGTGGACGTGGCCTGGGCGATCGTAGTCGTGCCGGTGTTATCCAGCACGCTTTGTCCGATCGCAGTCACCGCGGCCGGCACGCGCGTCAAGTTTTCCTCGCGTTTTTGCGCGGTAACAATGATCTCCTCCAACTCGCCCGCGCTTTTAGCCGATGGTTCGACCACCTGAGCATGCGCCGTCGTCACCATAGCAACTGCGGCAAATGTACTGCCCATAACAAAGCATCGTGTTCTCATAAACATCCCCCGCTCATTAGTCTTGGAGCAGTGCGCGCCCGATTCGAACGGCGCCTGCCTGGATTTATTTCGGAGCAGCGCTCCGATATTTGAGCATTACAGAACTACATTCTGTTTTCAATAAGGCCAGCGGGCTTGGCCGGAGTCGGCATGATCAGATCGCCGCTATTTGTGGCGCTACGATCAGCGGCGCGAGCGACCGATTCCAATATTTATATTTGTCTCACCGCGCTCCATGGCGATACCGCGCAGATAGGTGAGCAGCGGCGTACGCCAGTCGGTCTGCTTCGCTTCGTCGGCGTACTCGTCGATCAGCTGGCTCATGAGCGGCAATTGTTCGGCAGAGCGCTTGATGACACGGCGGGTTTCCTTGTCATGGCTCATGCCTCGGGCGCGGGCGGCGCGCTGATGAATGGCTTTCGATGCCGCACCGCCAACGATCAGCGTCACACCCTCCAATGCACGTAGTGCCTCGACGGGCGCCAAGCCGCGTTTGCACAGCACCGCCAACACCAGTTCAGTACCAGGCACCGTGAATGCCGAATCCAGCGCGCCTTCCAAGTAGCGGGTCAGCAAATTTGGCCCGGTCACCAATACGTTGAACAGCCACTCACCATAGTCGACCAGATACGCTGCCCAGCTTTGTCCGCGATCCTTGGGAACACTCAACCCTTTGGCCAATCGTTCAGCACCCAGTCGCAGCAAATGGTCGCGACTTTCAACCAAGCGATAAATCGCGGCAATTCCGGTTCCGAGCTGCTCCGCCAGGGCGGCGATGGTGACCTCCTCCAGGCCGATCTCTATTGCCGCATCGAGCACTTGCTCGAGTACCAGTTTGGGCGGCCGGCCGCTTTTACGGGCCGGGGCGATCGCCACTACTTTAGTTGCACTGCGTGCCATGTCTCGCGCCAATGTAAATGAAGATGCATTCGAAGCCGTAGCACGCTAACGCCGGGCGCACGAAATTGCCAGCACTCGACTCGCGTTGTTACGCCGCGCCACTGCGCTTGGCGATGCCCCCGTAAACATACGCACTGGGCTTCGGCGCTCGTTTGAACGTGGTGCGATCGAACGCGACCAACCCCAACGTCTGATGGAAGCCCTCGTTCCATTCCCAGTTGTCGACCAGAGTCCAGTGGAAATATCCCCGCACATCGACACCCGCGTTCATGGCGGATTTCATGCTGGCGACCGCACGCTTGATATGAGCCACACGTTGCGTGTCATCGTCGGTGGAAATGCCGTTCTCAGTGACATAGATTGGCACTTTCACCTGCGTAGCCGCCCAGCGCAGCATGTCGCCCAACGCTTCGGGGTCGAACGCCCAGCCGGACTTGGTGACGATGGCATCTGCAGGCGGTTGGACCGGGCCGTTCGGACCCAACCAGCCGCGCGCATAGCACTGCACACCGAGGAAGTCACTTTCGGCAGCGATTTTCAACCAGGGCTTGAACACTTCGGCGCGTTTGCGTTCGTGCAGTGCCTCACCGCCGGGAAGCACGTGGTCGTCATTCATCGAGATGATGGCGCCAACCGGATAACTGCCGCGTCCGGCCTTCAGCGCGGCGCGTGCGAGATGATGCGCCTTCATCATCGCCGGCATGCCGGTCGCCGGATCGGAAAACAATGAAGGCACAAACTTGTCGCTGCCGACGCGCTGCGCCGCGGCTTGCAGAATGGGACGCATGGCTGCGGACAGCCCGCCATATTGTCCTTCCGGGCCACCCGCACCAGCGCCAGGCACGCCGGGTCCGCCCGGCAACCATGCCGCCACCAACGGCGCGTTCGGTTCGTTGAAGGGCACTGCCAGTCCAATGAGATCGCCCATGTGCTTGGCGACGCGCTCGGCATAACGCGCAAACCACGTGGGCGCCTCAGGATTGTCCCAACCGCCCGCAGCGGCAAACCAGCGCGGTGAAGTGAAATGATGCAAGGTGATGTTGGGCGTCAAACCCTGCTCGCGGCATATGCCCAGCACACGGCGATAGAAATCCAGCTCCGCCAGCGAGAACTCACCTTGCTCCGGTTCGACACGCGCCCATTCAACGCTGAAGCGAAAGCTGTTCAGCCCAATCGATTTCACAAACGCAATGTCTTCGGCGTAGCGGTGATAACCGTCGCAGGCATCGCCCGACGGCTCGCGAAACGGGCTGGGCTTGAGATGCTCCATCACCCACAGGTCGGCATTGATGTTGTTGCCTTCGTACTGATGCGCCGCTGTCGATACGCCCCACAGGAAGGTGGCCGGGAAGCCGCCGGCTTTCGTGGCGGCAGTAGTGGCGGTTCCAGATGCGGCGCCGACGCGGCCCGCGATCAATGCCGTCGCCGCCGTGGCGCCGGCCTGAGCCAGGAAATTGCGGCGCGCGGCATTGGCGATCGATGGCGGTTTCATTGTGATCCCCCGGAATACGTTGTGTCCGGCCATCATTACAGAATGATATTCCGAATTCAACGTGGCGACCGGCGGACACTATGAAACGCGGCGCATTTTGCCCGCGTGTCGATGAAACATCCCGCCGGGCGCCGTGGCATTGGAGTAGAACAGCCCGCGTCGAAATCCTCGATGCGCAACCACCGTGGTGTTGTCGCGCTCCTGCCATGACACCAGGAACACACCGGGACGGATCAGTTTGATATCGACAGCTACCGTATCGGCGCTGCCGGCACGCGGGCCGGTGAGCACTTTGTATTGCATGTACTCGGCCGACGCATAGTGATGCTCCATCTGCGTGCCACCCGCCTCGAACACATAGGTGAGGCCCAATGGATAGGTGATGAGGTTGGTGGCTTCTCGCTCGGGTACGAATGAGAGGCGCAGCGGAGAGCCAGGTTCCCGTAGGCTGGGCTGAGTCCGCGAAGCCCGGCATCTCGAAGGTACGCTGTTGGGCTTCGCGGACTCAACCCAACCTACAACTCGAGCGACATCGGACAATGATCGATGTCAGCTTCGATAAAATTCGGGCCACTGACAGCGAAGCCATGCACACCGTAGAACTCACGCAAATGCGCCTGCGCGTTGAGCTTGAAACTTGTATAGCCGCGCTGCTTGGCGATATCCAGCATGAACGTATTAGTCGGTGAATCCGGTACTGGAAAGACACACTTAGTCACGGCGATCGGCGTGCAAGCCATCTTGCATCATCACTATCGAGTACGTTGCTTCTCCATCATCGAGTTGGTAAACGCGTCGGCGTTAGAGAAGGTAGCAGGCAAGCAAGGTCAAATCGCTCACCGACGGGCGCATGCAGACCTGGTGGCGCTTGATGAGCTGGGCTATCTACCGTTCAGCCAAACCGGTGGCGCGCTGCTGTTCCACTTGATCAGCAAACTTTATGAGCGAACCAGTCTCGCCATTACCGAACCTGAGCTTCGCCGAATGGCCTGCGGTCTTTGGCGATGCCAAGATGGCCACTGCGCTACTGGATCGGCTCACACACCGTTGCCATATCGTCGAGACCGGCAATAACAGTTATCGCTTCAAGAACAGCTCAGCAAGAAACGGAGATTTCATGAACTACCCCTTCCGATCCTACCCTGGTTGAAAATCCGCCTCAGGCGGCTCTTGTCTTCGCCACCTCTTTCGCGGCGATGCTGTCATCCTGATCAAGCGTGCGCGGACTGCGCCGCCCGGGCCAATCCCTCTTGAATTGCGCCGAGCGCCGGCCGGGCCACTGCCAGCTTTGCCTGCGGCGCCTCGAACATCGCCATGCCTTGCCAGCCGCTCCCGACATAGTCCGGCGCCCAGGGCCTGATGCCGGCGAGCAGTCTTTCGCGCGCGCCCCATTCGACCAGATCGCGCAGGAAGGAGGCCTGGCCATCCGGGGTACAAGGATAATTGTCTACAGGATTGGCCCAACTCGAGCCGCTGTAGATGACCGGTCCCGCCGCATAGCCGAATTCGGCGATGTACAGTGGACGCTGCAGCCGCTCCATTGCGAGGACCGCGGTCTTCTTGAAGCGGTTGAGACGATCGGGAATTATCTTGGTGTTGGTCGGATAAGTAAGAGACGCCGAGCTGCTCGGTCCGGAAGCCCATCGCATCGAGCGACTGATAGAAGCCGACGAACACTTCGGGCATAAGGGCCGCGATCGCGCTGGCATGGGTCGCGAAGCGGGCATGGCGGTCGACCTCGCGGATCCCTTCGGCGACTGCGGCCAAGATCCGCCCGGTGTAATTCCAGAGATGCGCCTGGCCCCACGCCACCTGTTCGCGCGACGGCATCATGAAGAAGCGGCCGAGCGTCATCTTGCCGATCTCGGGATCAACCGCATCTGGCGCTTTATATTTCCAGCCCGGGCCGCCAATGCCGGCGGCCATCGGCGGGATCGCGACACCGGCGATCCCGAACTCGATTTCGTTGCCGATGTCGCAGACGTTTACCTTGACGCCTGTGTCGAGAATCTCGCGCGCGACTATCTTGCCGTAGACGCGGAGCGCGTCACACATCTCTTTGATCCCAAGCTCGTGCCACGGCCGCGATAAGGCAATCCCCGGATAGCCCGACAGGTCCGGCTCCGGCTGGCCGGCCATGTCGCCATAGTGGGCGCAGAGCAGGAATTCCGGATTGAACGCGACATCGACGCTGCGGGCGAGGCGAGCGCGGCGTTGGGCGGCGACCATAGATGCTTCCGACGAGCGCGGGCCCGGCGTCCGCGAACTGCCGAGCCGGGCGAAGAGCTCATTCCCGCCGCGCGCCATCATCAGACGCTGCAGCTCGAGCATGTTGGCGGCCTTGGTCAGACCGTCCTCGTAGACAACGCCGTCTTTGAAGACGCCGTCGGCGAAACTGGTCGCGCACAGGCCGGTGCGGAAATCTGCGCGCGTGTCCGGGCGGCGCCCGCCCCAGGCGGGCAACGACAGCGCAGCCGCGCATGCTGCAGCGCCTCCCAACAGCCGCCGCCTGCTGAAACCGTTCATCCACCCCCCTCCTCTCAAGATTAATCGAACAATGGCGTTCGTTAAACCGGAGCATATCACGGGCGGAAGCTTCGGACGCCGGTCTAAAGGGCGAGGCCCAGCCGGCAGGTGCGATTGGCGTTGCGGTCGGACAGCCCGCGCGCCGCACCTCTTCTGTATGACGTGCGCAGTCGCGGCCTGGGCTTCAAGGCATCTCTCAGGAGGCGCAAACAGCGCATGAACTGCGTCAGTCCGTGACCCAGGCCTTGCCCGCGCCACGGCGCACGCACCGCAATGCGTTCGAGCTTGGCGTAGCCATTGAAGAAGCGTAAGCGAGCCGCGGCCACCGGCTCGAGCTCGCACAGAATATGCGTGGCGCTGGCATCGTGCTCGTCGCGTTCCAATTGATAACTGATGTGTTGCTCGCCGCAGAACACGATGCTGCGCACGGCAATGCATTTCACCACGTCATCCCATGACTCGCAGATTTTGTAGCTGGCGGTCATTGATTAACGAAAAATGTTGGCTTGGACTGACTGCCGCTCACGCGTTCGATACAAATCCTGCGACCCCGAACTCGGCGTCGAAGTTCATGACGAGGGCCATAGCTAAGCTTCGCTCTTTATTGGCCATTGCCAGAATTGGCGCGCTTCGTCTGACAAGATGCGGTTAAGGACCATCTTGTGCACCTCGTCGGCGCCATCGACGAGCCGAGCTTGGCGCGCGTAGCGATATATCCACTCAAGCGGCGTGTCCTTGGAGTAGCCTCGCGCGCCATTGATTTGAATGCCGGTATCGGCTGCCTGGTGCAGCACATTAGCTACCACGATTTTGGCCATGGATACTTCCTTGCGCGCGAAGCCGCCTTGATCGAGTTCCCACGCCGCCTTCATGACGAGAAGTCTGCCAATCTCGATGCGCATGGCCAGATCGCCGAGCATCATCTGGATGCTTTCGCGGTCCGTCAAACGTTGACCAAAGCTTGTGCGCTCGGCGGCGTAAGCGGTGGCAATTTCCACGCAACGCTTCGAAAGCCCGAGCCAGCGCATGCAATGCGTGAGGCGGGCGGGACCGAGGCGCGTCTGCGTAACCTTCAGTCCGCCGCCGACGCCGCCGAGAATATTTTCTTCGGCGATCTCAAGGCCGTCGAACTCCAACTCGCAATGACCGCCATGCTCTTCGGGGCCCATGATGTCGATGCGGCGTGCAATGCGCCATCCCGGCTGGTCCTTGTGGAATAGGAAGGCGGTCAAGCCGGTGCGTGGATCATCGGAAGTCCGCGCGATTAAAATGAAGTGACTCGCCTCCGCGGCGCCGGTGATGAACCATTTGCGGCCGCTGACGACGTAGCGGTCACCCTGCTTCTCTGCTTTTGTTCGGATCATCGACGGATCCGATCCGCCGCCTGGATGGGGTTCTGTCATGGCAAAGGCAGAGCGCACGTCGCCATTGATGATGGGCTGCAGCCATCGCGTCTTCTGTTCAGGCGTGCCGAGCGCCTCCAGAACCAGCATATTGCCGTCGTCGGGCGAGCTGGCGTTGAATATCGGCGGCCCGAATATCGAGCGATTCATTTCCTCATAGCAAACGGCGATGTCTGTTTTGGACATGCCAAGGCCACCATTCTCACGCTTAAGCTGGAAACACCACAGTCCTTCCGCGCGCGCTTTGGCGCGCAATGCGCCGAGCAGGGCGACGGTGATATTGCCGTGTGCATCATAAGAGTCGCGGCTTGCCTCGAGCGGCAAGATTTCGCGTTCGACGAAGCGTGCGATTTTTTGTCGGTACTCTTCGAGTTGGGGTGAGATGCGGAAGTCCAAGCGGTGTCCCCAATGCAGATATTCGTCGACGTCCTCGGCTCCACCGGTATTTCAGAATGCCAGCATCGACTGACGACTCAAGCATGCGCTTGGATCCACTCGCACCGATGCGACATCCGGCAGCGAGATACAGACCGCCTTGCTATATGCGGGGGCCGACCACCCGAGGCGCGGCAGCAACCGGCGTCCTTGCCGATTGTGCCTGTGTGACTCCGATTACTGCGAATCACGCGATAGCGGCAACACTAGTAAAGCCACGCGCTTTATAACGCATTATCTCTAAACGAGTTCGCCGTCGCGTAAGACCGTTCGATAGGCCTTGTTCGTCTTAACCGCCTCCGAAGGCATACCGCAACGTGGCGCCAATCTCACGCCGGTCGGTATAACTGACCACGTTATAGCCAGGGTCGAAGGTGCTGGCAAAGGGGTCGTTCGGCGACCTGTCCAGTATCGATTGCTTGTCCAAGGCGTTCTTCGCCCAAACACCCACATCCCATGCTGGATCCTTGCCACGCACGCCCAGGTAAAGATTCAGCAAGCCATAGCCCGGCGCCACGAAATCCGGGCGGACATTCTCGTTACGTTTTTTATAGCTGTAGAGACCGCGTACATAGCCTTCGACACTGGCAATTGGCAGTGAGTATTCCGACTGCAGTGTCGAACTCCACCTCGGTTGTTGCGAGATTGCGGCATTGCTGTTGCAGAACAGAACCGTCCCATCCGTCCCGGCCCCCAAAGATCCCGGTGTGGGTCCGGAGTCCGCGATGCCGTCGTTATTGGTATCGCGGCATGGCACCCGCGCATTGTCGTACGTGCCCTTGGCTGCAGTGAAAGCCAGTCCAGCAGTCCAGTGCTTGGTAAGGGCCGCATCCAATTCAAACTCGAAACCTTTCACCGTGGCATCACCGTTATAGGTAAAATCGCCTGATTGCACTGTGCTCCCGCGTTGGTAAGGGACACTATAAAAGCGACCGATGTAACCACTGAATTTCTGATAGAACACCGCCGCGTTGAAACGCAAGCGCTTGTCGAACCATTCCGACTTCGTGCCCAGTTCAAAGGAATTAGATGTTTCATTGCGACCGAAGATCAGATCCGACGACACGGGGGCTTGTATGGCTACAGTCGTGCCGGCAGGACGGAACGAGTGGCCAAAACTCAAATACGCCATCACATCATCGTTGAAATGCTGTGTAACCGAGGCGCCATAAACCCAAGCTTTATCCGACGCCGATTGTGGTAGTGAGAAAGTCGATGCAGGAATAGGAATATCGCAGGCGCCTGGACCGTAAGGCGATGCTACGCCACCAGGTACAAACGCACAGGGAAAGGGAAGTGCAACCAATGCCGAAGACAGATTCAGGGTCTGGCTGCGCTCCGAATCATTTTTCAGATAGCGCACACCCAGGCTCAGATCGGTGCCGGTACTGAAATGAAATATGGTGTTGGCGAATATCGCCTTGTTCACGGCATTGGTAGGTAATGACCCCGTAAAACCAAGCACATAATTGGAGTTTACGGGTCCAGACGGACTGGGCGCACTCGGATTTCCAAACGCACCACCAAGCTCATTGGGTTGTGCCACCAAAGTTCCGGTGTAAGTGTGCTGGTACCAGAGGCCCGCCGTGTAATCTATGAAAGTGCCGCCGACCGACTCCACGCGAAGTTCGTGTGTTACTTGCTTGTTAATGGAATCCACGGCTTGAATCGGCACGTAATTGACAACGGCGTTTCGTGAATCCAAATCATTACGGGTTGAAAACGCAAGATTTTCGTAACCACCGACATAGGTAAGCCGATTTCCCCCCAGGTCCCAAGTTGCGTTGAGGGAGGTAATTTTAGCGACCTGGTTTAAACCAAATGCACCCTCTTCAACGGCTTTATAGTCGGTGCCGGCGATGGCCGGTCCATTGTAACCGGCGCCCGGACCTTCAACCTGAGTGTAAGTATTGGAGACCTTCTTGAGATACTGATGCGTCAGGACAAAATTCAATTCATAGATCGGCTGAAACCCAAGCGAAGCGCGATAGCTCTTCGTATATGCATGGTCGTCTCTGCCGTTGTTCACATCATAAAGTTCTGTGCCGGCGTTGTCGTTGTACAGCCCTGCCACACGCACAGCTAACTTGTCTTCGATCAGCGGTGCATTGAAGGCGCCCTCGGTATTGGTCTGGCTGCGATCGGAAGCCGTTACAGCGCCATAGCCGCCAAATTGAGTGTAGCTTGGACGTTTGCTGGTCAAGGTGATGGCACCACCTGGTGAAGGGCGGCCACGCAGGGTGCCCTGTGGACCTTTAAGTACTTCAATCTGTTGCACGTCATAAATGCTGTTGAACGCATAGTTGGCGTCGAGCGGCAGTTCATTGAAATAGGTGTCGACTGAGGGTGACGCAGATGAATTCGAATCGTAGCCCACGCCGCGTAGCTGGGCTGCCGCGCCAAAACCACTCTTACCGGTAAGGGTCAATCCGGGGGCTACGGCAGCGACATCATCAAATTTGAGTATGTTGAGGTCTTGAATTTCCTTGTTCGTCACCGCGGTTACCGCGACTGAGACGTTCTGCAAGGATTCGAAACGACGCGTCGCCGTCACGACAATTTCTTCGAGCACAGGGATTTCTGCGAGTTCTGTGCTTGCGCCAGCCGATGTCGAACTGGTCTGAGCAACAGCTGCTGTCGCCAGCATGGTAAGACTCAGCGCAGCTGCCGAACGCAACAAATGACCCTTCACCAATCGTGTTGGCGTCGTTTCGTAGAACATGTAACCCCCTGCCTTTATTTATCTAGTCGCCCCAATTGGCGAATTCACTGTTTGTTACCACGCTATCTATTGATTGCTAGCGTGGCGCCCCGTTTTGACCAACTCGTCTGTTGACCCGTTAAACTTAAAATACGCACAAGTGGACATTAGCGGAGTTTAAATACGGCTTGACTGCGCATTTCTGCAACAGATAAACCGTGAATCGCACCAGTGCGTAGAATTATTATTACCACGCACCAGCGAGCAAGTCAAAATGAATTCGATCAGTTTCGGTCAACTCTGATCACCACTAATCGATCAACGAAGCGACGCGTTGTGATGTTCGGCGATGGCGAATGGCAGCACCAGTGAGCATTTTCCGCTGCCGATAGCGCCACTCACTCGGCTTTTGCCTGTCAACGCGTTTGCAGTATTGTCTCCGGCGTTTCATCACGACGGGACAGCAACATGAAAGGCCTGGTATGGGATGGTCACGAACTGCAACTTACCGACGCGCTGCAAGTGCGTGCGCCCGCGGCGGACGAAGTCAAAGTGCGCGTGCTGCGCTCGGGTATTTGTCACAGCGACATCAACGCCATCGATGGCGGCACCGACACACCCGTCGTGCTGGGTCATGAAGCCGCGGGCGTGGTGATGGAAACCGGCGCCGCCGTGACCGGCTGGTCACCCGGCGATGCGGTAGTCGCGACCTCGTGGACGCCGTGCGGCGAATGCCGCGAATGTCAGCGCGACGAGCCCATCAACTGCAATGCCAATTGGGGCATCGTGCCGGACTATCCCTTTACCTGGAATGACAAGCCCACGATTGCCTATGCCCGAATCGGCTCGTTCGCGAGCGAGATCGTAGTGAAAGCCACACAGTTGTATCGCACGCATGAGATTCCATCAGAGCAAGCGGCGCTGATCGGTTGCGCCGTATCGACCGGCTTCTCCGCGGTACGTCGACTTGGACAAGTCCGCAACGGCGATCGCGTCGTGGTGATTGGCATCGGCGGCATCGGCGTCAATGCCATTCAAGCTGCACGGCTGGCTGGCGCGACGGTGTTGGCGGTCGATATCAATCCCGCCAAGGAAGTCACGGCGCGACAGTTTGGCGCCAATGAGTTTTTATGCGCAACGCGTGAGCAGGATGGTCAGGCACTGACGCGCGCGCTCATGCAAACATTTGCGCCCATCGACGTTGTTGTCGAATGCAGCGGCGCGCCGGTTGCCGTCGAAGCGGCCATTCACAGCGTCAAGCGCGGCGGCCGTGCCGTGTTGATCGGCATGACCATGCCCGGCGCCAGTGCCAAGATCGATCTCGGCACGATGGTGTTCGGGCGCGAGGTGGTTGCTGCTCTGGGCGGCGGCATTCATCCCCAACAAGACGTGCCGGAGTTGATCGAACTCATTCGCAGCCGCCGCATCGACGTGGCGTCGCAGGTCAGCCAGGTATGGCCATTGGCGCACGCTCATCAAGCCATCGATGCGCTTCGCGCCGGCAAGGTTACTCGCGCGGTGCTGGATCTCTCGGTTTGAGAAAACCGCGGGCCGCACAAGGCTCGTCGCGCGTCCCAACAAGCTAAAAACACCGACCAAATACGCAATTCCCACAGCCGCACGCGGGGGACCACCGATTTTGATTCCAATTAACTTATCGATAAAATAATATGCAGTTAATTACCGTGTGCAGGGGGAACGATGAGTCTGCCAATTACCGACAAAGCCGGCCTGAAACAGGCGCTGGATGATGCGAACTTGCCGTCGTTGCTGATGGTGTATGTGCAATACACGCAGGACGAATCCTGGCTGCAAAAATTCGAACCCTATCTGCGGTCGATTTATACGACGGATGCGCCGGCCATTCCCGCCGAACTGCAAGCCGAGCTGAAGAGCAAGCTGTTCGATCTATTGACCAATCCGCAGCCACCCGCAGAGCGCAAGATGTCGCGCGAGTTCGTGCGCCGCATGATGAGCGTTGGTGTTGGTCAGGAGGTCGACGAACAGCTCATCCCGGTTCTCTACGATCAAATGGGATTCGAGCACGCGCCGCCGCGCAAAGAGCGGCCCGATCGCCCCAAACCACCAGCGGGTTTCAAGGTACTGGTGATCGGCGCGGGCATGACCGGCATCGCGGCGGGCATCAAGCTCGACGAAGCGGGCTACGACTACACCATCGTCGAAAAGAACAGCGAACTCGGCGGCACGTGGCTTGAGAACGTGTATCCCGGCGTGGGCGTGGATACGCCAAGCCATTTTTATTCTTACTCGTTCGAACAGAATCCGGATTGGAGCCACTATCATCCCAAGGGCAAGGAGATTCAGCAATACCTGCTGCGCGTCGCTGATAAATACAAGATTCGCGACCGTGTCGTGTTGAATACGCGCGTCAAATCCTGCAAATGGGATGAAGCACGCACGCTATGGATCGTCACCACCGAACGCGATGGCAAAGAAAGCACGCTTGAAGTGAACGTCATCATCAACGGTCACGGCGTGCTCAATCGCTGGAAGATGCCGGACATTCCTGGTCTTAAGGATTTCAAGGGACCTGCAATGCATACCGCGGGTTGGGATCCGAGCGTGGACCTGCGCGGCAAACGCGTGGCGCTCATCGGCACCGGCGCCAGCGGCGCGCAATGCGCGGTAGCCATGGCGCCGCTGGTCAAGCAGCTCACGGTATTTCAACGCTCCAAACATTGGGTGTTGAACAATCCGGATATCAACCACGGTGTCACCGAAGGCGTGAAGTTCGCGTTACGAAATATTCCGCATTACAAGGAATGGTTTCGCTTCCGTGTGTATTGGTTTACCGGCGACGGCTTGTACGGAAACGTGGTGCGCGACCCGAGCTGGCCGAATCAAGACGTGGCTATTTCGCCGCAAAATAACGGCGCACGCGAATATGCGCTGGCTTACATTCAGCGCAAGTTTGCCGATCGTCCCGATCTGCTGGAAAAGATGGTGCCCGACTATCCGATCTTTGGAAAACGCATTGTGCTCGACGCGGATAACGGCTGGCTCGACACGCTCAAAAAGCCGAACGTCACGCTGGAAACACGGCACATCGATCACATCGAAGCAGATGCCGTTGTGCTGAAAGACGGCACGCGCATTGAAGCGGATGTGATTGCACTCGCGACCGGTTTCGAACTGAACCCGCCGCTGGGATCAATGAAGATCTACGGTCGTGGCGGAGTCGAGGCGGGCGCTGCGTGGGGCAAGGACGATGCGCGTTCTTATCTCGGCGTTATGGTGCCCGGCTTTCCAAACCTGTTCCTGACCTTCGGGCCTAACAGCGCACCCAACCATGCGGCGGGCGTCAATATGGTCATCGAGGCGCAGTTGAATTACATCATCGAAGCGCTCGACCTGCTGGTTGCCCGCAAAGTGCACGCGATGGAACCGACCACCAAGGCCTTCGAGAACTGGAATGACAAGGTGGATACCCAGATGCAAAACATGGTCTGGACTCATCCGAAAGCCAGCAGTTATTACTTGAACAGCAAACGTCGCAATTGGGTGTCGTGTCCATTCCGATTGGCCGATTACTGGGCAATGACACGCACACCACAAATCGGCGACCTGTCATTGACCTGAGCAACAACGATCAGGATCGCATTGTTCGCCGGCAGCTCACGCAATTGTTGGGCTGCCGGCTCGACGTGTTGCATTCCTCCGGCCTGTTTTGATACCTAGTGGCGACTCGATCACAAGCAAGCCAGACATCAGCATGACAACTCAGCGCAACAAAGCCACCACAACCAAGAGCAAAAGTGCGAAACGCACGCAGGGTAAAAGTTCGCCGCTGGGCCGCCCGGCGCGCTTGTCGCGCGAAGCAGTGCTTGAGGCAGCGATCAAGTTGATCGATCAGGAATCGCTGGAAGCGTTTACCTTGACCAAGGTCGCACAAGAACTCGACACGGTAGCCATGGCCATTTACAACTATTTCCCGAGCCGCACCGATCTGCTGGCAGCCGTTGCCGACCATTTGTCGATGCAGTTCAAGATGCCCGCGGCAAAACCTGGCCAGACATGGCAGGACACGCTGCGCACCTGGTTGAACGCATTCAAGAAATACGCGGAGCGTTATCCGGTGATCTTCAAGGCACTCGGCGGTGAAGGTCAAACCTCCGCAGGCTGGCTGCGCGTCACCATGCCGGTCGGCCGGACCTTGCAAAAACAAGGCATGGAGGGACGCCCTCTGGCGATGAACTCGTGGCTGTTTTGCACCGGCGCCATTTCGTTGGTGCAAGCCGAGCTGACGGTGCGCAGCATGCGTTCACCGTTTTCGCTGACGCATCTCGCCGAACTTGAACCCGACGAACAAAACTTCGGCTTGATGGTGCGCCAATATCACGCCGAGATTTCCAGCAACGAGTTATTCGAAGCGGGCTTCAAGCAGCTCATTCGTAATCTCGAATTCGAACTGCAGGAAGCCAAGGCAATGATCTGATCCCAGCACTAATTCGTCAGGATGGTCGCTGTGCCGCGAACAGCGGCAATCGCTGGTAGCAGGGGTCCAGTGCCGATGGTTGTCCCATCGCGACACCGCCGGCAATGCCCGGGCCTTCCTGTGATGCAACCTGCCGCTCTTCCATCCAGTCGAGCGTCAGCGAACGCCGATAGAAGCGCCACACACCATCGCGCTTGCGGTACTGATCGATATAGCGACCGTGGGCGATGACCTCGCGCGTACCGTCGGCGGTGCGGTGATAGGCGGTCAATGTCACTTCTCCCTCAGCCTGGTCGCCGTCAATCAGGAACAGCGTGTTGTGGATGATGTGCGCAGTCGCCGACCACATGCTGAGAATGGAAGGCAGCCACGCCACATACTCGTCCGCATTGCCATAGAACATGGGGCTATGATCGTCGATGGCGTCGTCGTGATAGAGGCTGCGTACCAGTTGTAGATCCTGGCGATCAATGCCATGACAATACGTCACCACCAGTTGTTGCAGGGCGAACTTGTCGAGCATCTCGTCGACCGCGACGGCATGCGGTCGTAGTGTGGGCTGGCCGTTACTCATCGGCTCATACTCCGAAACCGCCTGACACCGAAATAGTCTGGCCCGTGACATAGCGCGCGCGCGCCGAAGCAAAGAACACCGCTGCCTGCCCGATATCTTCAGCCGCGCCCCAGTGCTTGAGCGCCAACAGCTTTTTGGTTTCCTTCACCCACTCGTCACCGAACTGGCCCTGCTCCATCAACACATGAAACATGCCTGCATCGATCACGCCCACCAGTACCGAGTTGGCGCGGATGTTGTGTTTGCCTTCTTCTTTGGCGATGCCCTTGATCAACGATTCGTTGGCTGCCTTCGGTGCAACGGACAATCCATCCCTGGCAGGCCACCAGTCATGCCCTGCTGAACCCAGGTGCACGAACGAGCCGCCGCCATGCTGGCGAAAATGCGGAATCAGCGCCTGCGTTGCGTTGAAGAAGCCGAATACTTCGACTTCAAAGGCGTTGCGATAGTGTTCCGACGTGAGCTCGGCGATATACAGCTGCGGCACCAGCGGACCTGCGCCCCACACCATCGAATGGATGCGCTTGTGCGTCGCTGCTGCGGCGCTGACCGCTGCCTGCACCTGCGCGGCATCGCGCACATCGACCTGATGAATGCTGGCTGCGACGCCATGACTGCGAATGATGTCAGCGGTCTGTTCGGCAACATCCTTCTTGGCGCGATAACACACCGCCACAGCGGTGCCAGCCTTCGCGAACTCAATCGCCACGCCCTTGCCGATACCGCCGCTGCCGCCGAAAACCATCGCTGCGCCATCCGGAAATGCTGTCATGGTGCTGACCTCTTGTAGTTTGGTTGTTGAAGCTGAATCTCAGGCGGCGGAATGCCGCGCTGTATCCGGGTGTCCGGGCAAGTCGCGGGTGCGCTGCACACCCTGCACTTGTGACTGGAATTCCCGTGCTTTCGCACGCGGATTATAAAATTGGCGATACCAAGTACGCGCCAGCCCAAACGGTCCGTCGGTCGGCACTCGCATGATCTGCAACGCGGGTTCCTTGGTGCGCCAGATGGCGAAGTCCTGTGAAAAAGCGCCCAGCCCCAAGTCATGATAGGTCTTGTGCAGTTGTAGATCCTGCGGTGAAGGCGGTGAGGTATGCGAACGGGTGATCAGGCCATGCCAAATACGCGTGGCGCCGTCCTCGACGGGCGTGTGCATGATCATCTGCACTGCATCGGTCTCACCGGAAAAACGCGCCAGCAGAATGCCCGGCCCGGTATACCAGGCATCCACCTCAAGTACGCCACCGTCGCTGGTCATCGTTTCGTGACTACCCCCCGAGCGTTGTCGCGCCACCACCCCCGTAAAGACATTGTCGAAGTAAGCCAGCTTCTGTCCGTGAATCGGACCGAAATGGCGTGCGTCGCAAATGTTGTCGATGATTTCCTGAGGATGCGTGGTAATCACGCCAAGCTCATCAAACTCGCACTGTATCCAGTGCGGGTCATTCCACTCAGCGAGGTCGGGCAGTGGAAATTCCGGCGCTTGCTCTTCGGGATCGTGCCATGCAAACACGCAACCGAATCGCTCTTCGACGGGAAATGCACGCAGCTTCGCTGCCGCCGGGATGGGTCCGTTGAAGTAGGGAATCTCGTTGCAACGTCCATCAGGGCCGAAGCGCCAGGAATGGTAGGGACATCTAATGGAGTCACCTTCAACCCGTTGCGCCGCGCTACCCGAACTCTGCTCGGCGGCGAGATGGGCGCGCATATGCGGACAGTAAGCGGACATCACTACCACGCGACCTGAGGCACCGCGATAGATGATGAGGTCGCGGCCAAACATGCGCAGTGGTGTTGGCGTCGCAGCTACATCCTGCCCACGAGCCACCATGAACCAGCCGCGCGGAAATGCGAATTCGCCAAGCCCATAGTCCGCTGTTATCGCCATAACTACCCCCGTCAGTGGTTCTAGTTGCTGGCGCTGATTATGGTCGTGAGGGTCGCCTGCTCAAGGGTCATTGCGCGACAACCGATCATCTGGTGATATGCGACCGATCAAATAATGATCAGTCGGGTCAGCGAGGGGAACAATGGGCGCAATCACCATGTTGCTGGCTAACCTGCGCGGCGAACTCAAGCGTAAGCGTCTGACGGCCAAGGCGCTCGCCGAACGTATGGGCGTGGCCGAACCCACCATGAGGCGCTGGTTGCATGGCAAAGGCTTGACGCTGGAACGACTTGAGCAACTTTGCGAGTTGGTAGGCGTTGCTCTCGGCGAGCTGGCAGGAGCGCTGCCCGATCATCGGCAGACCCATTTCACGCATGAACAGGAGCGGGTGCTGGCCGCCAACCGCGCGCTGGCATTCCTGTTTTTTTCGATTCTCAACGGTGCGCAGCCGGACTCGTTTCAGCGCGATTTCAAGCTGCCCAAGGCGCGGGTCAATGCCTATGTCGACAAGCTGCATCGCCTGGGCCTGATAGACCGATCTGCTGATCGACGTGTACGTCCGTTGACGACACGCAGCATTGCGTGGAGCCCGGGTGGACCCTTGGCCAAAGCTTTCGAGAGTACGGTGCGCCATTTTTTTCTATCGATGGATTTCGGCGCAAGGGAAGCCACCTATGCCGCAGACATGGTCAACGTCAGCGCCCTCGGACGGGCGCGCATTCATGCCTTGTTTGCCACCATGCGTCTGGAAATCCACAAGATCGCCGCCGAAGATCAGGCCGCCAACCTGCATCATTATGATTGGCATGCAGTGCTAATGCTGGTTCATCCGCTGGACCTGACCGAAGTCAGTCAGGGGGCCGAACCGACGCTGCAAACGTCTGCGTGAACGCCTCGACACGTTGCGCGACGCACCACGTGATGACCAGGCTTGTGTGATGCAATGGTATTTACTACAAGTCCACTTTCCGACTTCCGACAACCAAGGTAAACAAACATGGGAATTTATGCGGTTACTGGCAGTGCTAGTGGCATCGGTGCGGCCATCGTCAGCAAATTGCAGGCGCTGGGACATCGCGTGATCGGTGTTGATCTACGCAACGCTGACATCAATGCGGATCTCGCGACCGCACCAGGTCGTCAAGCGGCCATCGCCGGCATTCAAGCTGCCTCCCCCGATGGCCTCCATGGCTTTGTTCCCTGCGCGGGCGTGGGGCCGCAGACCAGTCCACTGGAACTGATTGCCAGAATCAATTTCTTCGGCACCACCGTGCTGGTCGAGGCATTGAAAGAACATCTCGCCAGACAGCGCGGCAACATCGTCTTGATCAGTTCCAACTCGGCAACGATGGGCGAATACAACCCGGGCTACTTGCAGGCGCTGGCTGATGGCGATGAAACAGGCGCGTGTCAGCTCATCAACAAACTCGATGGTCAAACCGCTTATGGCGGCAGCAAATTTGCGGTGACCTGCTGGATGCGTAAACACAACGGCGAATACGCCCGCGCCGGAATTCGCATGAACGCCATTGCACCCGGCTACACCGCCACTGCCCTCACCCGCGCGGGCGAGGCGGATCCGCAATTCGGGCCAGCCATCAAGGCGTTTGTTGCCAGCATTCCGATCGGTAGGCCCGGGCAACCCGAGGACCAGGCAGAAGCGGTCGCTTTCCTGTTGAGTCCGCAGGCGTCGTTTGTGTCGGGCACGGTGCTGTTTGTCGATGGCGGACACGATGCCATGCTGCGCCCGGACAAATTCTAGCCGCGCGCCCCACGCAATGAGCAGCCGGTATGCAATGTCCGGCTGCGTTGTTGCATAACGCCAACTCGCGCCTATCCGTGCGCTACTGCGCACTCGCGACCACTACTTGCGTAGTTAAGTAGTACACCTAGTACGCATCCAGATAACAACGACTCTACGATGGATGCGCTACGGTTCGTTATGAAAATTTTCTGACGTACAGCAAACAAGCCGGTCGCAATCACCGATCACGATCGGCGTTCGCGAGACAGATCAACAATCATTTTTTCGGGGGCAACATGGCCACTACGGCGCAGTACCGGCTCGGTGATTTCACCTTTCCACGCGGCTGGTTCATGGTTGCGGATGCCAGTGAACTGCAGGACAAACCGCTAGCGGTGCGATTCTTCGGCCGCGAACTGGTGCTCTATCGCGGCAAGACCAGCGGCAAGGTCACTCTGCTCGATGCCAAGTGTCCGCACATGGGCACTAACCTCGCCAAGAACACCACGTCCTATGTGGTCAGGGATCATGTTCATATCGACGGCGACGGCATTCGTTGTCCTTACCATGCATGGCGCTTTCAGCCCAACGGCAAGTGCGACGACATTCCCGGTCTGCCGCAGGCACGCATTCCCGAAGCGGCCTGTGTGCGCTCGTGGCCGGTGCATGAAAGCATGGGCATCATCTGGGTGTGGCACGATCAGGAAGGCCTGGAGCCCGAATGGGATGCGCCTTCCCTCCCAGAATGGGCCGACTCATCGTGGGTGAAGTGGAAAATCGATTCACTCGGCACGCTGCCGATCCACGGTCAGGAAATCGTCGACAACATTGTCGACATGGCGCACTTCGCACCCATCCACGGTCAGGACACGGTTGAATTTTTCGAGAACGAATTCCGTGGCCATCAGGCTGTGCAACGCATGGTCGGCATCCATCGCACGCTGGCCCACACTGGCCAGAAGCTGCGCACCGATACTACCTATCACGGTCCGGGCTTCCTGCTGTCGTACATGCAGGGTCAGTACCCGTCGATCATTCTGATTGCTAATACGCCGGTTGATGATGGTGTGACACGTGCCTGGCATGCACTGCTGGTGAAGTCGCCCAACGCTATGGCCACCGCAGAAGATACGGTCAACGCCCGCGAATTCCAGGGCATGAGCCTTGCTGCTTTCTCACAGGATTTTGAAGTCTGGTCCAACAAGGAACCCGCGCTCACGATTCTGCAAACCAAGGCCGACGGCCCGTTCAATTTGGAACGCCTTTGGTACAAGCAGTTTTTCAATCCGCGTGCCCGCAAACAGGAATTCCTCAAGCGAGTGGAAGGCGTGCATCTATCAGTCGACAACCGACCTGTGGCTAAGGCGGCCAACGCTTGATCAATCCAGCCAACCAAAAAAAACGCGTCCAAATTCAGTTGAGGAAATTTCGTCATGACACAAGCAGCAACGGTTCGTGACTCCGCACCCCTCTCACCCAGCGCCGACGTGCTGGTAGCACGCGCACGCGCGCTCATTCCGCGCCTGATCGAACGCTGGGACCGCGCCAGCGCTGAATGCAAAGTGCCTTATGAAACCGTCGCCGAAATGCAGGCAGCGGGACTGTTCCGCGTCCTGCAGCCGCGTCGCTATGGCGGCTACGAGATGGATCCGCAGACCTATTTCCGCGTGCAGATGGCGCTGGCCGAAGGCTGTATGTCCACCGCCTGGATCTATGGTGTGATCGCCGTCCACAACTGGCAGCTGGCCTTGTTTGATGATCGCGCCCAGCACGATGTGTGGGGCAAGGATGACGCCACCCGCATCTCGTCCTCGTACATGCCCAAGGGAAAACTGACGCCGGTTGAAGGTGGCTATCGCGTGTCGGGTCGTTGGGGTTTCTCCAGCGGCGTCGATCATTGCCAGTGGGCATTCCTCGGCGCCGTGATGCCGATGGAAGATGGCAGCGGCAAGTTTGAGTACGTAACGTTGCTGGTGCCACGCGCGGATTTCAAGGTCATCAAGGCATGGGACACCATCGGCCTGCGCGGTACGGGCAGTCAGAATGTCGAAGTAACCGACGCGTTCGTGCCCGCTTATCGCATTCACCGCGCTTCGCATGGCGCGAATGTGACCAGCCCCGGTCTTAGTGTGAACACCGGTCCACTGTATCGCTTGCCGTTCGGACAGATCTTTGTGCGTGCAGTATCGACCGCCGCCATCGGTGCGCTGCAGGGTGCGCTGAATGTCTATCGTGAATGGTGTGGTGCGCGTGTTGCCGTGAACGATGGCGCACGCAGCGCTGAAGATCCCATTGCGCAATTGGCAGCGGCCGATACTGCGCTGGCTATCGATGAGATGCGTCTGGCGCTGCTGCGCAATTTCGACGACATGATGAGCAAAGCCCGCTCGGGCACACCGTTGTCGATGGATGATCGTATTCACTACCGCACGCAATCGGCGTCAGTGGCCGATCGATGCGCAGCGCTCGTCAATCGTTTGTTCTACAGCTCCGGCGCACACGGCATGTATCGCGGTTATCAGTTAACGCACTTCTTCCTCGACATCAACTGCGGCCGTACTCACGTTGCCAACAACATCCACAAGATCGCCCGCAACTACGGCGGTGTGCTGCTCGGTCTGGAAAACACCGATACGTTCCTGTAACCGGAAACACTGTAATGATGGATATTCGCGGTCTGGCTTACATCGTTGCCGAGCATCCCGAGCCATCCAGATGGCAGCGGTTCGGCAATGAGGTTCTGGGTACGCAATCGCGTACTCAGGACAACGGTGATGTCTGGTTGAGAATGGATGAACGCGCCTTCCGCATTCTGGTGCAACCGGGACCGACTGCACGCTATCTGGTGTCAGGCTGGGAACTGCCTACCGAAGCTGCATTTGCCAGCGCGCTAGTGGATCTGAAAAAAGCGGATGTCGCCGTGCATCGCGGCACGCCCGAAGAATGCGCGCGCCGCAACTGCATCGATCTCGCCAGCTTCGCCGACCCATCGGGTAACCAGCATGAAATCGTGCTGGGCTTCAAGACCAACTTCGAGCGATTCGTCTCGCCGACAGGCACTGCGTTTGTCACCGGTGAACTGGGTCTGGGGCATACGGTGTTGCCGTGTCCGAACTTCGACAACACCTGGCAGTTTCTGCGCGACGTGATGGGATTTGCGGTGGGCGATTTCATGAATCACCGCCCCGCGCCCGATGCACCGAACGTTCGCATCTTCTTCCTGCATTGCAATAACTCGCGACATCACAGTCTGGCGATTGCCGAGATGCCGATGCCCTCGGGTTGCGTGCACCTGATGCTGGAAGTACGCGACATGGATGAAGTCGGACGGGCGATGGATCGTCGTGCGAAAGACGGCGCGAAGCTCATGGCATCGCTGGGTCGTCACGTCAACGACCACATGATTTCGTTCTACCTGCTCAGTCCATCGCAGTTTGCCATCGAGTATGGCTATGGCGGTCGGGTGGTCGACTGGAGCCGCAATGTTGTGCATGAAACAACGGCGGCAAGTTTATGGGGACATGACTTCAGTCTCGGCTTCGGCTGAGCTGCGGTCATGTTCCTAACTATGCATTTGCGAGGAGAAGTTTGATGTCGCTGCCATTCTTATCTGACAACCTGCGGCCCATTGCGCCGCCACAGCTGCTCAACAATGTGTACACCGATGCGCAGTACGCGAGCGTAGTGTCCGCCATCCGCCGCCATGGTCCGTGGCGTCTGATCATTGCCCAGCACTTCAAGTCGGTCGAAGAACTGATCGCCACCACCTCCGGCGCACCGCCACCTCCGGGTACCAAGCTCACGCTGGAATCGTTTGTTGGCCCGACTTTCCGCGGTTATCTGGCACAGAACTCCATCTGTTATTACGACGAGGTTGAAGAAGCGTTCTACAACCCGAAGTTCCTCTCCTATGCGAAGTCGTACTGGAACGCCAAGTATGCGCGACCAACGATGATGCTGTTCAATCTGGCAGGGCCTGCATATGACCGCGATCCTGGTCATCTGGATTCGCCAAGTTTCCGCGGTATGGATGGCGCCAACACCCCCACCTGGCTGTTGGGTGTGATGGGCAAGTCGGGCCTGTTCAACCGCTGGGTGATCAAGAAGGCGCAGGTGATTACCTGGTTCTACAAGGATGGTCCAGGCGGCGGCTTTACCTACTGGCCCGATGGGCCGCTGGCCGCACCCAAGCGATTGCCTGCGCCGATGTGGAATAAGGGCGTGGTTGTGCAGAACGAAGCCATGTTCCATCGCGGTGAATCGTTTGGTCCTGAAGCGTTGCGTCAGCCTGCCGGCCTTGGTTGGACATCCACGATTCGCGCTGACGATACCGATCCCACCGGCTGGGTCGTCGAAACCGATGGCAAACCAATCATTCGCTATCCGCAACAGCAAACGCGCCTGTTGTTGCATTGGAATGCCGAAGTGTTCACCGACATGCAGGACATGAAGACCGCACTGGATCATCAGGACGACCTATGTCCCGAGCGTGTCAGCGAGATCCTGCTGGCAGATCTGCGCAAGCGCGGTGTCAACGTGGCAACGCCATCGGACCCGCTCGCCGATCCCGCGTTCGTGCATGCGCTGACCCAGACGTATGCGATCGGTCCGAGCAGCTATCCAGTCGAAGCGCCGTTGGCGCAAGTGGCTGCCTAGCGCCTGTCGCCAGCAAATAAAACCCCGCCGGTTGTGGAGAATGAAATGGTTGCTGCGAGTTTGAATGTGGATGCCCGGAAAACGCTGGGTCATGTGAATCTGCACTATCGCAACCCTGAAGAAGGTCCGCTGGCCGCTCGCTTCATGGAGCTGCTTGGCTTTACCAAGGTGCTAGATATGGAGATCCCCGGCGGCGGCCGTTTCTATCAGTTCTATGTCGATGGCAATGCCAGCAACAACGGTGACGGCATTCTGTATCTGTCGCCGTTGCCGGCATCGCAACGTGAGCTGATTGCAGTGATTCAACAGAAACTGCAGGTGGGAACGGCCGACGAGCATCCAGCCGTCGGCAAGATACGCGCGGCACACGCGAAAGATCCGGAAGCGGATTTTCATGTGGGCCTATTGCTCGATTCTCTGGAAGCGCTGGAAGCCACCATGCTGCGTCTGAAGGATCTCGCCGACAACGATCCACAACTGAAGGGCAGGCTGAAGGTGCTGGTGAACCGTGCGCGGCCGGGCACGCCTGAGGTCGATGCACGCATGGATGCTTCGCCGTTGTATCGTGACGTCACTCGTTACACCTATGGCCGCAACGGCGTGCAGGCGTTTGTGGAAACCGACATTCTGGCAAGTGGCCCGCTGGCAGATGGCGTGGTAATCGAGCTGGACTACGTGTTCCCGGGTTATGCCGAGAACCTGTTCACTGTGGTCGAGATGTAAACGGCTGTCCCTCACGAACTGCCACTCGCGTTTGTGATCGCTGTGTTGGCGAGTCCCGCCAGTGCATGGCCCTACCCAGCGACGACTTCCTACCGCGACACAACCCAACAGCGCGGCCACCTGTGCATTGCAAGTCGGGCCGGGCGCCTCTTCCCGCTGCTTATGCTTGCCCGCGTCGCCGGCGTGCTCGCGCCACACATGACCGGGAAATACGCAAACCGGCATTAAATTTACAAAATGGATTATTTTGTCGGATATATATATGCATAATGCTACGCATATAAAAGTCGTCATCCCAAGCAGAGGACCGAACGATGGATGCCATTCCACCCATCGCGCATGCCAATGTCTCTTACGTTGATACCGCTGATTTCGTCATTGTCGGATTGGGCGCAGCCGGGGCTGCTGCCGCCATCGATGCAAAAAAGGCGGGTCTTGATGTGCTGGTCGTTGAGCGCGCTTCAGGAGGTGGCGGCTCCACTGCGGCGTCGGGCGGCTATGTCTATTGTGGCGGTGGCACACATGTGCAGCGGGCGAACGGCTTCGAAGACAGTG
>Ga0157379_10000572_pt1 | contig 29785 bp, 27 predicted proteins | sample S25metaG_FD_121802 | JGI IMG/M metagenome (GOLD analysis project Ga0157379, IMG submission 121802) | Switchgrass rhizosphere microbial communities from Kellogg Biological Station, Michigan, USA - S2-5 metaG | ecosystem: Host-associated > Plants > Roots > Rhizosphere > Soil | place: USA... | reverse complement strand
CGCGCGCAGCCCTCCATGTAGATCTGGATCTCGCCCTGTGGCGACCACTTCCGCGTCCAGTCCGTCTTCTGGGCGAAGGAGAAGCAGTACGAGAACGACGGCACGTCGCAGGCCGCCCCGGGATAGGTATTGTCCCGCCAGGTGCCGCCGAGCCGATGCGACTTCTCGAAGATCGTGAACGAGTCGATGCCCGCGCGCTTCAGCTGGATGGCCAGACAGAGCCCGGAGAATCCGGAGCCGATGATCGCGATGTGACGCTGCCGAAATGCGGTGTCGCTCACTGAGCGGACCTCCGTGCGGATGGTTCCGTCTTCATACCACAGGCGCGCGTCCGACGACGAGGCTCGGCCCGGCGCATCCAACGGCTGCCCGGCGTCGTGCCGTCAGCCTTCGCGCAGGGAGTCGATCGCCGAGAGATCGCCCTGCGCCGACTCCTCCGCGACCTTGTCGAGGAAGCGATGGAACTCGTCGGCCCCGGCGCGGTCGGCCTCGGCGCGTGGGATCGCCGGCAAGGAGTAGTCGGGTGTCGGCAGCGGCGGATGATCGCTCGCGGGCTTGCGTCCCATCACCGTGTCGATGATCGGCGCGAGGCGGCTCGCCTTGTCGCGCTCGGCGCGCGCGTCGCGCTCCTGGAACTCGGGCAGGATCTCGCGGCCGAAGAGCTCGAGGCTCTCCATGATGTGCTGGTGGCGGTTCTTCCCCGCCTGGCTGACGAAGATCACCTGGTCGACGCCGGCCTCCTCGTAGCGCAGCAGATAGTCGCGGATCTGCGCCGGCGTGCCGACGGCACCGCGCAGGCCGCCGAGACCGTCCTCGACGACCTTGGCGCCGAGACGGTCACGGTTCGCCGCAGCAGCCCGCACGGCCTCCGGATCGTACCCGTGCTCGCCGCGCCGGCGCTGATACTCGGCCCAGACGTCGGTCACGCCGGGACGATGGCGGCCGAAGACGTAGTAGTGCGCGAGCGAGTAGCCGAAGAAGTTCGCGCCCTCGAGACCGCGCCGCAACGCCTCGTTCTCGTCGCGGTGGCACATGAAGGTCGCGACGCACGCGACGTTGGCGTTCACGGCGTCGCCGATCGGCACGCCCCTGGCTGCGAGCGTCGTGTAGTAGTCGCCCACCCAGTGGCGCGCATCCTCGGGATCGATGAAGGCGAACGTCAACGCGCCGATCGCCTTCTCCGCCGCGAGCAGCATCGTGTCGCGCCGGCTGCACGCGACCCACACCGGCGGGTGCGGCCGCTGCCGCGGCTTGGGCACCACGTTGCGCGGCGGCATGGTGACGTAGCGGCCGGCGTGGCCGGTGAACGGCGTCTCGGTGAGGCAGCGCAGGGCGACGCGGAGGCCCTCCTCCCACATCGGGCGTTTCTGTCCGGGGTCGATCAGGAAACCGCCGAGCTCGGCCTCGGACGAGGACTCGCCGGTGCCGAAGTCGACGCGCCCACCCGACACCAGGTCGAGCGTCGCGATGCGCTCGGCGACGCGCGCCGGATGGTTGAACGCTGGCGGCGTCTGCACGATGCCGTGTCCGAGGCGCATGCGCTTGGTGCGCTGCGAGACCGCCGCGAGGAAGATCTCGGGGGCGCTCGAGTGGCTGTACTCCTCGAGGAAGTGGTGCTCGACCTCCCAGACGTACTCGATGCCGAGCTTGTCGGCGAGCTCGCACTGCTCCAGCGCCTGCTGCAATAGCGTGTACTCGGCGTCCTCGCTCCAGGGCCGCGGCAGCTGATGCTCGTAGAAGAGACCGAACTTCATGGGCGGGACCCTCCCGTGGCGGCGGGCGCCGAAGTGGGGGAGCGGCTCAGCGGCCGCGCGCGGCGGGCGCCGTGGCGATCGAGATCTTGTCCGCCCCCGCGGTCTTGGCAATGGTCATGATCTGCACCGCCTGCTCGAGCACGAGCGCGCGATCGCCGCGCAGGATGACGTTCTTCGAGGTGCTGCGCTGCAACGAGGCCGAGAGCACCTCGGTCAGCTGCTCCATGCCGAGCGCGTGGCCGTCGATCTCGAGCTTGCCGTCGGCGGTGGCCGTGACGACCACGCCGGCCGTCTCGCCCGCGCCGGCGTCGGCGCGCGGCAGATCGACCTTGCTGCCCTGATTGGTGAGCGCGGTGCTGGTCACCATGAAGATGATGAGCAGCACGAGGAAGATGTCGGTCAGCGGGGTGACGTTGATCTCGGCGACGATCGCGCCGTCGTCGCCCTCGACGTCAGTGCGACCGAGCGACACGAATCGGCTCCTCGCCGGGCGCGTCGCCCAGCGCGATCAGCAGCTCGTCGGTCCACTCGCGCCAGACCGCAGCCAGGTTGCCGATGCGGACCATGAAGGCGTTGTACGCGAAGATGGAGAGCACGCCGACGATGAGACCGCCGGCGGTGGCGACGAGCGCCTCGGAGATGCCGGCCGCGACCACGCCGAAGCCGCCCGATCCGGTCGCCGCCATGCTGTCGAAGGCGCGGATGATGCCGACGACGGTGCCGAAGAGGCCGATGAAGGGCGCCAGGCTGCCGATCGTGCCGAGCAGCCAGATGTGGCGCCGCAGCTCGCGCGTGCTCTCGGCGTCGCGCCGCTGCGCGATGCGGGCGCGCGTGTCGGCCTCGCGCGGCGCGAGCACGCTCTCATAGACGGCGGTGAAGCGGGAGCCGCTCATGCGACTGATCGCCAGTGCCTCGCCGAGGTTGCCCTGCGACGCGGCGCTCACCACGAGCTCGTGTACCCGCGCCCGCGCCCGGGACGCGCGCGCGATCGTCCAGAGCCGCTCGATGATCACGGCCACGCTCACCGTCGAGCACAGCAGGAGCGGATAGAGCGTTACTCCGCCGTTTTCGATGAGCCGTGCGAGCGCTGAGCCGTTCATCCCGTCGCCTCCCCGCCGCGGGCCTCGCGCTCGCGGCATCAGATCCATAGCAGGCTCGCGACGACGCGCAATGGCGGTCGCCACGTCCGTACGCACCGGGCTTTCCTGGCGATAATGCGCTATGGGCCGACGACTCGCAGGACGCGAGCCACGAAGAGGAGCCGATCATGGAGAGAAGAAACGACACCACCTTCCGGGTGCGTGTCAGCGCGTGGCTGACGGCGGCATTGCTCGCCGCCGGAGTCGCACCAGCAGTGCTCGCACAATCGGGTAAGGCATTCGTCTACCCACAGAAGGGACAGAGCGCGAGCCAGCAGTCGAAGGACGAGACGGAGTGCCGCGCGTGGGCGCAGCAGCAGAGCGGCGTAGATCCCAACGCGCCGCCGCCACAGGCCAAGCACGGGCGCGGCACCGTGCGGGGCGGGGCGAAAGGTGCCGCGACCGGCGCGGCCGTGGGCGCCATCGCGGGCGACGCCGGCAAGGGTGCGGCGGCGGGTGCCGTCGTCGGCGGCGTGGCCGGGCGACGGCAGTCGAAGCGCACCGCCCAGGCGCAGCAGGCCGATACCGCGAACACCTTCCAGCGGGCGTTCGCGGCGTGCATGGAGGGACGCGGCTACACGGTCAAATAGTCCGGCACGCGCCGCCCGGCGGCGGCCGCTCTCGCGCTGTCGGGCGCGCATTGACTGACGACGCGCGCCGGGCGTAACCCTCGTGGCAATGGTCTTCGACGGCCTGGAACGCAGCGCATGAGCGCCGCCCTCGCCTGCTTCACGTTCGACAACATGGGCGAGGCCGCCGACGTCGGCGCCGGGCTGCGCGCCGGGCCGCGCCGCGACGGCCTCGACCCCTCGCTCGCCGAGGGCTACCCGCGTCTCTACGCGCTGCTCGCCGAGACCGGCGTGCGGGCGACGTTCTTCGTCGAGGGCTGGAACGGCGAGCACCATCCGGAGGCGGTCGCCGAGGTAGCACGCCGCGGCCACGAGCTCGGCATGCACGGCTGGGAGCACGAGCCCTGGGCACAGCTGGATCCCGGCGAGGAGATCTCGCGCGCGACGCGGGCCACCGAGGCGCTGACGCGCGCCGCCGGCACCCGTCCGGTCGGCTTCCGCGCCCCCGGCGGCGCGCGTTCGGCCGCGACCGAGCACGTCCTCGCAGACCTCGGCTACCGCTACGACGCGAGCCTCGGCGACGGCATGCGGCTGCAGGTCCTGCCGTCCGGGCTGGCGCAGATCCCGTTCGTGTGGAGCGCCGTCGACGGCTTCCACTACCTGCGCCCCGAGCCCGCCGAGCCGGCCGCGGTGCGCGCCCAGTGGCTGCAGGCCCTCGAGCGCGTCGCCGAGCACGGCGGCCTCTTTCTCCTCATCTGCCATGCGTTCATCAGCGGCGTGGAGGAGGCGCGCCTGCGCGTGCTGCGCGACGTCATCCGCGCCGCCGACAGCGACCCACGCGTCGAGATCCGTACCGCGGGAGAGATCGCCGACTCCCTACTCGGCGAGCCATCATGATACCCTGCCGGTTGCCCCCGGCGGGGGACGAGGAGGACTCCATGAGCACCCCGACCATGCCCAAAATCGCCCGCGGCCTGAACCACGTCGCCTACGCGACGTCGAACACGCCCGAGACCGTCCGCTTCTACACCGAGGTGATGGGCTTCCGCCTCGCGCACGCCGTCCGCAGCAACTACGATCCCGAGAACGGCGAGTCGCGCCCCTTCCTGCACACGTTCTTCGAGATGGGGAACGGCGAGGTGATCGCCTTCTTCGACATCGCCGGGCTCGAGCCGAAGCCGCACCGCGACCTACCGCCCTGGGTACGCCATCTCGCGCTCGCCGTCGACTCGCGTGAGGCCATCGTCGCCTGGAAGACGTACCTCGAGGGCAAGGGGCTGAAGGTCATGGGGCCGGTCGATCACGACGGCGTGTGGCTCTCGATCTACTTCGGCGATCCGAACGGCGTGACCCTCGAGCTGACGTACCAGGCGCGCGCCCTCGACCAGCGCGACGCCGAGGAGGCGGCCGCCATGGTCGCGACCTGGGCCGCGGAGCGCACGCGGGCGGCTTGAGACCCGCGGCTCAGCCGCCAGCGAGGCGCAAGCGGTTCGCGATGTTGTTGCGCTGCATGTTCGAGGAGCCGCCGACGATCGGCATGCAGACGATGTCGCGCACGTAGCGCTCCATGTCGTAGCCCTCGGCGCAGCCGTACGCGCCCATCACGCGCTGGCAGGCGAGCACGATCTCGACGGCAGTCTCCGCGACGAAGAGCTTCGCCATCGAGGTCTCGACGCTGCACGGACGATCGTGCTGTGCCAGCCACGCAGCGTGGTACAGCATGTGCCGGCACGCCTGCAGCTTGGTGCGGGCGTCGACGAGCGCGTGGCGCACGGCCTGGTGCCCCGAGATCGGCTTGCCGAACTGCTCGCGCTCCTGCGCGTAGGCCCACGCGTCCTCGACGGCGGCGCTCGCGATCCCGAGCGTCACGGCGGTGATCTCGAGCTTCTCGACGTCGAGCGCGGGGCCCGCGAGCATGCGCCAGCCCTGGTTCCATCCCGCCTCGCCGCCGATGATCTGCGCCGCGGGGACGACCACGTCCTCGAAGATCACGTCGGTCGTCTCGGCGTAGCGGATGCCGAGGTGATCGATCGTGTGGATGGAGATGCCCGGCAGGTTGGTGGGGATCAGGACGAAGGACAGGTTGCGATAGCGGTCGGCCTCCGTGTCGGAGCGCACGAGCGTGTACACGTAGTCGGCGACGCGCGCCGCCGTGCACCAGCGCTTGGTGCCGTTCACGACGACCGTGTCGCCGATGCGCCGGGCGGTGGTGATGACGCTCGCGAGATCGCCGCCGACGTCGGGCTCGCTCAATCCATACGCGAAGAGGATCTCGCCGCGCGCCAATCGGGGGAGCAGCTCGCGCTTCTGCGCCTCCGAGCCGTTGGCGGAGATGTTGAGTCCTCCGTAGAACGCGCAGTGGATGTACGGACCGGCAATCGCCGCGCCGGCGCGCGCGAGCTCGTCGATGACCGCGATCGCCGCGACGAGGTCGCGGCCCGCCCCGCCGTAGGCTTCGTCGATCGTGAGGCCGCAGACGCCGAGCGCCGCGAGCTTGTCGAACACGCCGCGGTCGAAGGTGTTCGCCTTGTCCCACGCGCGCAACTTCTCACGCGGCATCTCGGCAGCGGCGAACCGGCGCAGCGTGTCGCGCAGTTGCGTGATGTGCTCCGGCTCGTCGGTGAAATACATGCGAGGTCGCCTCCGCGTATCGCACAATCCCGGCTGACGATCCACTTTGAAGCACCCACGGCTGCGTTGCACGACGCATTGCGGAGACTGCGAACCGCAATCCCCTCGCCTCGCACGTCACGACGTTGCCGTGGTTGATGGGAGTTTTCGCGCCCTGCTCCTGGCACGACGCGTGCACTTTCCCCACGCGGGAGGCATCATGCTCGATCTCGTCTTCGCGTCGCCGTTCGATTCTTCGCGCTCCCGATCGCAGGCGAGAGGCCCTGACCGTGACCGCCGACTATCCATTGGGAGACGGCGGTCGGGGGCGAGTTCGACGTGGCGCGGGTCGCGGCGCACACCGAAAGCCGCCAATTGGGCGTGTTGGGGGAAGCCCCGGGTCGACGTTCTGCTGCCGGACCCTCGACCTGCACGAGAAGTATCCGCGCTAACACGGTCTTGCTAGGCTTGTGACGGTCGCACCGTGGTGACGAACCGCCCGTACGCCGAGCCGCCGCGTCCCTCCCCGGACGCGCTCCTGCGCGCCGTGGCCCGCGCCGGCCGCAGCCGGCTCAAGATCTTCATGGGCGCGGCGCCGGGCGTCGGCAAGACGTACGCGATGCTGCAGGCGGCGTGGGAGCGCAAACGCGACGGCGTCGACGTCGTCGTCGGGGTCGTCGAGACCCACGGCCGCGCCGAGACCCAGGCGTTGCTCGACGGGCTCGAGACCGTGCCGCGGCGGCGGATCGAGTATCGCGGCACGATGCTCGAGGAGATGGACCTCGACGCCGTCCTCGCACGCCGCCCGCAGGTCGTCCTCGTCGACGAGCTGGCGCACACCAATGCCCCGGGCAGCCGCCATCCGAAGCGCTATTCCGACGTCGAGGAGCTGCTCGAGGCGGGAATCGAGGTCTACACCACCGTCAACATCCAGCACCTGGAGAGCTTGAACGACGTGGTGGCGCAGATCACGGGCGTGCGCGTGCGCGAGACGGTCCCCGACGGCATCTTCGAGCGCGCCGACGAGGTGAAGCTGGTCGATCTTCCGCCCGAGGATCTCCGGCAACGCCTGCGCGAGGGCAAGGTCTATGTGCCGCCGCAGGCGGCGCGCGCCATCGAGAGCTTCTTCAGCGCCGGCAACCTCACCGCCTTGCGCGAGCTGGCGCTGCGTCACACCGCCGAGCGCGTCGACGAGGACGTGCGTGCCTACCGGCAGGAGCACGCGGTTCCCGGCGTCTGGGCGGTGCGCGAGCGCGTCATGGTCTGCATCCACGATGGGCCGCTCGGCGAGCGGCTCGTGCGCGCGGCCCGCCGCATGGCCGCACGCCGCCGCTCGGAGTGGCTGGCCGTGTTCGTCGAGACCCCCGCCTTCGCGCGCCGCCCGGAGGCGCAGCGGGCCGGGGTCGCGGAGACCCTGCGTCTCGCCGAGCAGCTCGGCGCGGAGAGCGTGATCATCCCGGGACAGGACGTGGCCGCCGAGATCGTACGGTACGCGCGGGAGCGGAACGTCACCGAGATCATGCTCGGCAAGTCGCTGCGGCCGCGCTGGCGCGAGCTGATGCGGCCGTCGCCGATCGGCGAGGTCATCCGCCACAGCGGCGACATCGCCGTGCACGTCCTCACGGGCGCGAACGAGCGCACGTCGGAGCACGAGCGTGCGCCAATCGCGCAGCCGGCAGGCCAGCACGTCGCACGCTACGCCGTGGCGCTCGGCCTCGTCGCCGCCGCCGGCGTCCTGGCGGCGGTGCTCGACCAGCTGGTCGCGCTCAGCGACCCGGCGATGGTCTTCCTCACGGCCGTGCTCTTCGCCGCGGTCCAGGGCGGTCTCGGCCCGTCGATCGTCGCCGCGGTCGCGAGCCTCCTGGTGTACGACTTCTTCTTCGTCGATCCGATCTTCACCCTGACCGTCACCAAGCCGCAGGATCTGTTCTCGCTGATCGTGTTCCTCATCGTCGCGGCCCTGACGAGCCAGCTCACCGCGCGCGCTCGGGACCAGGCGGAGGCCGCCCGCCAGCGCGAGGCGCGGACGGCGGCGTTGTATGCCTTCAGCCGCGCCATCGCGGGCGCGGTCGGCGCCGACGACCTCCTGCCGCTCGTCGCCGCGCACGTCGCCGGCCTCTTCCGCGCCGCGGCGATCGTGCTGGTGCCCGAGGGCAGCCGCCTCGTAGCGCGCGCCCGTGAGCCGGTCGAGACGGCGCTCACCGATCCGGAGCTGGCGGCCGCCACGTGGGTCTGGCGCCACGACGAGGCGGCGGGACCGGGGACCAATACCCTCCCGGGCGGCGATTGGCTGCACGTGCCGCTGCAGACCGCGCGTGGCGTGGTCGGCGTGCTCTCGGTCCATCTGACGGCGCGCGGCGCCCTGCCTCTCGAGCAGCGCCAGCTGCTCGAGGCCTTGGCGCGCCAGGCGGCGATCGCCATCGAGCGCACCCGCATCGACGTCGTGCTCGAGCAGAAGGCCAAGACCGAGGCGGTGATCGAGGCGATCGAGGACGGCCTGATCGTCCTCGATCCCGAGGGCATGGTCGCCGACGTGAACGAGGTGGCGTGCGCCATCCTCGAGCTGAGCCGCGAGCAGATGCTCGGGATGCGCTTCCAGGATCTCGCGACCACGCATCCCCACTACCTGCGGGTCCGCGAGGCGGTGCGCGAGCTGCTCGCCCATCCCGACCAGGAGCGCGACCGGGTCGAGGTGACGCTGTTCCTGCGCGGCCGTGACCACCACTACGTGTTGCGGCCGACACCCTTCCACGCCCCCGACGGCTCGCCCGCCGGTCTGATCCTCACCTTGCAGGACGTCACCTACCTGCGCGACCAGGAGGCGCAGCGCGAGAACCTCCTCGCCACCCTGTCGCACGAGCTGCGCACGCCGCTCACCTCGTTGCGCATGGCCCTCGAGCTGCTGCGCAAGCAGGTCGACCAGCTCGACGAGGAGCAGCGCTCGCTGCTGGAGGCGGCGCACGAGGACACGCTGCGCCTGCAGGACGTCGCGCAGCAGTTCCTCGACCTGGCGCGGACGCGGGCGATGGCAATCGCGTTCGAGCGCCAACCGATCGACATCGCCGCGGTGGTGGCGGGGGTCGGCAGGCTCTTCGCCGTGCAGGCGCGCGAGCAGAAGGTGGACCTCGAGGTCGCGAGCAGCGCCGTGGGTACCATTCTCGGCGACGAGACCAAGCTCACGTGGGCGCTCTCGAACCTGGTGGCGAACGCGCTTCGCTACACGCCGAGCGGCGGCCGCATCCGCCTCGCCACCGAGGCGACCGACGGCACCGTCCTCGTATCCGTGAGCGACACCGGCCCCGGCATCCCTGCCGAGCGGCAGGAGCGCATCTTCGAGCGTTTCGTCCAGCAGACGGACGGCGGGCCGGCGGGCGCCGCGGGGCTCGGCCTCGCCATCGTGAGGGATTTCGTTCAGGCGCATGGAGGGCGTATCCTGCTCGACAGCGCGGTCGGGCGTGGGACGCGTTTCACGCTCGAGCTGCCACGGAGCTAGATGGCCTCGATTCTGATCGTCGACGACGAGCCGCACATCCGGACGCACCTCGCGCGCCACGTGCGCAGCCTCGGTCACGACGTCACCGAGGCGACGGACGCCGCGAGCGCGCTCGCGACGCTCGCCTCCATGCCCATCGACGTGGTCCTCTCCGACGTCCGCATGGCCGACATGGACGGCCTGGCCCTGCTGCGCGAGGTCAAACGCCGCGGGCCGGAGACCGTCGTGCTGCTGATGACGGCGTACGCCACCGTGCCGCAGGCGGTCGAGGCGATGCGGGCCGGGGCCTACGACTACCTCGTCAAGCCGTTCGGTCTCGAGGAGGTCGATCTGCGGCTGTCACGGGTCTTCGAGATGCAGACCCTGCGCCGCGACAACCGCCGCCTGCGCGACGCCGTCGACGAGCCCATGCTCCTGATGTCGGCGAGCCCCAGCATGCGCCGCGCGCTCGCAACGGCCGAGCGCGCCGCCACGTCGGACGTCTCCGTGCTGCTGACCGGCGAGAGCGGCACCGGCAAGACGGTCCTGGGGCGCCAGATTCATCTCTGGAGCCCGCGGCGGCGTGGTCCGTTCGTCACCATCTCGTGCACGACGTTGGCCGAGCATCTGCTGGAAAGCGAGCTCTTCGGCCACGTGCGTGGCGCCTTCACCGGCGCGTTGAAGGACAAGGTCGGCCGCGTCGAGGCGGCCGCCGGGGGCACCCTCTTCCTCGACGAGGTCGGCGAGCTGCCACCAGACCTGCAGGCCAAGCTCCTGCGCTTCCTCGAGGACCATCGCTTCGAGCGCGTCGGCGGCACGACGACCCTCGCCGTCGACGCACGCATCGTCGCCGCCACCAACCGCGACCTCGACGCGGAGGTCGCCTCGGGCCGGTTCCGCCCTGACCTCTACTTCCGGCTGAACGTCGTCGGCATCCATCTCCCCGCGGTACGCGAGCGCCGCGAGGACGTGACGACGCTGATCGATCACGTGCTCGCCGGCATGGCGGCGCGCCACAATCGCCCCGCCATCCACCTCGCACCCGCCGCCCGCGCTCTGCTCGAGGCCTATCCCTGGCCGGGCAACGTGCGCGAGCTGGTGAACGCCCTCGAGCGCGCGACCGTCTTGAGCGGCGCCGATACCATCGAGGTGGAGGACCTGCCCGATCGCCTGCTCGCGCCGCAGCCGGCCGCGGACGAGGCGGCCCCCGATGCGGCGTCGCTCGAGGAGATGGAGCACCGCCATATCGTGCGCACGCTCGCCGAGTCGTCGACGCTGGAGGAAGCCGCCGCCCGCCTCGGCATCAACGTCACGACCCTGTGGCGGAAGCGCAAACGCTACGGGATCGAGTGAGCGAAGGCGCGGCGCAGACGGCGGTGGCGGTGGAGAAAGACCTGGCGGAAGATGGCGCGGTAGACGGGACCGAGGAGCGCGAGGCGGGGAGCGAACGCGATGCGGTCGGTGACCCGGCACGCGCCGTTCGCGTCCTCGAGGGTGCGTTCGTGATCCCAGCGTCGCTGTGTGAGCATCGGTGACGACTCGGCGAAGCCGACGCCGGGCGTGAGCCGCAGCAGCGTGACGTCGTCGTAGTCGATCGGCAGCACGCCAAAGAGCAGAATCCAGCTGCGGAAGAGCCGCTCCCCGATCGGCACCGGGAACGGGAGCTGGGTGAGGCCACGCGGATGGGTCATGCGAGCGATCGGCATCAGCTCCGCGTTGATACCCTCCATGGTCGTGATGCGCTCCCAGACGCGGGCCGGCGGCGCGGGCACGACCGAGCTGACGGTGAAGCGGTAGAGGCCGTCCGCGTCGACGGTCACGGGGCGCTCACGCGGCTCACGGGTGGAGGCCCGCCTCGTCGCAGGCCTCGGTCTCGACCTGGATGGTCACGTGATCGATGCGGAAGCGCGTCCGCAACATGGCGCGAATCTCGGCCAGGAGCGCGCGCGGCGACCGGTCGTCGCACAGCAGCACGTGCGCCGAGAGCGCCTCGAGGCCGCTCGTGATCGTCCACACGTGGAGATCGTCGACCGCTCCCACCCCGGGCGTCGCGAGCAGGGCCACCCGCACCTGGTCGACGTCGATGTGGCCGGGGGCGCTCTCCATCAAGACCGCGGTCGATGCCCGCAGCAGCTTCCACGCCGAGAATACGATGAGGAGCGCGATCAGGATCGACGCGAGCGGATCGACCCAGTTCCAACCGAACATCCACAGGAGCACGCCGGCGCCGATCGCCTGCACGCTGCCGAGCGTGTCGGTCACGACGTGCACCCACGCGCCGTGGACGTTCAGACTGTGCTCGTCGTGGCCGTGCAACATCCACAGGCCGGCGATGTTGATCAGCAGTCCCCCGGCCGCGACGACCAGCATCAGGCCGGCGCGTACCGGGGGCGGCGCCTGGAAGCGTCCGTAGGCCTCGACGATGATCGAGATCGCGATCCCGACCAGGGTGGCACCGTTCACGAGCGCCGCGAGGATCTCGGTGCGATAGAAGCCGTAGGTGTGCTTCGCCGTCGCCGGACGGCGCGCGAACCAGAGCGCGAAGAGCGCGAGACCGAGCGCTGCGGCGTCCCCGAGCATGTGGCCCGCGTCGGCGAGGAGCGCGAGCGAGTTCGCCATGAGGCCACCGACGACCTCCGCGATCATGTACGCGGTCACGAGGACGAGCGTCGTCGTGAGCGCGGTCGTGTGTCGCGTCGGGGCGGCGGCGCGCTCGGCCGCGTCGACGTGCGGGTGGACAGCGTGGGCCATCGCTGCCCGGCAGTCTACCACGCCGCGCGCCGTTCAGCGCCCGGTCGCAACGTTGGACGGCGGGGCCTCCTCGGCCGGCTCGGGTGGCTCGAGCGGCAACGAGATCGTGAACCGGGCTCCGTGGCCGATGCCCGCGCTCTCCGCCGTGATCGTGCCGCCGTGCCGCTCGACGAGATGGCGGGCGATCGCCAGGCCGAGCCCGATGCCGTCCTTGCGCGCCGTGGCCTCGTCGGCCTGCTCGAAAGGCTCGAAGATGCGTTGCAGCTGCTCGGGGGGGATGCCGATGCCGGAATCCTCCAGCAGCACCAGCGCGTGATCGTCGACCCGCGTCAGCTGCACCCGGATGCTGCCGCCCTCGGGCGTGAACTTCAGCGCGTTGCCAAGGAGGTTGCCAAAGACCTGCTGCAGGCGCGCGGCGTCGCCCCGCAGGCAGCATCCGTCGGCGTCGGTCTGCACCGCGAGGCGGATACGCTTCGACTCCGCCGCCGCGCGCACGATCTCGACCGACGCCTCGAGCACCGCGCGCACGTCGACCGGCACCCGCTCGATGTTCAGCTTGCCCGACGACACCCGCGAGATGTCGATCAGATCCTCGATGAGCCGCACCTGCAAGCGGGCGCTGCTCTCGATGGTCGCGAGCGCGCGCGCCGTCTTGGTCTCGTCGAGCCGTCCCGACTTCAAGAGATGCGCCCACGTGAGGACGGCGCTGAGGGGCGAGCGCAGCTCGTGCGAGACCGTCGCGAGGAACCGATCCTTGCTGCGGTTGGCGTCCTGCGCCTCGCGATAGAGTCGCGCATTGTCGACCGCGAGCGCGCAGCGGCGGGCGAGATCCTCGGCGAGACCCAGGTCCCCGGCGTCATAGCGCCGGTCCGACTCGATGGTGGCGAAGGTCATCACTCCGAGCGTCTCGCCGCGCGCCAGCAGCGGGACGACCATCGCCGAGCGGTAGGCGAAGCGGCGGAGGATCTCGAGCTGCTCGTCGGTATTGGCGATCGCCTTCAGCCACTCCTCGGTCACGTCGGGCACCAGCTGCGAACGTCCGGTGCGTAGCGCCACGGTCCGGGGGTGCCGTCCGTACGGATCCGGAGGGTAGTGCGCGGCGACGGCGGCGAGGTCGGCCTTGGTCGGATCGGCGTGCGAGACCGCGACGCGCCGGATGCTGCCGTCCTTCTCGCGCACGTCCAGCGAACACCAATCGGCGAGAAACGGGACCGCGAGGCGGACGACGCTCGTCAGCGTCTCGTCGTAGTCGAGCGATCCGCTCAGCACGTCGCTCGCCTCGGCGAGAAAGGTCATGCGCTGGCGCCCTGTCTCGGTTTCGGCACGCGCCCGGCGCATGGCCTCGATCGCGCGGGTGCGCGCCGTCGCCATCGCGATGATCAGCAGGGACGCGATCGAGAACGTCGCCAGGCGGTAGAGCAGCAGGCGCGACAGGCCCTGCTCGTCCCAACCGAACGAGTAGAGCGGCGCGAGGAAGAACCAATAGCTCACCACCAGCGATACCGCGGTGGCGACCAGCGCGGGCCCCACCCCGCCGTAGAGCGCGGCTACCGTGACCGCTACGAGGAACGGGGGAAACACTCCCGGCTCGACGACGTCGCTCAGGAGATACGCGGCGAGCAACGCGGCACCGGCCGCGGCGAGCGCGACGGCGTACCGCATCAATGCGGACAACGAGCGTTGCACGGTCGGGAGAACTCCGGCCGGAACGCTAGCAATGCGACCGCTGTGTGTCGAGGCGCCTAAAGCGCGGCAACTGCACGCGCCGCCCGTCCGCGGGCGGAGAGACGCAGGGCCCGCCCCTGAGAGCGACGCAGCATGCGCGCACCACTGTCGGGCCTCTCGCGACGCGCCCACGCGTACACTCCACGCGTGAGATACGTCGGATCGAGGCCCAGGGCCTCGCACAGCGCCTGGAACGAGAACGGCTGGTCCGGTGCGCGCTCGCCCGCGATCCATGCCGCGGCCTCGATGGCGCCGGTCGAGCCCGGACGACGCAGCTGGATGATGGCGTCGAGCAGGACGGCCAGCATGAGGCGCTTCTCCGGCATGTCGGCGAGCCGGGACATGTGTTCCAGGGGCAAATCGTCGAGGGCGTCGCCGGCACCCGAACGCAGGATCGCGAGGCTGTGCATGAGCCCAGTGATGCCCCGACCCGGCGTCCACGACCATCCCCGCTAGTCGGGATTTTCGGGAGTCTTTTGGGTGAGGCGCGCCCGGAGCCTGGGGGGTCAGGGGCTGCCGAGCGCCTTCATGTCCCCGTCCCAGTGCCAGCCCTCGATGCGCAGGCCCTCTTTCGGGTAGCCCGTCTGGTACTGGCGAATGACGCCGCCCCCGTCCAGGAGGACGAACGTCGGCGTGCCACTGACCCCGTAGGCCTGGAGGACGTGCCGGCGCTGATCCATCGCCACGAGGCTCGGGAACTCGCCGTGCATATCGCGGAAGAACGGTCGCAGGGTCTCCGCATCCTCGTCGGTGATCGCGACCACCTCGACGTCGTGCGTGCGCTCGTACGCCAGGACCTCGGGGACGGCCTGCTTGCAGATGGTGCACCACGTCGCCCAGAAGAAGAGGAGCCGCGGACGGGAGGCGTGGAGCGCGCCGCGAAACATCTCGACCTCGAGCGGGGGCGCCACGCTGCCTATCTTCGGGGGCCCCGGCAGCTTCGGCAGCGCGAGCGGAAACGGGCCGGGGCGGATCGTCACTGTCCGCAGCTCGCCGTCGCGCCACACGGTGAGCGGCGCCGGCACATCCACCTGCCGCCGCATCGTCCACTCCCGGACCTGATTGGGCTCCTCGAACGGCGCGCCGGGAGGGCCGAGAATGACGTCGCCGACGTCGAGCCCGGCGCGCTCGGCCGCGGAGTCGGGATACACGCGCATCACCGTGACGGCGCCCTTGCGCATGCCGCGGCGGACGCGCTTCGCCTCGTCCAATGGATGGAACTCGATCCCCATGAAGGCCGGCGATAGATCCGCGAGCGTCTGCTGCTCGTCGGCGAGCGGCGGAAAGGGCGGCGCCGAGCCGAGCGCGACCGCGCCCGCCGGGGGCGCGGCGCGCAACGTGAAGTCCTCGCAGCGCGCCAATGCGTCGCTCTCACGCCGCCACGCCTCGGCGTCGCGACCCTCGCGGGCCTCGCGAGCGAGTTGGGCGCGCGCGGCAACCCGGAGGAGTACGCTGCGTAGACGCCGGACGACGGCCACGCGCACCTCCGCACGATAACGCGCTGCCGCCGCCGCGGTCGCCTTCCGCTTGAGGGTCACGAGGCGCTCATGGCGGACCGGATCGTGGCCGGTGAACGGGACCAGCTGTGCCAGCACCGAGCGCAGCAGGATCCGCCGCCCGGGGTCGTCGAGGTCGCGCACCTTGTCGGGCGCGAGGCGGATCTTCCAGTGTGGATACGCCTCGACGAAGCGCGAGAAGTTCTCGGCCAGGAGCGCGTCCAGAGCATCCTGCCAGCGCTCCGCGTAGGTGCTCAAGCGCGAGCTCAGCTCGGGCAGCGCGCGCGTCTGCTCGTCGAGCTCCGCGATGCTGCGCGGGCTGAACGTCCCGTACGCGTGCCCGATCCGGTCGAGCAGCCGGATCTCGGGCTCGTACGCCGCGCGGTCGCGCCACGCGTCGGCGAGCAGCGCGTCGACGTAGTCGCGCGGCGCCTGATCGGCGGCCTCCGCCGCGGCCCGCAACCGGCGCTCGAACAGCACGTCGCTGGTCGCATGCGGCATATCCGGCGTGTCGTCGTCGACGAGCACGCGCTGCTCGGCCGCGGAGAATTGCCCCATCTCGGCGAGCGCCTCGAGGAAGCGGTGCGAGTGTCCGACGCGCTCCTTGCCCCGGTTCTCCGGATAGCAGCCGTACGCGGGACGATCCGCCGGGACGGAGAAGAAGCCGCACACGTTGCCCGACGGCGCCGCGTCGTCGTCGTGCGCGTACATGAGGCGGGCAAACGCTCCCGAGAAGCACTGCGACATCAGCAGCACGACGCGCACGCCGGGATCGAGCCCCGCCAGCATGTCGCGCAGCTCGCTGACCGACAGCTTCTCGCCCCAGAGCGTGATGGTGTTGTTGCGCGGATCGCCGTCGTTCTTGTCGCCGTGGTCGGTGACGTAGAAGAGCAGCGTATCTCCGGCGACCAGGCGGCGGCCCGGTCCCCCGAACCAGGTTCGCAGCTCCTCGAGACGGGCCGGCCGGAGCACGTAGCCCTCGACCGTCGAGCTCACGTACTCGATCTGCGGCCCGATGCTGCCGGCGACGTTCGCGGGAAGCAGCCATGCGCCGCGCTCGACCAGGCTGTCCTTGGTCGCGACGTCGGCCGCGGTATCCTCGCCGTCGGCGCTGAAGATCGCGACGTGCGACGCCGGGACCCCGGCAGCCGTGAGGAGCGCCGCGAGGGCACGCACGTGCTGGAGGTGCGAGCGGTAGTTGATTTCACGCCGGCCGCCGCCGTTCACCGCGACCACGTAGAGGTGCGCGGCCACGGGGTCGCTGGCGGGAGGCTCCGGCTCGGGACCGACGAACTCCGGCGGCGCCGGCGTCATTGCGCCGGCCCCGCCGATCGGCGTCGCCGCCCCGTCGATCGGCGTCGGCGGCGCGCCGAGGCCAGGTGTCGGCACGGGGTTGCGCGGCGCCGCGCCCGTCGTCCACACCAGAAGGAGAGCGGCGCCCAGACGGCGCGCCCGCGAGCTCGTCACCCGGGAACCGTAGCAAACACGCGCGGCCGCGAGAATGCATGCGAGTTCGCATGGCACGACCGGCGCCACTCGCAGCGGCACCCTGCTTGCTCTTGCAACAGGGAGGAGGCTCGACCGCATCGCGCATTCGCGGCGGTACGCGGCGATGGTCACGAAGAACATGGCAACTCCGTCACCACAATGACGCTCCGCCTGCCTTCCACCCCACCCATGCGCCAGATGATGGCGGTCGAGGCGACCCGGCTGTTGATGCGCCGCGTCCGCGCAGGGCTGCTGGCCAGCATCGTGGTGATCGCGATCTTCGGCCTTGGCGATCTGCGCTACCACGCCGACGGGCTCGGTCCACTGCTCGTCGTGAAGCTCGCGCAGCTCGCGATCGCGATCGGCGGCCTGCTCTCGCTCAGTGAGTCACTACCGCGCCGGCGCGCCCGCGTGGTCGGCGCGACCGTCGTCATCGCGATCTACGCCACCACGGCCGCGGCGGCGATCCTCCGCCAGGACGGCGTCGCCGCGATCGTCCTGCTGCTCGCGGGCGTCCTCGCGTCGGCCGTGTTGCTGCCGTGGGGCGCGCTGGCCCAGCTCGCCACGGTGATCGGCGCCGCCTGCGCGACCCTCGCCCTCGTGATGTGGACCCCGGATGCAGCCGCGATCCTGACAGGGCACCGCGCGTTGGCGCTCGGCGTGGTGTTCGCCGGCTCGGTCGTCCTCGCCTACGAGCACGCGCGCCAGCGGCACGCCCGCGATCACGTGGCGGGCACACTCGCGGGTCACACCGCGATCCTCGAGCGCATCATGGCCGGGGCGCCGCTCGATGCCATCCTCACCGCGCTCGTCGCCATGGTCGAGCGCCACGCGGACGGCATGCTGTGCTCGGTCTTGCTGCGCGACGGCGACTGCCTCCGTCTCGGCGCCGCACCCAGCCTTCCCCCGGCGTATCGCGAGGCGACCGACGGGGTTCCGATCGGACCGGACGTCGGCTCGTGCGGCACGGCCGCCTATCACCGCGAGCTCACCGTCGTCGTCGACATCGCGACGGACCCGCGCTGGGACGCCTACCGCGACGTGGCGCTGGCCCACGGATTCCGCGCCTGCTGGTCGGCGCCCATCCTGGCGCGCGATCACACCTGCCTCGGCACGCTGGCGATGTACTACACCGAGCCGCGTCCCCCCGACGGCAACGATCTCGCGCTGATCGAGACGGCGGCCCATCTCGCCGGCGTCGCCATCGAGCGTCACCGCGGCGAGGAGGCCCTCGCCATCTCGCGCCGCCAACGCGAGGACGAAGCCTACGTCTCGCGCGCCCTGGTCCTGGCGGGCCAGGAGATGCTCACGTCGCTCACCACGCCGGTGGTGCTCGAGCGCCTCGCGCGGCTCGCCGCCGAGCTTCTCGGGTGCGACTGCGCCGATACCGTCGTGCGCCTCCCCGACGAGGACGTGTACGTGACCGGCTCGGCCCACGGCTATGCCGCCATGCATCTCGACGCGCTGCAACGCGTCCGCATGTCGCCGGCTTCGCTGGCACCGCTGCTGGAGACGTTCGCTTCCCGCTCAGTCACGCAGGTCCGCACCGCGGCCGTCACCGACCCCGAGGCGGCGCGGATGCTGCGCACCTTCGGCATCACCGCCAGCATGTACGTCCCGCTGCATCGCGGCGGCGAGCTCGTCGGTTTCCTCTCCGCGGCGTTCTGCGGACGGGAGGAGCCGTTCAGCGACCGCCAGCAGCGGATCGCCGTCGGCGTCGCCCAGCTGGCGTCGATGGCTCTCGAGAACGCCCGGCTCGTCGAGGAGACGAAGCGGGCGAGCCAGCTCAAGAGCGAGTTCGTCTCCACCATGTCGCACGAGCTGCGGACGCCGCTCAGCGTCATCATGGGCTACACCGACATGCTCGCCGACGACGTCCCGGCCGCGCAACGTGCGGGCATCCTCGCCAAGATCCGCGGCTCGAGCCTCGAGCTGCTCGACATGATCGAGGCGACACTCAACGTCAACCGCCTCGATGCCGGGAAGGACCAACCGATCTTCGAGCGCCTATCCGTGCCCGCCCTCCTCGACGGCCTCGCCAGCGACTTCGCCGCCCTTCCCCACCAGGACGGGACGGTGCTGCGCTGGGAGGCCGCGCCGCCGGTCACCATCCAGAGCGACCGTCGCAAGCTGCGCATGGTGCTGAAGAATCTCGTCGGCAACGCGTTGAAGTTCACGCCGCGCGGCGAGGTCGTCGTCGGCTGCGCCGAAACCGGGCAGGTCTGCGCGTTCACCGTCCGCGACACCGGCGTCGGCATCGCCCCGGCCCAACTCCCCGTGATTTTCGATATGTTCCGTCAGGGCGACAGCTCCGACGCGCGATCGTATGGCGGCGTCGGGCTCGGGCTCTACATCGTGAAACGCCTCGTCACGCAGCTCGGGGGCGACGTCACGGTCACGAGCCAGCTCGGCACCGGGACCACGTTCACCGTGACGATTCCCCTGGCGGCCGAACACCTCCGCGTCTCGGCCTGAAGACCCCCCGAGGCGTCCGCTGCCCGCGGTCGAGCCGGGAGATGAGCGCTTTCGCTTGACGCCGCCGCTCCCGGCGTCTAGGACTACGCCCCGCGCACTTGCGCGCCCGGCGAATCCTCGCCTCAACCCGGAGACCGGTGATGACCCCCCAGCTTCATCCCGCAGGGCGCTGCGCCGTAGGCGTCGCGCTCTTGATCAACGACACGCCGACGGAGCCGATCCTCGCCGCGTCGCACGCACTCGCCTCGCTCGCGGAGACGCGCATGGTGGCGGCCACCGAGTCTCGTGACCCCCGTCCCGATTGGGAGCCTGGCGTCATGATCGCCGACGCCGACGCCCGGGGGGTCGAGCTCCTCGCCGCGACCGCCGCCAGGCATCCGCGCGCGGTACGCCTCCTCCTCGCCGAGTCGGGTGGCGGCGACGAAACCGACGTGGACGGCGTCACCGTCCTTCCGCGCGGCCTCGACGGCGCCACCCTGCGCGCGATCTGCGCCGTAGCACTGCGCTGCGCCAATGCCGAGCGCTCGGCGACGGCGCACGCGGCGCGCGCGATCGCCCTGCCCCCGGAAGGCGCCACGCTCGAGCATCTCGAGCGGGAGATTTTTTTGAAAACACTGGCGCTCACGGGAGGCAACCAACGCCGCGCCGCCAACCTGCTCGGCCTGCGTGAGAGCACGTTCCGTTTCCGGCTGCGCAAGCTCGCGATTCCGCCGCGCCGCGAGCGCGCCGCGGCCGCGGCCCGTCTGAGCTGAGCGGCCCGCCGAGCCCCGTTGCGGACCGGGTGGCGTCCGTCGTGTCCGCCCGCTAGCTGGTGGGCATGGTGGACCTCCAGAGCGTCAACCCCGCGACGGGAGCCGTGATCGCCACCTACCGGCCGCACACCGCGGCCGAGGTCGAGGGGCGCCTCGCGCGGGCGGCCGGCGCCGCCGAGCGCTGGCGTGCCGTCCCACTCACGGAGCGCGCGGCCCTGCTCGCGCGGGTCGCCGACCTCCTCGAGCAGCGCCGCGAAACGTATGCCCGTCTCATCACCGACGAGATGGGGAAGCTCCTGGGCGACGCGCGACTGGAGGTCGCGAAGTGCGCCACCGCGTGCCGCTACTACGCCGAGCACGCCGCCGCCATGCTGGCGCTGGAAACGATCCGGACCGAGGCGGCCCGCAGCTATGTCGTCTTCGATCCCCTGGGCCCGGTCCTCGCGGTGATGCCGTGGAATTTTCCCTTCTGGCAGCTCTTTCGCTTCGCGGCTCCCGGAATCGTGGCCGGTAACGTCGCGCTCCTGAAGCACGCGTCGAACGTGTGCGGCGCGGCGCAGGCACTCGAGGAGCTGTGGCACGACGCGGGCGCACCGTCCGGCGTGTTCCAGACCCTGTTGATTCCGGCCGCCGCGGTCGCGGCGGTGGTCGCCGACGAACGCGTCCGCGCCGTCACCCTCACCGGAAGCGAACGCGCCGGCATCAGCATCGCCACGGCCGCCGGCAGCGTCTGCAAGAAATGCGTGCTCGAGCTCGGCGGCAGCGACCCGTTCATCGTCCTCGCCGACGCCGATCCCGAGCAGGCGGCGCGCGCGGCGGCATCGGCGCGCGTCGTGAACGGCGGCCAGAGCTGCATCGCGGCCAAACGCTTCATCGTCGCGCGCGCGATCGCCGAGCCGTTCACCCGCGCCCTCGTCGACGTCATGCGAGGCCTGCGCGTCGGCGATCCGTTGCGTCCCGAAACCCAGGTCGGCCCGCTGGCCCGTGCCGATCTGCGAGACGAGGTCGCGCAGCAGGTTGCAAGGTCCGTCGCCGCGGGCGCGCGCTGCCTGACCGGGGGCGACGCCCTTCCCGGCCCGGGATGGTTCTACGCGCCGACGGTCCTCGCCGACGTCCACCCCGGCATGGCGGCGTTCGACGAGGAGGTGTTCGGTCCGGTCGCTGCGGTCACCGCGGCTGCCGACCCCGATGAGGCCGTGGGCCTCGCGAACCTGACGCGCTATGGGCTCGGCGCCAGCGTATGGACGCGTGATCCGGCGCGGGCCGAGACGCTCGCCCGCCGCCTCGACGCCGGCATGGTCTTCATCAACGAAGCGGTGCGCTCCGACCCCCGGCTCCCCTTCGGCGGCGTCAAACGATCGGGTTACGGTCGTGAGCTGTCACATTACGGTATTCGTGAGTTCGCAAATGTGCGAACAATCGTCGTTGCTCCTCCCTCCGCCACGCCGACGGGCAGTTCCGTCGAATGATTCCGTCATAACAGTTGCCTCGTGCGAGAAGCCTCTGATAAGGCTCCTCAAGAATGTAGAGCAACGTTCATTTCGTGGGATCATCCCGCATAGGGGGTTCAATTATGCCAAGAGCAAAGCGAACGACGAAATCGACGAGTGGATTGGCGCAACTTCGAAAACAAGCACAAGCGGTAATGAAGCGTTTGCAGCGCGCCGGGCAGCGTCAGCTCGTGATGATCGAGCAGCAGATCGGCAAGTTGAACAAGCAGCGCCAAGCGCTGCTCAACGAGATCACCTCCGCGATGGGCGAAGCCACGGGACGCGGCCGTGGCGGTCGCAGCGCCGGCCGCCGTGGTCGCCGCTCGCGTGTCGATTGGACCAGCGTGTTCGCGCGTCTCCCGAAGGGGTCCTTCAAGGCCAACGACGTTCGCAAGCTCGTTCCGGGCGTCGCCGCGGGAACCTTGTCACAGCGCCTCACGGGTTGGGTCAAAGAGAAGAAGTTGAAGCGTACCGGCTCGCGTCGCGGCACCCGCTACACCAGGGCGTAGCCGATACCGCGACCGCATCGGCCCGCGCCGGTGCGGTCGCGGACGACGATGCCTTCGCCATACTCTCGGCCTACATCCGCGTAGGCCGTGCGCCTGCTCGGCTCCTACCTATAGACAACGTGCTATAAAATCAGGGGTGAGTTGACAGCCCGACGCGCCCGCGTTTAAGGTCCTCGTGTAGGTCACGCACCTTTCTCAGAGGACCGGATCATGCGGATGATGTTTCCCACCGTACGCGAGCGACTCACGGTCGACCGCCTGCTGCGCCGTTTCTTCGCCACGTATCGCGAGACGGATTTTCGTCGTGCGATCACGTTGATTTGTGAGTTCTATAATCTCAAACGCCCATCGGTGGAGTGGTTCGAATACCTCGATTGGGGCAAGGGTGCTGGACGAACGTACGAAGACGGCCGCATCCACCTGGTGCATCCCGAGAACTGGAAGCGTGGACGGAAGTACAACACCATGAAGCAGTGGATTCACACCGTCCACCACGAGATGGCGCACTACCTGTTCTGGACTGATGCCGAACGGAAGGCGGATCTCTTCGCCTCGGGGATGATGTATGGGCTCGGACACGGTGGGGCGGCGCGTACGATGGCGCCGCGGCCGCCGGCCCGCGTCCAGCTCAGGGGCACGCGGCGGAGCGTCGCCCGCAAGCGCAACGCCTCCTAGTTCCGGCGCCGCCGGAACCGTCTCACGACACCAGGTTTTCGCCGCCGTCGACGCCGATCACGGTGCCCGTGATCCATTGCGATTCCGGCCCCGCGAGAATGCCGATCACTTTGGCGATGTCGTCGGTCGTGGTGAGGCGGCCGCTCGGATTGCGCGCCGCCGCCTCCTGCGTCATCCACTGGCCGCCCGGAATCTTGCGCAGCGCCGGCGTGTCGGTGACGCCCGCACGGATCGCGTTGATCGTGATGCCCGCGGTGGCCAGCTCGACGGCGAGCTGGCGCACGTAGGCCTCCAGGGACGCCTTGGCGGCCGAGACTGCGCCGTAATTCGGCCAGACGCGCGACGAGCCCGCGCTCGTCATGGCGTAGACCCGGCCTCCGCGCGTCATCAGGCCGCGGGTGACCGCGTCCTGGATCCAATAGACGAGGCTGTGCGCCATCACGTCGAGCGTCATCGTCAGCTGCGCCGCGGTCGTGACCCCGGTGCCCTCGCCGATGAGCGGGCTCAAGCTGCCGAAGGCGATCGAATGCATCAGGACGCCCACCGTCCCGCCGCCGTCCTCCTGGATGCGGGCCGCGAGGGCATCCAGCACGAGATGCCTCTTGTCGTGATCGGCGGCGTTCACGTTGAAGAAAAGCGCCTCCCGACCCCCAGCCCGGATCGCCGACGTGATCTCCTCGACGTGCGCCATCCCGGCGCGGCGATCGAGGTGGACGCCGCAGACGTCGAAGCCGCGACGCGCCAGCTCCCGTGCCGTCGCCTCGCCGAATCCGCTCGAGGCGCCGAGAATCAGCGCCCACCGGCGCTCGTTCCGCTCCGCCATCGGCGCCGACGACCATATGCAAACAGCCGCGGTGCGGCAACCGTCCCAGCCGTCACGAGGCCGTACGCGGCGGTTTTGTTGCGTTCCATGGGACCTCGCGGTAACGTCTGCGCGCATGGCCGAAGCCCCGCGCGGCGACGGGCCCGCCGTCGAAAACCGCTGGTGGGTCGATACCGGAAAGCCGGCGGAACGCGCGCGGGTCGCGCCTCCTGAACGCCCCCCTTGTGGCAGCAGGTTCTTCGACATCGGGTACGAGTTCGACCAGGATCGGGCGCGGACACGGCTGACCGACATCAATCTCAAGTTCCTCGAAGAGGCGCGTCCGACGCTCGGGCAATGGTCGACCCTCTACATGGTTCCGGCCGAGCGCGTGCCTGCCGCGGAGATCGAACACTCGGTTCGCCGGCTCGCGCTTCCACCCAACGCGCATGGCGTGATAGTGGACTCCGGCCGCTCGGCCCGTTTCATCATTACGGGCGAGCAGATCGGTGAGCGCATTCTGGAATTCACGCTCGGGGAGGCATCCTCGTTCGATTGCTGGGTCCGGGGCGACTGGGTGCACGAGGAGCTCTTCCCGACCAAAGAAGAGGCGCTGCGCAAGGCCGGCCCCTACGTGAAGCACTACCTCGCATCACACGCCGACCAATGGTAGGCGTTCGCCCCTCAATACATCGATCGCCGAATTAGGAGGGCACATGGCGGAGCACGGTGCAGGACACGAAGCGGAAGAGGTCAAAGAGGTCGTCTGGACGTACACCGGATGGGCGGTCATCCTGCTCATCTGCATCGGAGCCGGCGTTTTCATCGGTTATGAGATGTGGGGCCAGGCGACAACGCTACAGGCTCAGCTCACCGAGCAAATCGAAACCGTGAATCGGCTCAAGAACGAGCGGGAAACCATCAAGAGCCAGCTGGCGCTCGCCAGCCGCGACAAGGAAGCCTGTCAGCGCACGCTCGCCAACACCCAAGGCGGAGCCGCCGCCACAGGAGGCGGCACCCCACCCCCCGCTCCCCCCGCCGGCGCTCCGTAAGCCGAGCAACACGTCGCTCGCACCGCCGAGCGCTCGTAACGTTCGCGCCGGCGACCGCGACGCAAACGCCAACCGCGAGCGCAGCGAGCGGATGGAGGCGCGCGGGTTCCCCGCGCGCCGACGCTCACGCGCCCTCGCTTGACGAGGGTCGCGCGCCGCAGGCGCGCGGGAGCGAAATCTATAAATAGCTAATGAAGGTTTTCATCGCCGATAGCAGCGCCTCGATGTCGGCATACGGCGCGAGATCGTCGTACAACATCGCGTAGTGCCCGCGCGCCTGGGACTGGTCGTGCTCCTCCTCCGGCCCCGCCACCTCCGCCTGGAACATCTTCAGCACGCCCTGCGTCTGTAGCTTCGTCTCGATGGGGATGTCGTCGGAGACGGCGATCAGCAGACGCACACGCTCGATCAGGCGACCGACGATGTATTCGTCGCTGTGCTCAGGCATGACGCGCGCCGGCGCGACGGACGCTCGCTCAGGACCCGCCCTGGTTCTTCTGCTCCGCGAGCTGGCGCTTCCAGTCGAGCATCCGCGCCTTGGCGCCCTCGGCCTCCGCCTCGGGGATCATCCCTTTACGCTGATAGAACATCGACAGGCTGGTGTGCGCCAACGTCTCCTCGGGCGTGAGCTCGACCAGGCGCTTCCCCCACGTGATGGCCTCGTCGTAGAGGCCCTTGTCGGCATAGGCCATCGCCAGGCCCTGTACGGCGTCGGCGAACGTGGGGTCGAGAGCGATCGCTTCCTGATACCCGCGGATCGCGCCGTCGAGATCGCCGTCCGCGACGGAATCGACGGCAAGGTCGAACAGCTCCTCTTTGGTCGGCATCGAAGCGAGCCTAGTGCATCGGCCCGCCACCGACAACCGGCGGCCCGTCCGCCCCGCCGCGTTGACAGTCCCCGAGGGCCTCCCTATCTTCACGTGTGCACGCGCGCCCGTCCACGGCCACCCTGGAACCCGCACCCGCCGCCGGGGACGCCTCCGCGAGCCTCACGGCGCGGGTCCTGGGCTTCATCGCCGCGCCCTCGGCCGCCGGCTTCGATGCGCTGGCGCTCGACGCACACCGCCATCAGTACGCGGCCAATCCGCCCTATCGCCGGTTCGTGGACCGCCTCGGGGTGACGCCCGCGCACTGGACGGAGATCCCGGCGGTGCCCGCGACCGCCTTTCGCGACAGCGTCCTCGCCTGCGGCCCGGCGGCGCGCATCTACGAGAGCAGCGGCACGACCCAGGGCACGGAGCGGCGCGCGCGCCATCATCTCGTCGACGTCGCGGTGTACCGCGCCGCCGCGCTCGCCGGCTTCGCTCGCGCCGTGCTCCCCGCCGGCTCGCGCCGGCCGTTCATCGCCGCGGCCCCCGAGCGTACGACCCACCCGTCCTCCTCATTGGGGGAGATGCTCTCGTGGCTGCGCGAGACCTACGCGTCCGGCGGACCGCCCTCGTTCCTCGGCGCCGGCGGCCCCGATCTCGCGGGCCTCGCGCGAGCACTCGACGCGCTCGACGAGCGCCCGATCCTCCTCGTCGCGGTGACCTCCGCGCTCCTGCGTCTCGTCGATCACGGACGCCGCGAGCAACGCCGCTGGACGCTTCCACCGGGCAGCCTCGTCGTCGATACCGGCGGCTGCAAAGGCTACGACGAGGACCTCGCGCGCGCGGCCGTGCTCGAGCGCTACCAGGAAGGTCTCGGCGTCGAGCCGGCGAGCGTCGTGAACGAGTACGGCATGACCGAGCTGTGCTCGCAGCTCTACGCGCGCGGCGCGGATTCCCACCGCGCGCCCCCGTGGCTACGGACACTCGTGTGCGATCCGGCGACCGGCCGGGAGCAGCCTCTCGGCGAGCCGGGCGTGCTCCGCCACGTCGATCTCGCCAACGTTCACTCGGTCGTGGCCGTCCAGACGGAGGACGTCGGACGGGCGGTGGACGGAGGGATCGAGGTGCTCGGCCGCGCCGGTGACGCGCCACCGCGCGGCTGCTCCCTCCTGGTACGACCGTGAGACCGACCACGATCGCACCGCAGGCCCTTGCGGCCCGCCTCGACGAGGTCGAAGCGGCGGGGGAAGCGCTGCGCGCGATGGGCGTCGAGGCGCGCATCGCCGCGCTCGACCGGCTCGCGACCCGCTGGCTGCAACCGGGGTTCGCGCCGCGCCGGCGAGCGCTCGCCACCTTGCCCGCGGTGACGGGCTACGCTCCGGGGACGATCCGCCATGCGATCGACCGTCTGTGGGGGGCGCTGTCGGCGCGCGAGCTCGCGCGCGTCGCACATGCCGAGCTCGGCGCCGGGCAGCCCGAGCGGCTCGCCTTCCACTCGCTCGCCGGCAACGTGCCGGGGGTGGGAATCTTCGGCATCGTGGCGGCGCTGCTCGCCGGGGTGCCGAGCCTGGTGAAGACAGCGGAGCGCGAACCCCTGTTGCCCCTGCTCCTCGCCGAGACTCTCGCCGCCGTCGAGCCGCGCCTCGGCGCGGCGCTCGCCGTCGCGCATTGGCCGGGCGGCAGCGACGTACACCAGCGGCTCGCGGTCACGCGCGCCAGCGTCGTGCTCGCCTACGGACGCGATGACACCATGGAGAGCCTCGCAAGCCACGGCCCGCATCGCATGCTCCGCTTCGGTCCGCATCTGAGCGTCGCCGTCGTGTGCCGCGAGGCCGCCGACGCGGACGTCGCGGCGGTCGGCGCCCGCCAGGTGGCGCTCTTCGACCAGCAGGGATGCCTCTCGCCGCAATACCTCGTCCTCGAGGAGCGCGACGCCCAGGCGACCGAGGCCTTCGTCGCCGCCCTGGCCGACGCGTTACGGCGCCTGGCGGTCGAGCTGCCGGCTGCCGCGCTGTCGCTCGACGAGGCCACCGCGGCCTGGCACTACCTGGAGCGCCAGCGCTGGCGAGAGCAGGAGGGCCACGCCGTGCGCGTCGTCGCCGACCGCACCGCCAGGTTCAGCATCGTGTGCGACCGTGGCGACACGCCACCGTCGAGCCCGTTGAATCGCCATCTCGCGGTGCTGCCGGTCGCGGCGCTTGCACAGGCGGGTCCGCGTCTCGAGGCCTTCGCGGGGACCATCGACACGATCGGCGTCGCCGCGCCGGCGTCGCGTCTCGACGAGGTGGCGGCGTTGGCCGACGCGGCCGGCGCGCACCGACTCTGCCCTCTCGAGCGCATGCAGGCACCGCCCTTCGCGTGGCGGCAGAGCGGTCACGCGCGCATCGCCAGCCTGCTCGTCCCGGGGCCGGCGCCCGCCGGCGCGGCGAAGCGCCAGACCGTGATCGTGCCTGCCGCGGCCCGGCATTCCGATCCGCCGCGCCCCCTCGCGGCGTCGGGAGCGCCCGCAACGCCGCGGCCGTGAGCCGGTCGAAGCGTCTCGTCGCGGCGTTCCGGCGCCATCTCGCGCAGACCTCGCCCGCGCCGCTCGGTCTCGAGATCACCGCCGCACGCGGCAGCTGGCTCGTCGACCGTCGCGGCCGCCGGTACCTCGATCTGATCGCGGGAATGGGCGTGGCCGACCTCGGCCATGGCAACCCTGCCGTGCGCCGCGCCTGCGCCGCGCAGTTGCGGCGCTACCTGCACGTCATGGTGTATGGCGAGCTGGTGTTGGAGCCGCAGGTGGCGCTCGCGACCCGGCTCGCACAGCTCGCCGGCCCGCCGTTCGAGAGCGTCTATCTCACCAACAGCGGCGCCGAGGCGATCGAGGGCGCTCTCAAGACGGCACGCAAGTACACCCGCCGCCCGGGTCTCGTCGCGTTCGACCTCGGTTTCCACGGCGATACGCTCGGCGCGCTCTCGATCGGCGGCAATCCGGTCTATCGCAAGCCGTTCGAGCCGCTGCTGCCGGACGTCACGATCCTGCCGTGGAACGACGTACGGGCGCTGCGCCGCATCGATCGGCGTGTCGCCGCGGTCGTGATCGAACCGATCCAGGCGGAGGGCGGGGTGCGCAGTCCCGATCCGGCATTCATGCGCGCCCTGCGCGCGCGCTGCTCGAAGGTCGGTGCCCTGCTCGTCTTCGACGAGGTCGTGACCGGCCTCGGCCGCACCGGGACGCTCTTCGCGTTCCAGGGGATGGGCGTCCGTCCGGATCTTCTCGTGCTCGCCAAGGCGCTCGGCGGCGGGCTGCCGCTCGGCGCCTTCCTCGGCTCGCGCCGGCTTCTCGGCACGCTCGCCCATCACCCGCCCCTGGCGCACGTGACGACGTTCGGCGGTCATCCGCTCTCGTGCGCCGCCGCGCTGGCGGCGCTCGAGGTGACCGTCAATCGCGACCTCCCGGCGCGCGCCCGGCGCATGGGCGCGCGTTTCCAGCGCGGCCTCGAGCGCCTCGCGGCCCGTCACCGCGTGGTGCGCGCCGTGCGCGGCGCCGGACTCCTGCTCGCGCTCGAGCTCGCGACCCCCGCCACGACGCGCCGCTTTGCGGCCGCGTGCCTCGCACGCGGCCTGATCCTCAACTGGACGCTGCACCGCGACACGGTCATCCGCCTGGCGCCGCCGCTCACGATCACCGCCGGGGAGATCGCCCACGCGCTCGCGATGATGGACGCCGCGCTCGGGACGCTCGCGCAGGCGCGACGCGCTCAGGGCCCGCCGTAGATACGTTGGAGCAGGCCCTGCCCCGTCGTCGTCGCCGCGTCGCGGACGCAACCCGGCAAGGCGCCGCAGCCGGCGCGCCCGGCGCTAGTTGATCTTCTGCAGGAGGTACGCCGCGATGAACTTGTCGAGGTCGCCGTCGAGAACCGCGTCGGTGTTGCCGGTCTCGTGGCCGGTGCGCAGGTCCTTGACCATGCGATAGGGGTGCAGCACGTAGGAGCGGATCTGGCTGCCGAAGGCGATGTCCTTCTTGGTCTTGGTGAAGACCTCCATCTTCTCCTTCTGCTTCTCCATCTCGAGCTCGTAGAGCTTGGCCTTCAGGATCTTCATCGCCATCGAGCGGTTCTTGTGCTGCGAACGCTCGTTCTGGCACGCGACGACGATGCCGCTCGGGAGGTGGGTGAGGCGGACGGCGGAGTCGGTCTTGTTGACGTGCTGGCCACCGGCGCCGCTCGAGCGGT
>Ga0157379_10000571_pt1 | contig 29790 bp, 20 predicted proteins | sample S25metaG_FD_121802 | JGI IMG/M metagenome (GOLD analysis project Ga0157379, IMG submission 121802) | Switchgrass rhizosphere microbial communities from Kellogg Biological Station, Michigan, USA - S2-5 metaG | ecosystem: Host-associated > Plants > Roots > Rhizosphere > Soil | place: USA... | reverse complement strand
GTAAACCTGAATGGTTCATGTTCTGTAACCATCCCGGATGTAAGAGGTACTGCAACGGATAATTGCGCTGGTACTGTAATTACACAGATACCATCAATAGGTGCTGTGGTATCCTCTTCTCATAATGCTACGATTAATGTAACGGTTACCGCAACGGATGCAGGGGGTAATACAGACGTGAAGACCGTAGTATTAACTGCCAAAGACGTAACGCCTCCGACAATCGTCTGTCCTGCTAATATCACCCTGTCGGCTTGTACCAGTACTGCAACATGGACTGCACCTTCAGGAAGTGATAATTGCAGCGGGTTAGTAGTAACACAGTCTGATGGTCCTGCTTCAGGTTCAACCTTTGCCCCAGGATCGACAACTACTATAAGTTACCTGGCAACCGATGCTGCAGGCAATACAGCTACCTGCTCATTCACAGTAACCAGGGCCGCGGCAATCACTGATGTTGTGACCAATGATAACCCGATACTCTATTATGGTTATACCTTGGATCAGTCTTCAAATATCACCGTGAAACCTCAGGGTGGGGTAGGTCCTTACAAAGTAACATTCACGATGAGTCGTCCGCTCAATTGTAATATGGTCAACAGTTCAGGAGACGAAGTATGGACACCAGGGGCAAATACAAGTTCAAGTTCATTTATTTCCTGTCCTTCCTTCGGTCTGCCTGCAGGCAATGCCAGCTCAACATCAACAAATAATATCAATTCAGTTACAGGCTATTCAGTGAATGTAACATTGATGCAAAACGCTACCATTTATATACTGATAACGGATGCTAACAATTGCACCTATCTGGATTCTGCCAAAGTAATAGCAGAAGATGTACGGTGCTTTGCAGGGAATTCCAACATTGCCAAGGTTACGCTTTGTCATCAGACAGGAAGCAGCAAAAACCCATGTGTAACAATTTGCGTTGATGCATCTGCAGTTCCTGAACATATAGCACACGGAGACTTCTATGGCAAGTGTACCAGTACCTGTCAGCCTGCACATCCGCTGAGTGCGGAAGTCGGGGCAGTTACTATGGAATCTTTGAAAGACACCGTAATTGCAGAATTGAGTTTCGGTGCCAAAGCGTATCCGAATCCGTCTTCCAGCTTCTTTAACCTGAAACTGAGCAGTGCAAGCAATGAACCGATTAATATCTCGGTAGTGGATGCGGTTGGCAGAGTGGTCGAAAGGAGAACGGAATATCAGCCAAACAGCACCATACAAATCGGTCAGAACTATCACAGTGGTATCTACTTTGTGGAAGTAATGCAGGGTAGTAACAGGATAATTCTCCGCTTGTCGAAACAGAATTGACCTTTAGTTTTGAATAATTTATCAAGGTGGTGTTTAACAAACACCACCTTTTTTATTTATTGATTGCCGAATTGAGTCGGGATAAACCGGACGCAGACTACAGTATATTGAAATGCTTTATCATGGAACAATGCCCGGATAAATATTTGAAATGTATGGACGTTAAGCGGCCCGATCTGTAGTCAGGGACTTATGAAGTGATAAACGGAGAAATAAGCAATGAATCATTCATTTTTCGCTACAATAAAACGGATATATTATTCCAGCTCGTGGTAAGAAACTCCTTTTTCCTTTAAAAATTCTTTTATGATGTCGACATGTATGCATTGCCCCAGATGAAGAAAAGAATAATCTGAAACTTTGATCATCTTGTTGTCGATAAGTATTTCCTTGTTCACCAGGTCGAAACCCAGGTGAAGATGTTTTGTTGAAAACTGCATCCCATAGACGACACCCCCTGAATCAAATAAAGGCCCGCCGCTCTGTCCTCTTAACCCGGGTGTGCTCATCTCAATACCATACAACCTGCTTTCATCGTGCAGGAACCGGGTCACCATGCCTTCAATCGGGAATCGTGGAGAAGCCTGAATACCTGTGCTGGTCCATTCCATATTGTCGCTCTCTTCATTGAATTTAAAGTTTGTGAACTCGGGAAAGGGGAAACCCAGACGGCACAAATATTTACCCTGTCTGATTTTGGAACCATCTTTTAAGAAATGCGCGTGGCCGGTATACTTAATGGATTTAAAGTCGTTGAATTTCAGGATAGCCAGATCATATTTTGGGTGAACATGCCAGGTAAATCCCGACATCGAATCGATGCATTCCACAAAAGTTATAAGTATCTGAACGATCGTATTGGGTGAATATTTATATTTAAGTTCCAGCCCCTTCAGGTGGGCTTTAAATTTTCCGTCTCTTGGAATCTTATCCCTTTCTTTTTTAAATGCTGCATAGGTCTGATTCACCTGCTCGGCTGTGGCCAGAATATTAATAACATGTTTGCATGTGATCGCATGTCCTTCCTTGTTTACAAAGAAAAGTGTAGAAGAGCCCGGAATAATTTGTTTGCCTCCATAGGTTCTTAATATACTATTAATGGGTCTTGTGAATCCGGATACTTTTTCGATTGAATTTTCAAACATAGCCCAGTTAATTTATTTAGTTCAGAGGCACAGATATCCAAAGGTTCTCACTGGAAAAATATGCGACAATTGGCTGAATGGCAAAGCAATTTAATTGTAATCGCCTGAACAATGGATATTGGGCAAATGCAAAGATTCAGACCTGTGACGACGGTCATTCCCTTCGGACAGGGAAATGGCCCGGACCGGAGGCACGGTTAACAGTTAAATCTGTTAATACCTGACGGTTTAACCATCTTTGTCTTCTGTTGAAACAAACAAATATTCTGATTTAAATAAATAACAATGAAGATCCGGTTCTTAACGATTGTAATACTTGGAATTTCGGTAATTGCCCAGGCGCAACCAGCAAAGAAGCCTGCCACCCAGGCAAACACAGGCAAACCCAATATTATTATCATTTGGGGTGATGATATTGGCCAGACAAATATCAGTGCTTATTCCTTCGGGATGATGGGATACAGGACGCCCAATATCGACCGGGTGGCAAAGGAAGGAGTCATGTTTACCGACTATTATGCGGAACAGAGCTGCACGGCGGGCCGTGCCTCATTTATTACCGGTCAGTACGGTTTACGTACCGGTCTGACCAAAGTAGGTCTTCCCGGGGCTGACCTTGGTTTACAAAAGGAAGATCCGACCATCGCTGAATTACTTAAAGGACAGGGATATGCTACGGGACAGTTCGGAAAAAATCATCTCGGTGACAAAGATGAATTTCTGCCCACGATGCACGGATTTGACGAATTCTACGGTAACCTGTATCATCTGAATGCAGAGGAAGAACCGGAATTAGCAGACTATCCGACAAATGAAGATTTTCCGGGCTTTAAGGAAAAATTCGGCCCGCGCGGCGTTTTGCACAGCTGGGCGCTTCCCGACGGTACGCAGAAAATCGAAAACACCGGACCCCTCACAAAAAAACGGATGGAAACGATCGACGATGACGTGGCGTCCATGAGTGCCGCGTTTATGGAAAAACAGGTGAAAGCCGGAAAGCCTGTATTTCTCTGGGTCAATTTCACTCATATGCATTTCCGTACACACGCAAAGCCCGGAAGTGTCGGGCAGGCAGGCCGCTGGCAGGACATTTATCATGATGTGATGATCGATCATGATAAAAATGTCGGAACGGTGTTGGATATGATCGACAAACTCGGTATTGGCGATAATACCATCGTAATGTACAGCACTGACAACGGCCCGCATAAAAACAGCTGGCCGGATGCGGCTACTTCACCTTTCAGAAGTGAAAAAAATACTAACTGGGAAGGCGCTTACCGGGTACCTGCCATGGTGCGCTGGCCCGGGCATATAAAAGCGGGTTCCGTTTCAAACGATATCATTTCACACCTCGACTGGATGCCTACTTTACTGGCTGCAGCCGGTGTTCCGGACGTGAAAGAAAAACTGATGACCGGATACACTGTAGGCAACCGAACCTATAAGGTGCATCTCGATGGATACAACATGCTTCCCCTTCTTACCGGACAAACCAAAAAAAATCCAAGAGAATCCTTTTTGTACTTCAATGATGATGCGCAACTTGTCGCCATGCGATACGATAACTGGAAGCTCGTATTTATGGAACAGCGCGCACAGGGAACGCTTCAGGTATGGGCAGAACCCTTTGTTATTCTACGGGTACCCAAGATATATAACCTTAAAACCGATCCTTACGAAATAGCGGATGTCACTTCCAATACATATTACGACTGGGTACTGGATCATGCCTGGCTGCTGGTCCCGGCACAGTCTTACGTGGGCGGATTTATTAAGACTTTTGCGGGATTCCCACCGCGACAAAAATCGGCTTCATTCAATCTGGATGATGTGCTAAAGAAAATGCAGGAAGCCACTCCGGGGAACTAGCTGTTGACCTAACAGGGTGTTGATAGCAGGCTTTCAACGCTCATAAATAAAAATGCCTTTTATCCGCTTGGGCGAATGAATTCGCCCGCGTCTAAATAAAAAAGGTCCCTTTGTCTTCAACAAAGAGACCTTTGTGCCCAGGACTGGATTCGAACCAGCACATGGTTTCCCACGCTGCGACCTGAACACAGTGCGTCTACCAATTTCGCCACCTGGGCATTCCCCGGATCTGTGAACGTTTCAGGTAATCCGTTCTACCCGTTTTTGGGATTGCAAATATATAGGGATTTCAGGATTCGGTAAAATATTCAACGGCCGCCTCTTCAGGAAACGCAGCTTTCCCGTCGTACCTTGGGAATAGTTCTTGCCATACAATTAAAAAGTGCAGTCATGAAAAAGAAAGCAAACCCGGAAGATTCAAAAAAAGCCGCTTCCCCCAATGATGAAAAATTTCCCCTGCCCGAATATCCGGCCAGTGAAGACATATACCAAAAAGAAAAAGAAGTGGAATACAAGGGCGAGGAAGATGAGCCGGAAGAACTCCTGAAAATGGATAAGAATCCCGCCTCCGGTCTCGATATCCCGGGTTCCGAGCTTGACGATGAAGACGAGATCATCGGAGAGGAAGACGAGGAAAATAATTATTACAGTCTGGGTGGCGAAAATCATGAGGACCTGGAGGAAGATCAGGCCTGAGGCACCCCTACACTGTTCTTTTTCCGCTTTCTTGGCGTGCGCCATGGGTTTATGCCGCAATTCGTTGAGATACAAGCGGTTGCATACCGATAAAATTCGGCTTCTACCATAATTCTTCTTATCTTTGCAGCCCCGAATTAAAAACACCGGGTTTATTATGGAAGAAAACCAGATTATTAACACAAACGCTGAAGGCCAGGAGTCTGCTACGGAAGTGGCAACTGCAGCGTCACCAAATGCCCCTGCCGCCAATGGAAAGCCGGCATTCGCCGCGCCAACCGCTCACGACGACTTCGACTGGTCTATCGACAAGCGCAATGTCGCCGCGTACAACAAATCAGAGAAAGAAAAGTATGACAAAGTGTATGAAAACACTTTTGTTACCATTACCGACGGAGAGCTGATCAAAGGTCTCGTGGTGGGCATCACCAAGACCGACGTGGTAGTGAACATCGGATTCAAAAGTGATGGTCTTGTGTCGCTTAACGAATTCAGAGACATGCCGACCCTCAAGAGCGGCGATGAAGTGGAAGTGATGGTGATGGAGAAAGAAGACCGCGAAGGTCATCTTCACCTTAGCCGTAAACAGGCCCGCATCACCCGCGCATGGGAACGCATCGTGGAAATTCATAAAACAGGTGAAGTGGTTACCGGTACGGTCACCAGTAAGACGAAAGGCGGTCTGATTGTCGACGTGTTCGGTATGGAAACCTTCCTGCCGGGATCACAGATTGACGTGAAGCCCGTTACTGACTACGACCAGTTTGTCGGAAAGACGATGGAATTCAAGGTGGTCAAAGTCAACGAAACCATCAAGAACGCCGTTGTATCACACAAAGCCCTGATCGAAAGTGATATCGAAGCTCAGCGTGCAGAGATCATGAGCAAACTCGAAAAAGGTCAGGTACTCGAAGGAACCATCAAGAACATCACCGATTTCGGTGCCTTTATGGATCTGGGTGGCCTCGACGGTCTCCTGTACATCACCGACATCAGCTGGGGACGTATTTCCCACCCGAGCGAAGTACTCAAACTGGATCAGAAACTCCAGGTGGTGGTACTCGATTTCGACGACGGAAAGAAACGTATCAGTCTTGGTTTGAAACAGCTTACACCACACCCGTGGGATGTGCTGCCTGAAAATATCCGCGAAGGTGAAATCGTGAAAGGCAAAGTAGTGAACATTGAAGACTATGGTGCTTTCCTCGAAATCATGCCCGGTGTGGAAGGTCTGGTTCACGTAAGTGAAATCACCTGGGCCAATACGCCGATCAATGCAAAGGAATTCTTCAAACTGGGTGATGAACACCAGGCCCGCATCGTGACGCTCGACAAGAACGCACGCAAGATGAGCCTGTCCATTAAACAACTGAGCGAAGACCCATGGAGCACGATCGAAACCCGTTTCCCTCAGGGAAGCAAACACAACGGGCTGGTGAAGAATATCACCCCTTATGGTGTGTTTGTTGAACTCGCGCCAGGCATCGGTGGTATGATCCATATCAGCGACCTGAGCTGGCTGAAACGTTTCAATCACCCATCAGAATACACCAAGGTCGGTCAGCATATCGACGTGATGATCCTGAGTATTGATAAAGACAACCGCAAGCTTCAGCTTGGTCATAAACAACTCGAAGAAGATCCATGGAATGCACTGGAAAATACTTTTGCCGTCGGAACCATCCATGAAGGGACGGTTACCCGTAAAGACGACAAAGGTGCCCTGGTGCAGTTGCCCTACGGTCTCGAAGGTTTCGCGCCTAACCGCCACCTGAATAAGGAAGACGGTAAACAGGTACAGGCTGATGAGACATCACAGTTCATGGTGATCGAATTCGACCGCAACGAAAAGCGTATCGTCCTTTCACACACCCGCATCTGGGAACAGGCAAAAGCCGAAGAAAAGGATGTTGCCCGTAAGGAAGCAAAGACCGATGCAGATAAAACCCGTAAAGCCGTGAAGACGATCCAGAATAAGGTTGAAAAACCTACACTCGGTGATCTCGGCGCGCTGGCGGAAATCAAGGAGAAACTGCAGCAGGAAGAAAAAGGCGAAGGGAAGCCGGAATAATTTCCGAAAACCTGAACATCATAAAACCCTCTCTCCGGAGAGGGTTTTTTATTTGCATAAAAAAACAGCGTCACTGAGCACAGAATTTTTTCTGCCGGCTAATCTGGTCTGGCGCCAGGACGCATGATGGGTTTTAATCTAAGATCTTCGATGAAAAACGAAGCTCCTTCCTTGAGATGGTGCAAATATTTTCCTGTTTAAGATCATGCAGCAGGGTAGTCACCGTCTGCCTGCTGGTACCAATGAGCTGGGCAATTTCTTCATGCGTCAGGTAATTGGGAATGCGGACTTCTTCGCCTGTTTGTATGGCAGAATCCTTCACCTCCGTCAGCAATTGATGCAAAAAAGTCCTGAGACGGGTTTTTACGTCATAGCGTAGAATATTTACAAGCCTGTTCTCGAACCTTCTGATCCTGAATCCTGATATTTTACTATACCGGATCGCCAGTTTGGGTCTTTCTGCCAGCAGCCGGTTGAAATTGTCTAATGTAAAGGAACAGAGGCTTACATCTCCTCTGACAGCCTGGGCAAATTCCCCGTTCAGGTTTTCCCTTGAAAGACTTACCTGTCCGAAAAAATCTCCGGGCCTGAGTATATCCTTAACTATTTTAGTTCCGTTTTCATCGGTGTATCCCAGCCGGATGTTTCCGGTTTTGATAAAATAGATATTTTGATGATTATACGCTTCAAAATAAATATAGGCGCCTTTCTTAAACTCTTTAAAATTGTCGCGCACGTCCTGTTCGAGGTATTCCTCATCTGACAGATCAGCGAAGAGAGAGAATTTCTTAAGAATGAAGGAATGGTCAGGCATGGTTTTAATCCTTGTTTTTCAACTGCGGCCAGTTCTTGTCAGCCTCAATAATATAGCCCACCTGTTTCTTTCTCCACTTGTCCATGATGTCCCTGTCGTAATTTAAATATAATTTTCCGTCAACCAGTGACCATGCCTGCGGATCCGTACTCGCCTTATGTCCCTGTGCAAGACCATAAGCGCAATATCCTCCAAACTGCGGCTCATATTTTTCCGGATGCATACGGAAACTGTCCAGGTTAGCTCTTGAAGAAAAATGCCAAACGGCCCCCTTCCAGTTATAACTCAAATTTTCATTTCCCCTGACCGGCTTCTTTGAAGTAAAATAACTTACAGGATCATATCCGTGTATGGCGCCGTCCGAAGTAGTAAATATCTCTGAAACCTGAGATTTCCCCGAAAGCAGGACAACACAGAAGATGGTTGCAAGGAATATTTTTTTATGCATCTTCCAAAGGTGGCGGGAAATATCTGACCAGTTGGTCAGATCGACGACAATTCAAAAAAAAGCTATGCAGCATTCTCGTCCCTGCGCTCCGGAACATTTTGTTAGCGGAGTATAAAGGGCGGAGCAAAATGCTTTAACTTTAATAATAGCAGATCCTGATCAGCCTGCAGGTGATCATTTTTCAGATGAATTCATGGAGTCAATTTTCCCATTTCAATACCTTATCAGCAACCTCAAAGACCTCGGCAGGTTAACCATTCCCATGCTGTTATCCCTGACCTGCCTGACTTCCCTAGGTCAGAAGACGGACAAAGTCACACTTAAAAACGGGGACACCATCACCGGCGAGATCAAGAACATGAAGCTGGCCCTGCTGTCATTTAAAATGGACGGTCCGGGAACGATCAGCATTAAGTGGGAAGAAGTCGTCGGTATAAAATCCATTAAGATTTTCGAATTTACCCTGCGTTCCGGAGCCATGTTTGTAACCAACCTGGATACCCTGTTCTTAAGAAAGGAAATTCACAGCCTGGACGACATCGTGGAAATCATTCCAATTAAAGATAAATTCTTCAGCAGGATCAGCGGCGACGTAAACCTGGGATTCAACTATACGAAATCCAATTCCATCTTGCAGTCGAATTTCAGCGGCAATGTCGTGTACAAAGTGCCGAAACTTCAGGCAGGGCTCAGGATAAATTCTGTCCTGACCAATTATGGGGAAGACACCAGCCTTACGAAAAAGCAGGACGTCATGGCGAGCATTTCTTATGATATTGGCAAGTATTTTTTTATCGGATCGTCCCTGGGCTGGCAGGAAAATACCGAACTGGGTCTGGCCAACCGCTACCTGGTCAATGCGATTGTGGGCAGGGAACTTATAACGGATAACCACAACCGTTTTTATGTGGCAGGCGGTCTTTCAGGAAATGAAGAACAATCCATTGAAAGCAAGGCCTACACACCTCACCTGGATGCCCTGTTCCAGGTCTCTTACAAAAGATTTTACTATTCCACCCCTAAACTCTCGATCAACGCGGATTACCTGATCTATCCGAGCCTTTCCGAATGGGGAAGGATCAGGATGCAGGCCGACCTGAATGTCAGCATAGAAGTATTTGAGGATTTCAATACCGGAATTGTGTTCTACTACAGTTATGATAACAGGCCGCCCCAGGGTTCTTTGTCAACTTTTGACTACGGGATCCTGCTGACCATCGGCTATTCATTTGGTAAATAGGGAGACCTGTACCGCTGATCTGCTGCGGGCTTTACCCGTGTCAGCATCAATATGGCCGCTACCCAGCAAAATTCTCCCAAGGTGTGCCGCATGGGTATCCAGCTGATATTGCAGATATTCAGTAAAAGTCCGGTAAACAAAAGCCATGCGACCATACGGGTATGGCCAGACAGAAGGGGAATGCTGAATAAAACGATTGGAAACCATTCCACCGTATAGTACTGGTGACGGTTAACGGGGCTGAAGATTTCAGTAACAATATACAGGACCATACCGAAAAGGAGGGTCAGGCTGGTATCTGCGGGATGATTCCGGTGTCTGTACCAGAAGGCAGCAGTGAGAATCAGCAGTGAGCCTGCAAACAATGCATTCAACAGAGGAAGCGGAATATATTCGCCCGTTGCCTGCAGATAGAATTCGAAGATATTTCCATTCTCCGAGTAGGTGACTATGGGATGCTTCGCCCTTTCTAAAAGCACTTCATGGTAATCATACCCTTCGAGGTCTGCTTCAAACATATTGAATTCCTGTCGCCCGGCAGGAGGCAGCAGGCCCTGGTGGGCAAGAACCTGCAGCTGCATATTGCTAAAATAATTGCTGTACAGGGACTTTTCCCAGGGACTGCTCAATACAAATAATACATAAACACCCAGTGCTGCAACGGTAGTCAGCAGGAAAACCCTGTATTTTCTAAACGCCGGTAAAAAAGGGATCAGTAAAACCAGGCCAATGGGCCGTATGAGAATAAACACAACAGTGAGAAGGCCGGCAAAACCGGGTGCAAATTTTCGCCTCCCGGTCATCAGAAAAAAAATCAGGCTCAGGAGCAATGCGGCGAACAGGTAGAGTTGTCCTCTTTCTATAAGCACTATCCAGGCCTCCGTCATGGTAAACAATACCGCTACATTAATGATCAGCCATCTTTTTATATTGTCCTGCGTGGAGGCGATGGCCAGCCCAGCGATGATAACGAGTACGAGATATTCCATCCACATCCACATCCTGGAAAGCGTTCGTTCAGGAAGTTCACAGAACGGCATAAGCAATTCGTGGAAAAAGGGGCTCGCTGTAACATTATTGCATCCCGAACTTTTGAGTGCATGGTTGGAGGGATCGAAATAACGCCAGCCGTCAGCAGGATCGTAAAAATAATTATAGGGGAGTATCCCGTCCTTCTGTAACCTGGCACCCACGATCCGGTTTCTAAGATCCGGGGGGTACTGTTTTTCCAGCTGGGAGTCGCGGTAAAAAGAATGGACAAGGATGATTGCCAGCAGAATGCCATTCAGCCAGAGCAGGTATTTCTTTTTTTGACTCATGCAGACCGGGACAGACTATTCGAGATCAGTGATAAAAAGCCTTCTCAATTCCTCGGCGTCTTCCGGTTTCATCTTACCACCGAGTATGAGTCGCAGCTGCCGCCTGCGCAATGCGCCGTCGAATAATTTTTTTTCTTCTTCTGTTTCCGGTTGTATTCCGGGCACCCGTGCGGGTTTCCGGTTAAGATCCAGGGCTACAAAAGTATAGTACGCTTCGTTGCTTTTGTATTTCTGCTGGGCGATGAAATCTTCTCCCCAGATTTTCAGATGCACTTCCATGGAAGTATTGAACGCACGTGTCATTGTGGCCTGGATATGCACGGCATTGCCGAGCCGGATTGGATTTTCAAAAGAAATATTGTCGACGGAGGCCGTAACTACCGGTGCATTGCAATGTTTGGCTGCGCAAAGCGCTGCCGCAATATCCATCCAGTACATCAAACGTCCTCCCATGAGATTGCCAAAGACATTGGTATCATTGGGCAACACAATTTCCGTCATGATAATCTTTGAATCCGAGGGCGATTTCAGGGCAGGTATTGAGGCACTCATACGGTGATATTTTCGCTGTGTTGAAAAAAAGATTCTTCAATATCGGCTCCGATACCAGGCGCATCCGGCACTTCGAGAAAGAAGCCTTTATACCTTACGCCGCCCATAACCGGATCTGCTTTATGTCCGAGCAGGCAGGTATCCATATCATAATAACGAATATTGTCTTTCGAAAGGGCAAAATGGGCGAAGGCCGTCAGGGCCACCCGGCTTTCCAGCATCCCACCCATCATACTGGCGATACCCCTTGAAGCGCACAGATCGTGGATCCGGATAGCTTCTGCAATCCCGCCCGACTTGGCGAATTTGATATTTACATAGTCGCAGGCGCCCATGTCGATCAGTCTTTCAGCATCATGATGGTCGAAGACACTTTCATCCGCCATGATTTTTACCGGTGAAATTTTTCGCAGTTCCGGTAGTCTGACGTCATTCCACCTGCGTAAAGGCTGTTCGCAAAACTCGATATCATAAGCTGCCAGCGCGGGTAAAGCCTGGGCAGCTTCGTCAAAGCTCCATCCCTGGTTGGCATCGAGACGAAGCTTAATCTCATCTCCGGCTGCTTTTCTTATCTGCTTTACGCGTTCCAGGTCGGTCTTACCGTTTTTACCGAGCTTGATCTTAATGATACGCACGCCCTGCTGCCGGAATTCAGCCGCTTTCCGCGCCATGGCCTCCGGTTCGTCAATGCCAATGGTAAGGTCCGTTTCCATGGGCTTTATTTTGCCACCGAGATAACGATAAAGCGGCAGGCTTTTTTTCTTTGCCGCCAGGTCATAAAGCGCCATATCAAAAGCGCTTTTTGCAGTTGAATTGAAAGCCGTAAAATCATGCAGTTCTTCCAGGCGGGCTTCGATATCGGTGGCATCCTTACCCTTCCACAGCCGGGCAAAATCGCGCGCCATCTCAAAGCAGGTTGACTGGGTTTCACCTACGATCATGGGAAAAGCAGAACATTCTCCGACACCCGTAAGCCCATCGTCGGTTTCAATACGTATAAAAAGATTCTGGGTTTCGGAAAGGGTGCCGGTGGCGATCCGAAAAGGATGCATCGGGATGGAGAGTCTGTAAATGCGGGTTTGGAGGATCTTCATCAGGAATTTCAAAAATACACCCTTTCACTACATTTGCCTCAGTTTTAGCATATGACGGAACAAAAGGCTTCTTTCGAAAATACAGAAAATGCATTTGCGTATAAATCAAATCCGGAGCTCAGGAAGGCCCGCTTTCTGTTCAAGACCATGGGAAACCCTTTCCTGGTCAGATGGGGCATAAAACTTACTCCCCTCGCCATGCGGATGAAACTGCCCATAAAAGGGATTATCCGGCGAACCATTTTTTCCCAGTTTGTGGGTGGTGAAACACTTGAGGAAACGGCTGCTGTTGCCCAAAAACTGGCCCGCTATCATGTTCAGGCCATTCTTGATTATGGAGTGGAAGGGGGAAACAACGGGGAAGAAGGCTTCGATCATGCCTGCGAAGAATTTATGCGCGTTATCCGTTATGCGGCGTCACAGGATAATATCCCCTTTATCAGCGTCAAAGTGACCGGCTTCGCGCGCTTTGAACTGCTCGAAAAACTCGATCATTCCCTCGACCTGAACCCCGGACCTCTCATGAAAAGATATGCTGCTGCGCTGGAGGCATTCACTCCCGCAGAACGGGAAGAATGGGAGAGGGTGAGAACAAGAATGAAAAAAATTTGCACGCTGGCAGCAGAAAAAAACATCGGCGTGCTGGTAGACGCGGAAGAAACCTGGATCCAGGATCCGGTAGACGTCCTTTGTATTCAGATGATGGCCGAACTCAACCGGGACCGGGTTGTTGTGTATAACACCGTGCAGCTTTATCGTCACGACCGCCTGGATTTTCTGAAAGACATGCTGCAGGCGGCTGAACTCAAAGATTTCGTGCTGGGAGTAAAACTTGTCCGCGGCGCCTACATGGAAAAGGAAAGGGCAAGGGCTGAAGAAAAACAATATTTATCTCCCATTCAGCCTGACAAAGAAGCCACCGACCGGGACTACGACGCGGGCGTTGCGTTTTGCATCGATCATATCGAACGGATCGCTTCCATAGTAGCTTCACACAACGATTACAGCAACCTGCGGGCGATGGATCTGCTCCGTGAAAAAGGCCTTTCTTACGGACACCCGCATGTCCATTTTTCACAACTCTATGGAATGAGCGATCACATTACCTTTAACCTCGCCAAGGCCGGATGCTCTGTGAGCAAATATCTCCCTTTCGGTCCCATCGAAGACGTGATCCCTTATTTGATGCGCCGCGCGGAGGAGAACAGCAGCCTGAGTGGGCAGACAGGACGCGAACTGGCCCTGATCGACAGAGAGTTAAAAAGACGTCTGGCATAATCTTTTCAATAAACACGTTTTTAATCCGCTTATCAAATAATAAAGACGTTAACCCCCTGTCGCTCTTATTCTCTTTATATTTGAGCCCTGCATTTTTATTCACTAAAACCTTGTACCTGAATGATCAGACAAACGGCCGAAGTTTTCGGTATCGGTATTTCCCTGATCTTTTTCATTGCCTGCTCTTCCAAGAATGATGCTTCCAAACAGCGGCCCCGTGAGAACCCACCGACTGTGGTGGATGTGACGGTAGCCATACCCAAAGCGGTATCAGATAATATCGTGGTCAATGGGACGGTGATCGCCAACGAATACGTGGAACTGCATCCGGAAGCCAGCGGAAGGCTTACCTATCTCTATGTCCCGGAAGGAAAACTCATTAAAAAGGGAACACTCATCGCCAAGGTGAACAACGCAGACCTGGAAGCACAGCTGGAAAAAAGCAAAGCTTCGCTGGACCTGGCCAAGAAAACCGAAGAGCGGGACCGCCAGCTGCTGGCAGTCAACGGCATTAACCAGGCCGACTATGATGCCGCATTGAATACCGTGAATGGATACAAGGCGGATATCGACTATAACAAGGCCCTGCTCGAAAAAACCTATGTCAAAGCACCCTTTGACGGCTATATTGGCCTTCGCCAGGTGAGCGAAGGCGCTTATGTGACGCCGTCTACGCTGATTGCCACCCTTCTCCAGCGCGATAAAATAAAAATTGATTTTACGGTTCCTGAAGAATATGCGTCGTCTTTGAAAGTCGGCAGTATCGTGGAAGCAGAAATTGACCAGACCGGTAAACGCCGCAAAGCAAAAATTATCGCCACCGAACCACAGGTCAGTCAGACCACACGTAATATCACCGTCAGGGCGATTCTCGAGAACAGCAATGCGAATCCTGGTGGCTTTGCCAAAGTATATCTGAGTTCAGGGGTCGACAAAACAGCCATCATGATTCCCACCAACGCCCTCATCCCCGACGATAAAAATAATCAGGTAGTCCTTGTGAAAGGCGGAAAGGCCAATTTTGTCAACGTCAATACCGGAATCCGCATGGCGAATAATGTTGAAATAACGGCCGGAATACAACCGGGAGATACGGTAGTGGTTACCGGTGTCTTATTTGCACGCCCCAAAGCGCCGCTACGCGTCAGAAATACAAGGACGCTCGACGAATTTGCTGCCCTGAATAATAATCAGGTCGCTAAATAGAATAAACGCGCATGAATATTTCGGAATTATCCATCAGGCGCCCGGTATTGGCGACGGTCATGAATCTAATGATCATCCTGTTTGGTGTGGTAGGCTTTTATTTTCTGGCCGTCAGGGATTACCCCGCCATCGACCCGCCGTTTATCAATGTAGCCACTTCCTACACCGGCGCCAATCCTGATATCATTGAGAGCCAGATCACCGAGCCGCTGGAAAAACAGATCAACGGGATTCCCGGTATCCGCACCATTACATCGCAGAGTTCACTGGGAAGAAGCAATATTACGGTTGAATTTAATCTTGGCTATGACCTGGAAAGCGCGGCCAGCGACGTGCGCGATAAGGTGGGACAGGCCGCCCGCAACCTGCCGCTCGATATTGATGCCCCGCCGGTGGTGACCAAGGCCGACGCCAACAGCGATTTCATTCTTATCCTCGCCCTGCAGAGCCGCACGAAAAGCCTGATGGAACTCAGCGACTATGCTGACAATATCCTTGTCCAGCAATTACAGACTATCGATGGCGTAAGTTCCGTAAATGTTTTTGGCGATAAAGGGGTTGCCATGCGGCTCTGGCTTCAGCCGGATAAAATGAATGCTTACCACGTTGCTTTCAATGATATTTCCACGGCCCTGGCAGCAGAAAATGTGGAAATACCACCCGGCAAAATATATGGCAACAATACGGACCTGACCATTCAGACAAGGGGCAGACTTACCAGCGAGGCTGACTTCCGGAATGTGATTATCCGGATAGACAGTTCGGGGATCATACGCCTGGGAGATGTGGCCCGTGTGGAACTCGGACCCGCTACACCGGAACAGAGCTGGAAATACAATGGAGTGAATGCCGTCGGCCTCGCCATCATTCCCCAACCCGGAGCAAACAATATTCAAATCGCCAATGAATTCAATAAGAAACTCGAGGTCATCAAGGAGTCAAATAAGGCAGACCTGGAATTCAGTGTGCTGATCGACAACACCGTAAACATCCGGCAGTCGCTCAATGAAGTCAAGGATACGCTGATCATTGCGTTCGCACTCGTGGTGCTTGTGATCTTTTTCTTTTTCCGCAACTGGCTGATTGCCATCCGGCCATTGATCGATATACCTATTTCCCTGATCGCGACATTCTTCATCATGTATGTCGCGGGTTTTTCCATCAATATCCTGACCCTGCTGGCGATCGTTCTTGCCACGGGCCTCGTGGTGGATGATGGGATTGTGGTGACGGAAAATATATTCCGGAAAATTGAAGGCGGGTTTCCTATCCGCAAGGCTGCTGTGGAAGGCAGTAAGGAGATATTTTTTGCGGTGATCTCCACCTCGCTTACCCTGGCAGTCGTTTTCCTTCCGGTAGTCTTTCTGCAGGGTTTTGTAGGAAGGCTTTTCCGGGAATTTGGTGTGGTGCTGGCTGCGGCCGTTTTGATTTCCGCCTTTGTTTCACTGACGATCACGCCGGTGCTAAATGTATTGCTTACCAAAAAAGATTCTTCCCACGGAAAATTTTATGAGAGAACGGAGCCTTTTTTCAAGGGCATTGAAAACGGATACCGCAGGATACTGACTTCTTTTATAAAAGTACGCTGGCTTGCCTGGGTGATCATCGTCGCTTGTATCGGACTGGTAGTGATGGCGCTGAATTCCCTTAAAAGCGAACTGGCACCGCTGGAAGACCGCAGTTCGGTCAGGTTTACGATGACAGCGCCGGAAGGAACCAGCTTTGGCTACATGTCAAATATCTCAGACAGCGTAGGAAACTTTCTGTATGATTCGGTGCCGGAAAGAGATTTTGTTTTTGTCCGTACGCCGGCAGGTCCCGACAACAATACATCCCAACCGCGCATCGGTCTGATCCCTGCTTCAGAGCGCAAGCGTTCACAATCCGAGATTGCCAATGCCATTCAGTTAAAAATGAACCGGTTTAACGATGCACGCATATTTGCTATCCAGGAACAAACGATTTCCGTCGGATCCGGTTCAAGGGGAAGTCTGCCGGTTCAATTTGTTTTACAGAACCAGGACCTCGAAAAATTGAAAGAATTTATTCCCAAGTTTCTGGCGGAGGTCCGCAACGATAAAACTTTTTCCAATGCGGATGTGAACCTCAAGTTCAATAAACCGGAACTGGATATCACCCTGGACCGAATTAAAATACGCGACCTTGGGCTTTCCACCAGGGATGTCATTTCAGCCATGCAATCGGCCTTCAGCGGAGGAAGGCTTGCTTACTTTATTGAGAATGGTTATCAGTACCCGGTCATTGCGCAGGTGGACCGCAGAGACAGGAACAAGCCCGCGGACATAACTGGCTTGTATGTACGCAACGCAACCGGCGATCAGATTCCGCTGACTTCGCTTTTAAAGCTGGAACAGAACAGCAATCCTTCTACGCTGTATCACTTTAACAGGTATAAGGCGGCGACGATCTCGGCCTCCCTGTCGGAAGGGTATACGGTGGGGGATGGCATCAAGGCAATGCAACGCATTTCCGACCATACCCTCGATAATACATTCCAGACCGCGCTGAGCGGTACTTCCCGCGACTATGCTGAGAGTTCCTCCAATATCTTATTTGCGTTCGGACTTGCCCTGATACTTATTTACCTGGTGCTGGCCGCACAGTTTGAAAGTTTCATCGATCCCTTTGCCATCATGCTCACTGTACCACTGGCTATAGCTGGTGCGTTGCTGAGCTTGTGGATTTTTGGCCAGACCCTCAACATATTTTCTGAGATCGGTATGATCATGCTGATCGGGCTGGTAACCAAAAATGGTATTCTGATCGTGGAATTCACTAACCAGAAGCGGGAACATGGCTTTGAAAAGGTGCAGGCCGTGATAGAGGCTTCGACACAGCGTTTGAGGCCGATCCTGATGACCAGTCTGGCGACTTCCCTGGGCGCATTGCCCATCGCGCTGAGTCTTGGCGCCGCTTCGACAAGCCGGATTCCCCTCGGTATCGTAGTGGTAGGCGGTATCCTTTTCTCTCTCATACTGACACTTTTTGTAATTCCTGCGGTATACACATATATTTCAGGTGAACATAAAACGAAACAATTCGACGCGAATGCACTGTCAGAATAATTTCAGAATGGAGACGCTATGATCCGTATTGTATTATTTCTTGTTCTTGCAACGGCATCCCAGGCGGTGGTTTCCCAGCAAATCACCCTGGATACGGCTATTGCGTTGGCCTTGAGAAACAGCCCGGGACTGCTGATCTCCAAAAACAATGTGGATATTGCAGGTATCAGTAACAGTTATGGCATGGCGGGCGGGCTTCCCCTGATTCAGGGAACTTTGAATGGAACGCAGCAGATGACCAGCCTCGAACAGAAATATTCCAATCCGCTGAATAACAAGAGCAGTAATAATGCGCCTTCCACTAACATGAATTCCGGACTGGCTGCCAGCATGCCCGTCTTCCAGGGCGGGCAGATCATGAACGAAAAGAAAAGGCTGGAAGTGGTGGTGGCACAGTCCCGGCTTCAATACAGTTCACGCGCCCAAAGCGTCATCTACAATGTGATGCTGAAGTATTACGATGTAGTGCGCCAGCAGGAATATTCAAGGACCCTGGAAGCCTCTATCAAAGTATCAAGACAAAGACTCGATATTGTCAAACAACAGCAGGCCGTGGGTGTGGCCAACGACGCCGATCTTTTTCAGAGCCAGGTGGACCTGAACACACAGATACAGAGCCTTACCGCACAGGAACTCGTGGTGCAGCAGGCTAAAACCGATTTGCTTACCCTGATGATCCTGAATCCGGATTCCGTCATCGCTGTGAAGGATACCATCGTGGTCGATAAGTCCATCGTCCTGGATTCCATTCTTTCCCAGGCCTACCAGAATCCCGATATCCAGGCAGCTTATGAGCAGATCCGCATCAATGAATTCATTGAAAAAGAAACGGCGGCAAACCGGTTTCCTTCAGTGGCTGTGAACCTCGGATATAATTTCAGCCGCACCACCAACCCCCAGGGTTTTAATATATTGAATCAGGCGTACGGACCCTACCTCGGGCTTGGCGTAGTGGTACCTATTTTTAATGGCGGGATTTATAAGCGGCAGCAGCAAATCGCAGGCATCAATGTGAACACGGCTAAATTGCAAAAGGACACCCTGATGCTGAACGTCCATTCCACCGCAGTTAAAAACTGGCAGGCCTATCTGAACAACCTCAAACAGCTGGAGACTGCGAAAGAAAACTTTGATCTCTCACTGAAACTGCTGAACCTCGTGCTGATGCGCTTTCAGTATAAAGTGGCAACGATTGTGGATGTGACCCTCGCCCAGCAGAGTTTTGAATCAGCCGGATTTCAGCTGGTCAACGTAAGCTTTGCCGCCAAGGCGGCGGAGATCCAGCTGCGAAGGCTGGCAAATGCATTGCCTTAGGGTGGTGGATGGTTTATGGTTTATGGTCGATGGTTTATGGTGATTTGGTTAATCATGGATGGGAGCGGACCGCCTGTATAAAATATTCCGTAAATCCGCCGCGAACCTTATTTTTGCCTTCCCGGACTGTTAGCTCAGTTGGTTCAGAGCGCTGCTTTGACAGAGCAGAGGTCACTGGTTCGAGCCCAGTACAGTCCACACTCTCCTAATTACAACCTTGCGCACTTAGTTTATTCAAACCTGCTTTGCCTGGAATAAGCATTGTCTCTTCTAAGAAAATTTTCTTTACCAGAACTTCACATACAGTGCCGTCAGGAGCAGCAGGATAATTACTGCCAGGGCAGTAGTCTGCGGTTTGAGCCTGAACATACCGGATTCGAAAATAAACGCTTTGCTGTTCACCCTTGGTCCGGCAAGGCTTACGATGACCATGATCAGCACGGTAAAAAAGAAGGACAGTCCCATCGCGATCAAAAAGGGGATGTTATATCCTCCCTTGCCGTCGGGGTAAGCAGTATAAAGCCAGGTATTGTTTCCGAAAACGGCGGGTGCAAATTCGTTGAAAAAGAGGCAAAGGGTTACGCCGGTAATCACGCCTACCACGGCTGCTGCGCCGGTTGTCCTTTTCCAGAACATACCGAGCAGAAACATGGCAAATACACCCGGGCTTATGAATCCGGTATATTTCTGAATATAGGTAAACCCTCCCGCGCTGCTGATACCCAGTACGTCTTTCCATGTAAACAGGATCGCTACGATTAAGGCAACAAGCGCCACCACACGGCCCATCCATACCGTTTTCTGCTCCGACGCGTCTTTGTTGATGTATTTTTTATAGATGTCTAGTGTGTAAATGGTGGAGATGCTGTTGATTTTGCCGGCAAGGGAAGCCACGATAGCTGCCGTCAATGCCGCGATCGAAAGTCCTTTCAGCCCTGCTGGTAAAAAACCCAGCACGGCGGAATAGGCGTGATCCATGTTCTGATTTTCCATGGAAGCCAGATTACCCTGTTTCATTAAAACATAGGCTGCTATGCCCGGAAGCATCACGATAAGCGGCATAATCAGTTTTAGCAGGGCGGCAAATAAAAGTCCCGTACGTGCGGTAGTGAGGTCGGCACCCAATGCACGCTGGGTGATATACTGATTGCAGCCCCAGTAATTCAAATTCACGATCCACTGCCCCGCTGCGTACATGAGTATACCGGGAAGCAGGAGATATTTATCGATATCTATTTGCGAACTCGAGGCATCGGGCTTTTTAAAAATCATATGAAAATGCTCCGGGGCAGACTGAATCAGGGTGTTAAATCCCTGCATGGCCCCATGCCCGCCGCTTACTTTGTCAAGTGCCATATAGGAGGTAGCGAGCCCGCCAATGATCAGCACCGTTACCTGGATGACATCCGTATAGCCGATCACTTTCATTCCCCCCAGTGTAATAAAAATGGAAAACACGGCAAGCGCGATCATCACGATGTGCAGATAATCGATAGTCTGACTTTCCGGAAGCAGGCCGCTGATGGCAACGGCTCCCAGGTATAGAATGGAAGTGAGGTTGACGAAAATATAAATGAAAAGCCAGAGAACGGCCATGATCATCGCCACCGTTTCGTTGTACCGCGTTTTGAGAAACTGCGGCATCGTGTAGATTTTATTTTTCAGGTAAATGGGAATGAACCAGATCGCGATGATGATCAGGGAAAGGGCCGCAATCCATTCGTAGGCGGAGACAGCGATACCGACAAAAAAGCCGTTGCCGCTCATGCCGATGAATTGTTCGGCGGATATATTGGATGCGATCAGGCTGGCTCCGATGGCCCACCAGGTTAATGACCCTTCGGCCAGGAAAAATCCTTTGGAATCGTGTTCTTTGGATTTCCGTTTGTGATACACCCAGTATCCATACATTCCTACCAGGGCCAGATAAAGTACAAAGATCAGATAGTCAGCTGCGGTCAGTCGGTTATTCATTGTTGGCAATCATTAAGGGGGCCTTTTAACGGGCCCTTTCGTTTAGTGCATAATATACTTCATTCCACCGAAGTTCGTTTTTGAATTGATACAAATTTGTATTTTTTCCAAAAAGTAGAAATTCTATTCCGGCCATCTATGCGAAATCCTACAGGTGTTCCACAGGCCGGCTATAGCCCGGATAGTGTGCACCAGGGCGAGAATCCGGGTTTTGCCGCTGGAGGACCCAATCCGGAAGGTTTCCGTATAACACCCTCAGGTATCCCTTGCAGGATTAAAAAAAGGCCGGCACCCCCCCAGGTTTAAATAATAATTGTAAATTAGACAGTTATTTTAAAAATAGAAGAGTGAGCGGCTTTTTTTTTATCAGGAAATGAAATGGCTATTTTTGAAAACAAAGGCAACCCTTTAAAAACATTCATGAAATTCCGTCTCGCCGGTGTAAGGAGCGCCTGCCGGTAAAATGGAAAAATAGAAAATTGCTGGGATCAAATTTATTTGGTCAAAGAACAAACTCTTATTATGAAATCCAACATGAAGCATTGTATTATTTACCTGGTTTTTTTGTCTCCCTTTTATTTACGGGCTCAGTCCTCCGTGGAATTCAAATTCAATCCTGAAACGGACACGACAACAATTAATAAAAATATCTATGGCCATTTTGCCGAACACCTGGGTCATTGTATTTACGGCGGATTTTATGTGGGGGATACCAACAAATCCATCCCGAATACCGCGGGTGTCCGTAACGATGTCATCGCGGCGCTGAAGGCCCTGAAAATTCCTGTACTGCGCTGGCCGGGCGGATGTTTCGCCGACACCTATCACTGGAAGGATGGGGTGGGGCCAAAGGACAAAAGGCCGTCGATCGTGAACAAATGGTGGGGCGGTGTGCTGGAGGACAATAGTTTCGGGACTGATAATTTTCTGAACATGTGTGAACTGCTGGGCGCGGAGCCCTATCTGTCGGGCAATGTGGGCAGCGGCACCGTACAGGAGCTGGCCGACTGGGTTCAATACACAAATTTTGAAGGGAAAAGTCCGATGAGTGATTTACGAACATCCAATGGAAGGGAACATCCCTGGAAAGTGAAATACTGGGGGATCGGAAACGAAGCCTGGGGCTGCGGCGGCAATATGCGACCGGAATACTATGCAGACATTTTCCGGAAGTATACCACTTTCATGGGCAACGGGATTTTCAAAATTGCATCGGGTGCGAATTCCAGTGACTACGCCTGGACGGAAACCCTGATGAAAAATATTCCATCGAATATGATCGAAGGTATTGGCGTACATCATTATTCCGTGATCGACTGGAATCATAAGAGTTCGGCAACCGCTTTTAGTACCAAAGAATATTTCTTAACGATGAAACAGGCCTGGAAGATGGAGGAGCTGGTCACCAGGCATGCTGCCATTATGGATAAATATGACCCGAAGAAGAAAGTGGCCATGGTGGTAGACGAATGGGGCGGATGGTATGATGTGGAACCCGGAACCAATCCTGGTTTCTTATTTCAGCAGAATACAATGCGCGATGCCATGATCGCCGGGGTTACCCTGAATATTTTCAACAGCCATTGCGACCGGGTAAGAATGGCCAACCTGGCTCAGACGATCAACGTGTTGCAGGCGGTTATATTAACAAGCGGAAGTAAAATCATTTTGACACCGACCTATCATGTCATGGAAATGTATAACGTGCATCAGGATGCCGTGATGCTGCCGTTGGTGTTAAAATCGGCTGACTACACAATGGATAATGACAAACTGCCGGCACTTTCCGTTTCAGCTTCCCGGAAAAATGGAGTCGTGCATATTTCACTTGTAAATATTGATCCGGAACAAGCACAGGATGTGAAACTGACCCTGGGTAAGGTCCCTTTTTCCAGTGTGAGTGGCAGAATTCTTGTTTCGGGAAAATTGCAGGATTACAACAGTGTTGAAAATCCCTCTCTGATCAAACCAGCAGCTTTTAATGGCGCAAAAATAAGCGGGGGAACGATAAGCCTTCGAATGCCCCCGGCTTCGGTGATCGTTCTCGAATTGAAATAAATCGTGAAGGGTTTACGGAGTCTCAATGGCAGTTGTTCGTCTCAAAAGGCGAAGCGGGCAGGCCTTTTTTATTGTAGAGGTTTGCCCCTTCAGGATTGTTAGCCCATGCATAACGTACTGAGACCGGATCGGGTATTTTGTCGCTCCACACAATGACTTTTTCGCCTTCTATTTTTGCCTTCGCCCATACATATTTTTTATCTGCGCCTGCGATCGAAAAATAATACAGTTCGCCGCCGCCTTTAATAGCCAGTCCCGTACCCGTATGATCAAATTGGAGGATGATCCGGCTTCCATCTTTTTGACAGGACCGGAAAACAGGGCCTGAATAATCGGGTTCATCTGAACCGTAGGTGATATGCTCTGCCCAGAGTGCGAGGCGTTGCCCCACATCTTTTTTATTGAGTGGATGAAGATCATTCCATTCACCGGCATCGATGGCGACCGCCATGCCGGTACGGGGTAGTTTCATCGCTTCGAGCTGGCTTTGCCTCAGCTCTGCCCAATCGCTCTCTGAAGGGGCATATTCCACTTCCCCATAACCCGGCAGCTGGGCGTATAAAAAGGGAATATCTCCTTCATTCCATTTTTTTCTCCAGTCACTGATCAGGGCCGGGAGCAACAGCGCATATTCCCTCGCGTGACCGGTATTCGATTCGCCCTGGTTCCATAGAATTCCTTTGATAGCATAAGACGTGGCCGGTGCGACCATGGTATTATATAACCCGGTAGCAGATGTCCGGGGATCATAATCATCTGACTCGTGGCTTTCGGCACCCGGAAATTCCAATACCTGCCCAACCTGGTAAATCCAGTCTCCCCGCAGGTCGATCTTTTCCCCGTTGGCTACCAGTGAATAATTTTTTTCGGGAACAAAGCCACCCTTGCCTGCAGAATTGGTTACCCTTATAACGATTGTATTTTTTCCTGGTTTCAGCAGTCCCGGTGGAAGACTATACCTGCGTGGCGGGTATTGGTAGGTAATATTTCCCACGAATTTTCCATTCACAAAGGTGGAATCGGCATCCACGATCCGGCCCAGGAAAAGTTTGGCGGGAACGCCGGTCATAGAGTAAGGAACCGTTATTTCCTTTCTGAAATACACAATGCCGTGAAGTCCCTTTACGCCCTGATCGGTCCAGTAGCCGGGTAACCAGAATGAATGCCATTTCTCCGGAACATAGGCAGGGTCGGTCCATCTCAATGGCCCTGTTAATCCTTTATCCTGATCTGTAACTTCCACCGGCGGGGCAGATTTTTTATCAGCGCGCACCCGCATCAGGTGATTTATATAGGGGCTGTCGTGAATGTTTTTCAAAAGGGAATCCTTTGCCGGAAATTGTCCAAGCGCATCAGTACTCATCCAGGCTTCAATCGGATATCCGCCGACGCTGGAATTGATGATCCCTATGGGGATATGATATTTCTGGTAAAGGGCCTTTGCAAAGAAATAAGACAGTCCGCCAAAAGACAGCAGGTTTGAGCCGGTAGCACTCACCCATTTTCCCTCTGGCAGATCGTCGTGAACCCGTGTCAGATCCAGTTTTTCCTGAACAAAATAATTCCTGATTTCCGGAAAGCTGTCCCGGCCTGCTTCATCGGGATATTTTTCTTTTATTCGTTCCATGGGCAACACCATGTTGGACTGGCCTGAACAAAACCACACGTCGCCAAGCAACACGTCGGTTAAAACAATTTTATTTTTTCCTGTGATGGTCATTGTAAAGGGACCGCCGGCAGGCATGGGAGCCAGGATCACATTCCATTTGCCATCTTTTCCCGCAACAGCATGTTCAATTCTGCCATGAAAATCCACGCTGATCTTTTCGTCCGGAGCTGCCCATCCCCGGATAGTGATCTTCATATCGCGTTGCAATACCATATGACTCGAAATCAGCCGGGGCAGGCTAATGTCAGCCGCTGCAGGGAAGACATAGAAGCAAGACAACGCAAAACCCATGAACAAAACGCGGAAAACTCTGTATCTGCCGGTCATTGGCAAGGTGGATTTGTAAATATTACAAGGTTCTGTCAATTCCCAATTCCAGGCCCCTCAGCTCGGCCAGGCCTTTCAGCCGACCGATCGCACTGTAGCCGGGATAGGTTGTTTTATTTTTGTCGTCCAGCATCTGATGTCCGTGATCGGGCCGCATTGGAATGGGTTTTCCCCGTTTCCGCATGAGCAGGATGATCTGACGAACAACCATATACATGTCCGTGTCTCCTTCAAGGTGATCGGCTTCATAAAAATTACCGGCGCTGTCCCGTCTGGTGTTTCGAAGATGTAAGAAATGAATACGGTCTCCGAGTCGTCCTATCAATCCGGAAAGATCGTTCTCCGGCCTCACGCCAAGTGAGCCGGTGCAGAAACACAATCCGTTGGCAGGAGAAGGCAGCGAAGCGAACAGCTCTGTGATATCTTTTTCTGTACTGACTATTCTCGGAAGCCCAAACACAGGATAAGGGGGATCATCAGGATGAACCGCCATTTTGATGTCAAGCTCCTCTGCCAGGGGCAGGATCTCAGTTAAAAAATCAATCAGGTGTTGTTTAAGCTTATCCCGGTTAATATTGTGATAAGTTTTTAATTCTGACAGGACCTGCATCTCTGTAAACTGCTCTTTGCTTCCGGGCAAACCCAATAAAATATTGCGGTATAATTTTTCCTTTTTTTCAGCCGGCACAGAAGCCAGCCATGCTGCAGAGTCCTGAATTTCCTGTTCCGTATAGTCTTTTTCCGCGCCGGGTCTTTTGAGCATGAAAAGATCAAAAGCTATGAAGGCCGCTCTTTCAAAACGAAGCGCAAGACTTTCATCGGGCATAGGAAAGGCGATATCAGTCCGGATCCAGTCAAATAAAGGCATGAAATTATACACCACCACGGTCACACCGGACCGGGCGATATGGCGCAGGCTTTGTTTATAGTGGTCGATGTATTGCCTGTAGTTGCCTGTCTTTCTTTTAATGTCTTCATGCACCGGAAGGCTTTCGACCACCGACCATTTCAACCCGGCCTCTTCAATCATTTTTTTTCTGTCGGAAATAGCTGCTTCCGTCCAGATTTCACCGGGCGGAATTTGATGAAGGGCGGTGACGACTCCCTGGCATCCGGCCTGACGGATGTCCATTAAGCTTACCGGATCTTCCGGTCCGAACCAGCGCATGGTTTGATGCATCAGCATGCTGTACCGGGGGATTTAATCCTGCAGAGTTAATGAATAACCATCAGAATGGCCATGGAGAGTCCCTGAAATACAGACGCAATAGTGAAGGACGGATTTTTTCATAAAAAAATATTTTAGTTACCGGGAAGTGGAGTGCATGATGGTGCCGGGGTCACTGAAGATCAAAAATACAACCGATTGCATATTTAGGGTAAAAAATATTTAAATTAGCTTTACCGTACGGATATGTAACCGATTGTATGAACAGGGAAAGAGATATCACTATTTATGATCTGGCAAGGAAACTAAATATTTCGACCGCTACTGTCAGCCGTGGTCTGAAAAACGATCCTGTAGTCAATAAAAAGACGAGGAAAAAGATTGCCGAGCTGGCTGAGGAAATGGGCTACCGGTCCAATCATTTTGCCAGGAACCTGAGGAACCAGACCACACAGACGATCGGCGTTATTATTCCCCGGCTGAACAGCTACTTCATGTCCACGGTTATTGCGGGAATAGAAAATGTTGTAAATACGGAAGGGTACAACCTGATCATTTCCCAATCTTCGGAATCTGTTGAAAAAGAAAAAGTGAATGCGCTGACGATGTTTAAAAACCGCGTGGACGGATTGCTCGTCTCCCTCGCCTATGACACCGCCAATCTTTCTCACTTTGAACCCTTTTTTAGGAGAAATATTCCTCTTCTCTTTTTTGACCGCGTAATGCAGTATAAGAATTGTTCTAATATTTTAATAGATAACCGGAAAGCCGGGTACGAAGCCACTAGCCACTTAATCGGCCAGGGTTGCAGGAAAATCGTTCATATGACGGCGACGCCCAGGAGAAATGTTTATGTCGACCGCCTGCTGGGCTATAAACAGGCGCTGGCCGATAATAAAATAAAATTCAGGGAAGAGTGGCTCATGATCAGTAACCTTAGCCAGGAAGCGGGAGCCCTTGCCGCGACTGCCCTGTTGAAAATGAGCCCCCGGCCTGATGCGGTTTTTGTCAGCAATGACAACTGTGCCATAGGATGCATGCTCGCGATAAAAAAAGCCGGGGTCCGGATTCCCGAAGACATCGCCTTTGTCGGCTTCAACGACGATCCGGTTTCTAAAGTGATTGAACCCAACCTGACTACAATCAGGTATCCCGGGTATGAAATGGGACAGGTGGCTGCACAGAATATGATCAATCATTTAAATGGCACGGTGATCATTAAAACGGCCAATACCATACTTCTTCCGAGTGAACTGATTATCCGTGCTTCTTCCAGAAGGGTAAAAAAGCAGGATCGTGCAACGCGTCGTAAACTTTAATTTTAAGGAGAATGTTCCCGGAAATATTTTTTAAAATCACGCATACCTTAAACGACCTCTGTACATGGAGATAGTCAGTCAAAACCAACTTGCCATTGTCACAGGTGGCGGATCCGGCATCGGGTATGCTATTGCAGAAAAATTTATCAGCGAAGGGATAACAACCGTGATCATCGGGCGAAAGCAGGAGAAACTGGACATAGCCAAAGAGAAACTGGGTAAACAGTGCATTCCATACTGCTTTGACCTGAGCGATCTGAAATCGATCCCCGATCTGGTAAAAAAAATCGAGGATCAGCAGGGATCAATTGATATTCTGGTGAACAATGCGGGCATTAATTTAAAAAAGGAATTCAGTCAGGTGACCGACAGCGAATTTGAAGCCATCATGCTGACCAACGTGGCCTCTGTATTCGCCCTGTCAAGGGAAGTGGTAAAAGTGATGATGAAAAAAGGCAGCGGTCATATCATCAATATCAGTTCCATGGCTTCCCAGTACGGCCTGCCCAAAGTAATCGCGTATACGGCGTCCAAGTCGGCTGTCGAAGGAATGACACGGGCCATGGCGGTTGAATTATCTCCCGCGGGTATTCTTGTCAATTGCATTGCACCTGGATTTATAGCCACTGATATGTCGGAGGGGGCCCTGAAAAATGATCCGGAACGATTTCAAAAAGTAATTTCCCGAACACCGCTGGGCAAGCTGGGTAAACCGGCGGATGTTGCCGGGGCGGCCTATTTTCTCGCTTCAGGTCAGAACGGGTATCTGACGGGTGTTGTTCTTCCGGTCGACGGAGGAAATTCCATTGGATTTTAATACTGTATAATTTCTTCCTGTATGAAAGAAAACCGGATTCTGGCAGTGCTGCTGTTTTGCTTTTCTTTTCACCTTTCCGCCCAGCAGATCGGCATATCCGGTCAAAAAAAGCCGGGATTTTTTCCCATTGTTTCCGGTGCCGGTCCCACAGCCATATATGTCGATAAAAATGACTACTGGCTTGTTCACAGAACCGCAGAATTGCTTCAACAGGATCTCGAAGCAATAACAGGCAGGAAGCCGCCCGTCCTTTCTGTTTTGCCGGTTTCTGCAGACTTTATCATCATTGTCGGAAGTCAGGACAGTTCAGTGACAGTTCAGCAGCTGGGCTTAGAAAAAAAAATTAATAGTGCACAGCTCCATGGTCAGTGGGAAAAATTTCTGATGCAGACAGTTCAGCGTCCCGTGAAAGGTATTAAACAGGCATTGGTCATTGCCGGAAGTGATAAACGGGGAACGGCCTATGGCCTGTTTGAACTTTCGAGAAAAATGGGGGTATCTCCCTGGTATTGGTGGGCTGACGTGCCGGTGAAAAAGCAAAAGGAAATCTATTTTAAAGAAGGCAGCTATGTTTTTGGTTCTCCCTCGGTAAAGTACAGGGGTATTTTCATCAATGATGAGGCGCCGGCCTTTTCAGGATGGACAAAAGAAAAATTCGGAGGTGTAAATCACCGGGTGTATGAAAAAGTGTTTGAACTGATGTTGCGCCTGAAGGCAAATTACCTGTGGCCGGCCATGTGGGGAAATGCATTCAATGACGACGATCCCTTAAATCCGGTGCTTGCCCAGCAATACGGAATTGTAATGGGCACCACGCATCATGAACCGATGCTCCGCGCGCAGCAGGAGTGGAAACGGTATGGCTGGGGCTCCTGGAACTACGACAGCAACGAGGTTTTTCTGAAGGGCTTCTGGAGACAGGGCATCATAAACATGGATGCGCGCGAAAGCATTGTAACGGTAGGGATGCGCGGCGACGGCGATATGCCGATGACGGTAGGGT
>Ga0157379_10000570_pt1 | contig 29858 bp, 35 predicted proteins | sample S25metaG_FD_121802 | JGI IMG/M metagenome (GOLD analysis project Ga0157379, IMG submission 121802) | Switchgrass rhizosphere microbial communities from Kellogg Biological Station, Michigan, USA - S2-5 metaG | ecosystem: Host-associated > Plants > Roots > Rhizosphere > Soil | place: USA... | reverse complement strand
GTTCTGATCCGTGTGCAAAAATTCTCTGCCGATGCCAAAGGCTTGGGCGAAGAAATGCGCTCTGCACTCGCAAAAGAGTTGCCGGGCCGTTCAATTGAAATTTTGCAAAGTGAAGCAGTTGGTCCTGCAGTGGGCGAAGCCCTCCGTTGGAAATCGGTTTGCGCAGTCTTGATTGCGCTTGCGTTTATCCTTCTTTATATTGCTGCACGATACTTCTCAATCCCATTTGCTGTTGGGGCAGTGGTTGCCCTCTTTCATGATGCCTTGGTGATGCTTGCAGTATTCGCCTTTTTGGATCGTGAAATTTCTGTGAATGTGATCGGTGCGATCTTGGCAGTGCTCGGTTATTCGATTAACGATACTATCGTTATTTATTCCCGAATCCGAGACAACATGAAAAAGATGGCCGGCCAACCGCTCGATCTGATTGTTAATACCTCCCTGAATCAGACATTACGCCGCACCTTGTTGACCAGTATTTCGACTGGGCTCACCGTTGGTGCAATGTTCTTCTTGGGTGGTGAAGGATTGCGCAACTTTTCATTAGCGCTCCTTGTTGGTATTATTTTTGGTACATATTCTTCGATCTTTATCGCAAGTCCAATCATGATGATGTTGGACCGCAAATAAATCGTAAAAAGACAGAGTGCGGGTCTCTCTTTCTGAGATCCGCCTCTAAATTAAAATTTTTGAGTTTGAATTGTTGATTGTATCTTTGTGTGCTTGCTATGTTTAGCGACGCTTTGGGTAATCTATTTTTCCTGTAATGAGCATTTTTGTCTGTTACACGCGGTATAATGCCGTATTTCAGTTCTTTTGTATCTCTTTAACTCGTTCTTTTCTATGACAAATTCATATATAGATTTTTTGGGAGTTTTTATGTCGGTTTCATTGTGTACGTCTTTCATTGATGTGTTAGGGAGAAAATGGTAACGAAGACAAATCCAGATGCAAAAAAAATTGCATCACAAGACGCAGATAACGCGCCAGAAGAAATGGTAACTCCTCCTGATTCTCTCGTTGGCTTGCCTAAAGATGATGAGTCTGAGGTTCGTCCTACCCGCGCAAGAGCAACTTCGCAAGCGCCGCGCAGAGCACCACGAAGCAGTACCACCACTAATTCACAGCAAGATGCTCGTCCTCAGCCGGAATCTCGTGAACCTCGTGAATCCCGTCCTCAGCCGCAGCAACGTCAGCAACAAGCACCGCAAAAACAATATAATAGTCGCCCTCCAGTACCAATGCCGGGTGATCGCAACACGCCACTTGAAGAGTTTACGATTGCAGATTTGAGTCTCTATGCTCGCAGGCTTGGCATTGTTGGTGCCGGTCTTATGCGCAAAGATGCGCTGATTGAACGCATGAAATTCATCGAACAACATCCCGATCTAGAAATGGAAGTGATGGGTGTTCTGGAAAAATTACCCGATGGTTTTGGATTCTTGCGCTCTGCAGCCTATGACTACGTTTCGGGCCCAGATGATGTCTATGTTTCCCCATCACAAATTCGCCGCTTTGGTTTGCGCACAGGAGATACTCTTAAGGGTGTTATCCGCAAGCCAAAAGAAGGTGAAAAATATTTTGCGCTCCTTAAAGTGAGTGAAGTGAATGATGAAGATCCAATGAAGATGACGGATCGTCATAACTTTGATTCATTGAGTCCTATTCATCCGCGAGAAAAATTTAATCTCGAATTTGATCAAAGTGCTATTGCAACACGCATCATGGACCTATTTACCCCCGTTGGTAAAGGGCAACGTGGTTTGATGGTTGCGCCACCAAAAGTGGGTAAAACATTACTCCTCAAAGAAATTGCACTCGCATTGGTTGCAAATCATCCCAACCTGCATCTGATTGTCTTGCTCGTTGATGAGCGACCAGAAGAGGTTGCGGATATGAAACGTACGGTCAAGGGTTCATCAGCAGAGGTGATTAGTTCTACCTTCGATGAATCTGCAGAACGCCATGTACAGGTTGCAGAACTCGTTATCGAGAAAGCAAAACGCTTGGTCGAATCGGGCAAAGATGTGGTGATCTTATTGGATTCTCTCACACGCTTGGCACGGGCCTATAACACCACTGCGCCAGCATCAGGCAAAATTCTGACTGGTGGTATCGATGCGCACGCATTGCAAGCGCCAAAACGCTTCTTTGGTGCCGCACGTGCAGTTGAAGAGGGTGGCTCATTGACCATTCTTGCCACTGCGATGATTGATACCGGTTCTCGCATGGATGAGGTGATCTACGAAGAATTCAAAGGTACGGGTAATATGGAAATGCATATGACGCGTAAACTTTCGAATCGTCGTGTGTATCCTGCATTTGATCTTTTGCAATCAAGTACTCGCCGTGATGATTTGCTTCATACGCCAGAAGATCTTAACAAAGTCTGGGTATTGCAGAAATTCCTATCGGGCATGAATACCATCGAAGGAATGGAATTCTTGATTGAGAAGATGAAGAAATCGAAAAATAACCAAGAATTTCTTGATGCAATAAACAAGAAAACTGGTCAATAAACTGAAATTAAAAAGGCCCCCGAATTTCTCGGGGGCCTTTTTAATTTATAGTTGATTCGGAATCTTGATTGTGTGTGAGTGGAAAATCAATAATTTTTTCGCTACCCATGGGCGTCTTCATCGACAGATTTGTTTCTCTTCGATATGCAATTGGCCTACCCTTACCTTCAAGTTCTCGCAGATATCTGGAAGGCTTGAATTCTGAACTTTGCGCTACTGCCACGAGCACTGAAAAGAGATCATGATTATTTTCATCACGCTGGATTTTGAATGTAATTTCATCGGCTGGCGGAAGTGTCAGCTCCTTTTGGGGATGTATAATGCGCACATAGCGACCGATCTTTAGATAAAAATGAAGCTGTGTGCATACTTGTAGGCAGTGTGCATGGCTAGGGTCTGCGTCTGGATATGCGTGAAGAAAACTTTGCTGTTCTTTCTTGGTGGCAGGACGTTCATTAGCTTGAAAAAAAATGGAATAATCAGCTTGTGCAATCCCATCATTGTAGGCAAGTTCCATTTCGGTCTTTCCGGGAGTCAGTTTAAAGTTGGAGTGCTGTCCATAATTTGGATGGTCTAAGTAACAGACGAACGGCGATGACCCCTCTCTACTAAACGCATTTTCGAATTTGAGAAGAACTTGTTTGTCCATGCTATAAACTGGCAGCGTGCAAAGTATGCTGCACAGCATGCTCAAGAACAATTTTTTCATGATACTATCCTCTATGGATTTTGTTGTTTATTCGTGGAGATATCCAAGCTCATATCAGAAAATTTCCCTTGCAGCGCTTTATAGTTCCCCACAAACGCGATCATCGCACCATTATCGGTGCAAAATTCCGCGCGGGGACTAAAAAACTCTTTCCCTTTTCTTTGTGCAAAATCGGCGAGGCGTTGCTTGATATATTTGTTGCATGCCACTCCGCCTACGAATGTGAGCGCCTGAATTTCAGGATGTTCTTGGAATGCGCGTTCTAATTTTTGTTCAAATATATCGGCAACGCAGACAAGAAATGAACTGGCAACTTGATTCTTGAGTTCTTCAGAATCATCGAGCAGCTGCTTTTGCACTAGATTAAATTTTCCTTGCTTGACCAAATCATAAAGCACTGCAGTTTTTAACCCAGAAAAACTAAAATTGAGTGTATCTTTTTTTGTGCGTGGATAACCAAAGAAATCTTTAAAATTCATTTCGCGTGCACGTTTTTCAATCTCTGGACCGCCAGGATAAGGCAGGCCAACAAGCCGTGCAATTTTATCGAATGCTTCGCCCGCTGCATCATCAACGGTGTGACCAAGCATCTGATAATCGCCAAACCCTTTAATCACATAGAGCGCAGTATGTCCGCCTGATGCGGTGATGCACATGTGCGGAAAAGGAATATTGGGATATTGCAGGAATGCTGAAAAGGCATGGCCTTCAAGATGATTAATGCCGATTAATTTTTTCTTCTTTTCCCATGCGAGCGCTTTTGCAAAACAAAGACCCACGAGCAACGATCCAGGCAATCCCGGCCGGTTGGTCACTGCAATGTTAGTGACATCATCGAGCGTGACTTGTGCCTGATCGAGCGCTTCCTGCACAATCGGATTAATTTTTTCCAGTTGAGTGCGCGATCCAATTTCTGGCATCACGCCGCCATGCATGCGATGCTGCGGTTGCGAAAAAATAGTGTGCGAAAGAAGTCCTTGCCGTGAGGAGAAGATTGCTGCGGATGTTTCATCACACGAAGTTTCGATGCCGAGCGTTAATTGATCTGGTGTTTGATCAGCAATTGTCTGATTCATTGATCCGCTTTCATTGATTGTTATCTTAACCGCCTAGGCTGTTGGCGCAATGAGTGCGCGGCCATATTCAAACTTCACCTGCTGTTCTTGTGCCGGTGCATGCAGTGCATCTCTATCGAGTGCTGATAGGAGAAGCTCATTTGAATAATCGTATAATTTGCGACCAGTCATACTATCATTTTTAACGCGGATTGTGGGTAACTCAAGAGTGCGGCCACCATTCGGTTTGTCGATGCATGCGGGATCATAGTAGACAATGATTGCATTATCCGGAACGCGCTTATTGTCTGGCAAGAAAATTTCTGTGATTTGCCATGCGCAGGATGCTTGTTCATTTCTGGCTTTGGTTGCAGCATCAACTTCTTGAATTTTCAATTCAAAGAGTTTGTAGGTGCAATCAGGATTAACGCACAAATGGCTGATTAGATTGGGTGATGTGCCTGGTTGTGCAACGGCTTCATGTGAGATGTCTGTGGTGACTAACAGATAGAAAACATCTTGTCCCCGTTCGCGCGGAACCGTGAAGGTTATTTTTTTTGATTCTTTATCGGTATCACATTTCACCTTACGCCCACCGCAATAAACACGTACGTGCGGCATGCCAGAAATGGTGTTCGTTTCATACGGGAATTGAATGGTGCCCATCATCAACTCTGATGCGCAAAAGGTTTGGCTGTTGGTAATAATCAAGCCAAGAACGAAAAGAAAAAGTTTGTTCATGACTTTCCCCATATAGTTAGAATAGTGATAAATAGTACCCAAACACCATACTTGAAATGTTGTTTTTTTTCAATTCCCACGTCGTCCCTAAAGGACCTAGATCTTGTTACTGTTTCAAAAAAATTAGAAGCCTTATTCCCCGACCCCGTTCGCCCTGAGCGTTCTGAGCTTGACGAAGGATCGAAGGGTTCTTGCGAACGGAACTAGAAAATTTGCCTGTAGAGGGTGCTAATGTTACGCTTGATAGTATGAAAGTTATCGCTACCAATAAAAAAGCATTTCACGATTATGAGATCCTTGATCGCATGGAAGCAGGGATTGTCCTTTCCGGGGATGAGGTAAAAGCCATCCGCTTGGGGACCATTTCGCTCAATGGCGCCTTTGCCACTCTCCATGGGGGCGAGCTCTATTTGATCAACTGCAACATTACGCCCTATGAAAAGGCGTATCAGAAAACCAGTGATGATCCAACCAAGCGCCGCAAACTGCTGCTCCATCGCAAAGAGCTCAATCGCCTGATCGGCTTAGTTGCCCAAAAGGGGATCACGCTCATTCCGCTCAAAGTCTATTTGAACGAGAAGAGTCTGATCAAGGTTGAGATTGGGATGGCCAAGCACAAAAAGGCCGAGAGCAAGAAGCGAGAGCTGCGCGAGAAGGACATTAACCGGCAAACTGAGCGAGAGCTGCGTGGGCGGGATTAAGCATAAGCCTTTGACAAGTGGGCTCATAACAGGGTAGTTTGAAGATAACAAATCATTGAAATATACGGGGGCGTACTGGCTTCGACGTGGTGTTGATGGTCAGGAGAGCATGCCGAGCGTTTACTGAGTGCTCGTTAAACAATTGGTTAAAACAATAAATGCAAGAGATAACACTCTTGTTTCTTTCGCCTAGTTCGAAAGAAAACTTGCCTAATTAGACGTGTCTGTCAGTCTGATTAGCTCGTATAATAAAAGATAGAACTCCCAGGTGAGGTTACTCATAATTGTAGCCTGGTGCAGTATCACAAATATGACTTTCATACCAATTTGTGTCTTTGAGATGGTATGAGAGAATAATCGAAGACTAAGCATGTAGTGCTTTTGATTTGCAGCGTTACGGACATGGGTTCGATTCCCATCGCCTCCACCAAATTTTGCACAGCAAAATTTGCCCTGCGAAGCTTGCCGAGCCGGAATGCCTGGATAAGCGAAGCACGGGCCTGGCGCGGACATTTCTGCAATAAAGGACATCTATGAATGGCATTGCAAAGAATAGCTCTTCCCTGAGCAAATATATCGATTTTAACGATGATTACCTGTCTAAAATTCGCCAAAACAAACTTGATTTAAGCTTGCTCGAATCGATAATAAAAGAGGCGACTGGTTACCAGGCGTTAGATTATACTTTTAGAAGTCATTCCTATAGAAGTCCTTTATGGGGTGATCGTGAGTACAAAGCACATTTGTTTGATTGGTTGCCTGAGATAAAGCAGCTGTTGGACGTAGAACTTAAAGATAATCCTCTCAAGATTGTTAGATTTCACTACATTTCGGATTCGGGACAGAAAACAGCGATTATTTGGGAAAGATGATTATTGAGTAGCCGAAGAAAAAAAATTAACCCAGCCCCAAGGCTGGGTTTTTTTGCGTCCACTGGGCCCTGGGGATCCGAGCTTGTCATACCCCATTTCCCAGGTTGGGAGGATTGAATTCTGGCTTATCTCAGGGTTTTTCCGAGGGGGGCTTTTGACAGACTGAAATTAATTATGCAGGCTTAAAGTAAGGACAAATTAGGGTTTAAAGGGGGTACTTATGATTAAGCCATTATTTTCTGTTTTTAAAAGATTTCACGTTCTGCTCTATCTTCCGTTGATTCTCTGTCTGACTGGTTGCGGACCGCATGTAGCGGTGACGCATACTGCGTTGGCCGATAGAGAAAAAATACCATATGGATTTCCTTATGGATCATCATTTTATATAGTATCGTCAAAAGATAATAAGCAGCTTTTTGTAAAAGAAGTTGCCAACAAAATAGCAGTAGTTCTCGAAGAGAATGAGTACATAGTAACCAATGCCATGAAGGCTAATTATTATCTTGTTTTTGATTTTGGCATGGACAGTTCTAGACACATTGTAAACAAATGGAATTATATTCCAGGTCAAACGAAAACGACATATGGTACGAGCCACAATTCTCAAGGGCTTGGTGGTACAAGCTATAATTCTGAGTTTGGGTTGACTAACTATAATGCTCACGGATTTGGTCAGACTAGCTATCAAGAACAAAGCCAAACATCTGGTACATTTGTGCCAGTGCCAACAGAAGTAACGCTGTTCACACGACACCTCACTATTACTGTTTATGATGCTTCCGATTACAGAAAATCAAAGCAGAAAGAACAATTATGGCATGCCACTGCGACTAGTACTGGGGAAAGTGCTGATCTAAGAGAAATAATAGATTATCTGTTAAAAGCCACTTTCAAAAGTTTTGGCAAAGATACGAAGAAAAACATAAGCAGTTGGTTTTCGCGCGATTAAGAATTAGGAGTTTATTATGTCTGAACAAGCATCAAGCAGATCTTCCTGGTGGATATTCATTTCAATCATTGCGGTAGTAATATATTTGGGTAACGATAATTCAAAGTTAAAAGACGAAGTAGATGAGTTGTCGTGCTCTATTAATTACTTGGAATCTGTACTTGATGAAATGAAAGAGAAGTGTGAAGACATTGAATCACGAGTTGATGATCTCGAATGGGAATCTAGGTAGTAAATAAAAAATACAAATTAGGGGATCAATCTATGAAATTCTTAGCATTAATCGTTCTATTGAGCTCATCTATAGCCTGCGCTGAAATGGGCCAGATGGTACCAAGTGGCCGTTATTTTCATTCGTATAAGCCATGGGAGTCAGCACCAGTCGGTTTAGATGAAGAAGAATATAATAGACTTAGTCATATGATAGACGCCACCTTTGGAGACAACCTGTGCTGCGCAGAAGCAGAAGCTAAAAAGATGCGTACTTTGTTGCTCGAAACAATTGGAACGCCAACTGCACGCATACTGTGGGCCGATATTGTAGAGCTGCGAACTAATTACAAAAACATGATGAAGGTTATGAAAGATAAGAGATGGGCAAAAGCAAAATTAAAATCTATGGGAAACATATAAGCACATGCCGGAAAAGCATTTGCCAATAAATGGCTCGATGAACATTGATGAACTTTTCTCCTTGCCAGGCATCTCAGACTTGGAATATGGGAGTCTCAGGAATGGGCTTACTGCACGGCCGTGGCCTATAAGGCAATTGGTTCGCTCAGGCGCTCATGGATGCCCTGAGGAAGAGGGTATAACGCCACTTCATCAGGCGGCATATAATGGTTCCTGTAAAAAAATGAGAAATCTCATTAAAAAAGGCGTCGACGTAAATGCAACTGATATCCATGGATGGACTCCTCTTCATGATGCCGTTATGGAAGGCCATACCAGAGTTGTGCGAATGTTGATTGCTGCGGGTGCCAATGTTAATGCTCAAGATATAGAAGAGCAATATTCACCACTTCATGAAGCTATGAGAATGAAGCATCGCGAAATAGCAAAAATACTTCTTGCAGCAAACGCCGATACATCGCTTAAAAATAGTGAGAATGATACGGCATTTGAAACATTTAAAAGATACCATTTTCGATAATTAAATTTTAATTTTAGTTACCTGATAAAAATTAACCCCGGCCTAAAAAGCTGGGGTTTTATGTCCAAGATTCTAATCAGAAACTAAGGTTTTAAAATCTTTGTTTTAGTGGATTCCTGTACGACCTTTTGCCACTCTGCAGGATGTCCCATATTCATGTATTGAAACACGGGGTATTCTCCCTTATCATCGGAATAAAATACGCCTGGCACCCATATATTATTCATAATTTCAGCTAATTTCACGGCAGTGAAAACGTAAGACCTTGAGCTTGGCAAGTCTATTGGGAATTCCTGTTTAAAGGATGGATTATCTGGAATAGGTCTATAGGTAATTTTTGATCCGTTACTTTGATATCCTTTACCTTGACCCAGTTTCACGGTAATTGTTGTCCCAGGGTTAATTGCTATGGTTTTTGGTAATGGCCATTCTGCTTCAGAATAAGTTAGTTCCATAGGAATAGACGATTTGTTGGTAAGCGTAACCTCATCATATTTCAATTTCCCCCCTTGATAATACATGCATTTGATTGGCTTGAACGATAAAATAGCCAATAAGAATATTAACTTTTTCATATGACCCCTCACCCTGAAAATTTAGACATATAATTCTAGCCTGCCAGACCATCTTCCAAAAAAACAAGAAGTTTCCAGGATTGATAAAACCCTCTAAACACTTAATCGTGCTATGGAGAAAGATTATTTTAAGCCCAGCCTAAAAAGTTGGGTTTTTTCTTGTGCCCAAATTTCTCATCGTCCTGAGTGAGAACTCTTTACATCTGGCCGCCTAATTCACCATGATGGATGGTGAAAAAAGATAGATCGTAAAAAAAAAGAATAGTAAGGAAATATGATGGAAAACAATACGCGTACAGCTCGAGGTCGTACCTATTCTCTACTCTTGAGCCTCAGTCTTCTCTCCGGATCTTTTTTTTCGATTCAGGGCCTGATCCTCGATGAGCAGCAGCGGAACATGTTAACTCCAGACAAAGTTCTCCAGGATCTTATGGAGGGCAATAAACGTTTCTGTTCTGGAAACAAAAAGCACAGAGCTTCATTGGTACAATTATCGCAGCAAGCAAGCCAGCAGGGACAATTTCCCAAAGCGGTTATTCTGGCCTGCATGGATTCCCGATCGATTCCAGAGCTTGTTTTTGATCAGTCTATCGCAGATATTTTCACGCTTCGCGTTGCGGGCAATGTGGTCAACGATGATATGGTTGCCAGCATCGAATATGCCACCAAGATTGTTGGTGCAAAATTGATTGTCATCATGGGGCACACAAAATGCGGTGCAATCAAAGCAGCATGTTCTGGCGGTGCCACTGGAAATATCAAGGCACTGGTTGCAAATATCAAGCCAGCCGTGGCAGAGGTCAAAGAGCAGAGCGCAGACACGCAATTAGATTGTGCTGATGATGCAACTATCAAAAAGATTGCCATACAAAATGTGCGCAACATGAAAGCGCGCCTCACCAAAGATAGCGCAGTGGTGCGGGAATTGATTGCGAATGGCAGCGTCAAGCTGGTGGGTGCATTGCACGATCTTGATACGGGTGTTGTGACTTTTATCTAAATAATTATCTATTTTGAAAGGATCACACTATGCCATATAAAGTTGGTAAGAAGACCAAAACAAAAGGTTGGCCGATTTTAAAATTTGAAAATGGAAAGTGGAGTGTTATTGCCCATTCAGCAAGTAAGGCAAATGCAGAAGCGAGCATTCGAGCGCGCCATGCCGCAGCAGGAAGGCGCAAGGGCTAAGCAGTTTTAGAGTACCATTCTCGCAATCCAATAGAAGAGTGGGATGCCGAAAATAAGATTGAATGGCAGGGTGATGCCCAATGCGAGCGGCACATAGATTCCTTCTTTTGCCTGCGGTGCGTGGGTGGACATTATTGCCGGAACGGCGATATAGGAAGCGCTGCCAACCAACACCGCAAACAATAATCCAGAGCCAACATTAATCTGCAGCAGATAGCAGAGCGCAAGTGCGCCGCAACCGCTGATCACTGGCGTGTAGATCGCAAAGGCGATGAGTGGCCAGGTGAAATGGGAAATGTGGGCACGTTGTTGGGCGATCTTGAGGCCCGTGTTGATCATAAAAAGTATGAGCATAATGGTGAATGGCCAGAGAATTAGTGTTGGGAGAGTGTATCCTTGATAGTCCCTGAGCAGGAATCCAACAAAGAATCCAAGAAATATGAAATTAATTTTCTTTGAAGACAATATTTCATAAGAAATTTTTAGGCATGATTGCACCAATGTTGAGCGTTTCACGTGTGCACTTTTCAGCAGAAGAAGGCCGCTAAAAATTGCTGGTATTTCCATGATTCCCGCGAGTGCGGACATGAAAGAATCGTAAGGAACCATTTGTTGATTTAAGAACGTGATGGCAGTCAAAAAGGTGACAATGCTGATTGATCCATATTGTGATGCGACTACTGCCGCTGTTTGTTTGTCGAGCGCGCTTGATTTTTTAAGAATGAAAAAATAAATAAATGGTAGAACAAATCCAAGTATCACTCCGCAGATGGTCAGGCCGATCAATGGTGGGGTGCAAACATTCGTGACGCCCAAGCACATGCCGCCCTTCAGACCGATGGTGAAAATCAGATAGAGCGATATGAAATCGATGAACCCGGTGGGGATAGTGGGTCTTCTATACATGCCCCAAACAAAGCCAACGAGCAAGCTGATGACCGCAGGATTGGTAATGATTTGAAGTATTGTATTCATAGCAACTCGACTGTTTTTAAGCCCCAAAAAATAAACACCATTGTTTTCCCCATTCATAGTGTGCATTATTTTTGTCTCTTTGTAATAGAATTTTGAGCAAATGATGCTATTATAATGCATAGGTTCAGCTATAAAAATAATCTTTAATTCTATGGAGTCTACATGAATTTTTTCATGCGTTTGCTATTCGCTCTTGTTCTCATCGTTGCCGCATTGGTGGGCATCAGCTTCCTTCTTCCATCAGAATGGAAAGTTGAACGCTCGATCACTATCAACGCGTCGCCAGAAAAAATGTATTCGTTGGTAGCTAATTTTAATACTGGTTGGCCGCAATGGAGTGCGTTTGATGCTGCATATTCAGACACAGTCTACACCTCTGCAGGCGCAGAAGAAGGTCTTGGCGCAACTCGTTCATGGACATCTCCATCAATGGGTGATGGATCACAAACGATTGTGAAAGCGGATCCAAAAGAAGGTATCGAGTTTGATTTGACGATGCTCAACTATGGAACAACATTGCGTGGTCAAATTCTCTTCACGCCAGTTGAAGGCGGCACATTAGTTCGTTGGGTTGATATTGGCCAAACAGGTAACAATCCAATCGCTCGTTGGATGAGCTTGTTCATGGACCGTATGATCGGTCCGATGTTGGAACAAAGTCTCCAAAACTTGAAAAATATTTCTGAATCTGCGTAATAATAGATTACGATAGTTTATAAAAATTTCCGCCCAGACATTCAAATGCATGTGCATTCGTTGTTTGGGCGGAGCTTTTTTTGGTAAAGTGGAAAGTAGTGTAGTGTGTATCTGATCGAAAATGGGGGGATACCATGAATAATCGATCACTTTCTCAATGTTGTAACGATGCGACTCACAAACTCGGTTTGTTGCTTGCGCTCTATAAAGAGCGTGGCGCATCCCCGCGAGAGTGGGAAGATCTGGAAGAAGCGATTCGCTCTTGTGTCCAGCCAGATGTAGAACGTCTGATGGAGCTACAAGATGAGGAAAGCTAAAGCAAAAAAGTCCGCTTAAAAAAAGCGGGCTTTTTTTTATCCTTTCAAAATAATCTTCGCCAACACCGTTTGTACTTTTTTGAGCGATTAGCTATTATTCATCTGCTTTATTCAAATCGCTGCTGGTCGTCAGGGCAACAAGTTGACTAATCAGGACGGATCGGTAAAGTTGTATGATCAATAGAAGTATCATTATGAAAGGATTTATTATGAAGAAAAATGCATTGAGCTTAGCGCTCTTATTGTCTGCGCCACTTGCGATTGCAGAAGCTCCTATTAGCACTGCAAAAGCGCCATCAATGACAACATTGAGCGGTGATTTGAATATCGGTTTTGTGGATTCTTTTTCTGCGATGCGTGAATCAGATTCAGGCAAAAAAGCGAGCCAACAGTTGCAAGCAACTCAAGAGAGACTTGCCAACGAATTGCGCACAGCTCAAGAAAAATTGATGAAAGAAGCAAACGATTTCCAAACCAAACAAGCAACCATGAGCGAAACGGCGCGTGAAGCGGAACAAAAACGTTTGGCAAAAGCGGAACGTGATTTGAAAGCTCGCGGCGAAGAAGCTGAAATGGAAATGAAGCTTGCAATGCAAAAAGTGACTGACTCACTTGGCAAAGAAGTTGAAGTGGCGATCACAAAAGTTGCAAAAGACAAAAAGTTAGACGCCGTGGTGGACACATCAACTGGTCGTGTTCTCTATGTTGAAAACAAAGCGAACTATACTTCAAGCTTAGTCAAAGAGATGGATAACGAACATAAGATCCAATTGGCAAGCAATAAAAAAGCACCAGCTGAAAGCGTAAAATTAGCGCAGTCAGCTAAAAAAGATGACAAAAAAGTTACTGCATAATGCAGAAATAGTTTGAAAAGAAAAAGGCAGCAACCGCTGCCTTTTTTTATACAGTTTTTGCCACAAGGAGTTGAGAATGAAATACTACTTGTTTTTGCTCACAATTTTTTCACATTCTTTTCTCGGTGCGATGGAGCGTGAACCAGTACGCAGCGCTCTTGTTACGCATTTGAAAACCCATTATGGAAGCGATGATCTTCAGGCTGCGCCGGCACCAGAGGATGCCTATGGTGTGATGGATCAATGGTGCACGGGAAAACAACCATCAGTACGCGTGCGCTTGTGGTTTTCCAGCACCGATCCAGTGGAAGCCCGCACCGCTCAGTACTTGTCGCTTGTTGATTTGCTTCATATTGAACATAACTCATCTAATTCGGTTCCCGTTTCCATCACTGAGGAACTGAATAATGAAAGGCGAGCTATTTTTGCGCAATTTGTTAGTCATGTTCAGAAAGCGCGGCAAGCGCAAGAGGTTGTCCTAGCCATGGACGATGTTCAGCCAGCAGATACACAATTCGAGCAAGAAGAATCCGGCTGCTGTGGGTGTTTCAAAGAGTTCCTTGCGTGTGTAAAAAAAAAAGACCAATGAAAGTAGCTTCTATAAATCACTAATCGAAAAAAGGGATTTCACGTGGCACTAGTTGTAGCATTAACCGATCAAACTCAACTTGCTGCGCGAGTGGCTCAGCAACTCAATCTTTCTCTCGCACTGTGTCCTCCCACTAAATTCTCCGATGGAGAAGTTCACGTTGCACTTGAAGATCCTTCTCGCTTTCGCGGACAAACGGTGGTTCTGGTGCAATCGACATGCGCTCCGGTGAATGAGACCACATTGCTCGTTCCCTTTCTCGTGCATGAATTAAAAAATGCGGGAGTAACACGAGTGATTGGCGTGATTCCCTACATGGGCTACTCTCGCCAAGAATCGAGCAAGGCCACGGGCAAATCGGGAAGTGGATGGGTGGTGGCGCAGATGTTGGAGCGCGCAGGGTTAGATGAACTTTTTATTCTTGAACTTCACGAGCCAGCACTCAAAGATTTTTTCACCATTCCTGTGCATGATATGTTGGCGCGTGATGAGATTGCGCAGCATATTCGAGCCACGTTTTCTGATTTAAAATCTGTCTGTATTGTCGCACCCGATGAGGGAGCGCAGAGCATGGCGACCGATGTTGCAAAGCCGCTGGGCGTCACCACGATGGTGTTTCAAAAAGAGCGGTATGCGCCAGATAAAACTCGCTTGGTAGGGTCCGTCGGACATGCGGGTGCAAATGATGGCAAGATAGCAATTATTGTTGATGATATTATCGACACAGGCGGCACGGCGATTAATGTGTGTGATGCGCTCAAGCGCCAAGGATTTGAAAAAGTATTTGGCTACTTCGTGCATCCAGTGTTCTCCGGCAATGCATGCGACAAAATTGAAAAAAGCGGCTTTGATACCGTTTTTGTATCAAATTCAATTCCAGTCCGGCATACTAAAAATATAGATATAGTTGATGTGAGCGCGTTGATTGCGCACCATGTTTCGGCGGTGCTCTAATCACACATTTTCTCAAGTTAAGGCATGAGCGTGGAAGAATTAAAAAACAGAGATATCAAAGCGATTATTGGATTGGGTAACCCTGGGCCGCGGTTTGTGAAACATCGGCACAACATTGGTTTTCGTGTGGTGGATGCATTGGTTGATCGCTGCGGGGGCAGCTGGAAAGAAACAGGAAATATGCTCTTGGCTCAAGTGGAGATCAATGGCAAACCAGTTCTCGTGATCAAGCCAAGCACCTTCATGAATTCATCTGGTGAAGTGTGTCCCTATTTGGCAAAAAAAGGCATAAAAGCCGAAAATATTTTAGTGGCACATGATGAGCTTGAAAAGCCGTTTGGCAGCATAGCATTCAAAATTGACGGCAGTCATCGAGGACACAATGGACTGCGTTCGCTCATCGATGCGTGCGGTGCCGATTTTGCACGTCTCCGTTTTGGCATTGGGCGGCCAGAGCGCAAAGAAGATGTGCCTGATTATGTGTTGAGCAATTTTAATCCACAAGAGCAAGAAGAGATTGACACTCTCATTGAGCATGCAACTTCGAGTATAGAAATGTTATTTTGATCCCACAGCATCTGAAGATGGGACGGGCTAACGCCTTTTTTCTGGAGTCCCCGCAACGACCGGTGTGGGGTTTATATATTTTGCGCACAAGGGGGAACTATGCGCATAATTTATCTATCCACTATGCTGGCATGTATGAGCATGTTCTGTTCTGGTATGGATGTGGAAGAGAGTCCATTTGCATTTTTTGGTAAACAAACATTGCGACTGCGCGATCTTCAAGTTCAAGAAGAAGAATTAATGGATTGTCCCATTCCTGCATTATTGGAAAAGCGGAACGGTCTTATGGCGATATATCAATCCTCTCTTGCGCATATGCTCGATGTTCCGGCTAACTACTTCCCAGATACGCGACAGGCTCTTTCTAAGTTTCCTCGAGATTCCGATGTGGTGGTCTGTTATACAAAAATGTTCCCCAATGATTGCAAAGCTGCAGCGATAGGATTAGTTGCCTATCGCTTTTCTCAATTGCTCAAATCGATTGATAAAGCGGGCGGGCCAGAATTGGCAGCGCTTGTGAGTCAAGGTGACAGCAAAAGGATTGATAGTTCTTTGAGTCTTATGCTCGATGCGATGAGGCAACGTTTGGCGATGGCAACGGCAGAAGAAATACCCGAGAATGAGCCCAGCTCAACTTATGAAAGTTATGCATCAGAGCAGAGTGATGGGGCGTGGCAAAAGGCAGCGAGTTTATCCGCAAGTGACGCTGAGGAAGAAGAGATGGATGACTCGTTGATCTTCGGGAATCAGAAAAGAACGGTCCGCTTCCATGATGATTTAGAAAATAATGAATCTCGAGACGATGCAGAGGTTGCTGACTCAGATTTGATTGTGTTTATTGCGAGCGTAGAGCCCGATGCGTGGGGGAGTGAGCATGAGTACTTATGAATGTTGCAAAATAACTATGTATACGGGTGAAAATGGTGTATTTTTAAATTCATCTAGTATTTTTATTAAGAGTTATGTGTGAAAAAATTATTGATGGTGCTATTTTTTGTATCAAATTGTTATGCCATGGAAAGGGTGTCTTTCGGGTCAGCCGTTCCAGCGCCACAACATTTGCGTAGTCCCAAAATCGTGAGCCTTGATCAGTATACGACGTTGCCAGTGGCGGTAGTCTCCACGGAAGAACAGGCGCGCACGTTTGATCATCTGATGGAGCTGCACAATGCCATTCTTCCTGATCTCGTGCCGGCAAGACGCGCTTTCAAGATCAAGGAAATGTCCGATTATATTAATGGCATGAATCTGCAATTATATAGCGCTGTAATGAGCGACGAGAGGATTCCGCGGGCGTGCCGGCTCAGCAACTTAACATTTCTCTCGTTGAAAAAAGATTCGCTCCTCGATGAATGCTGCGAAGTTTGGGATACCTGTCGGACTAAACGTGCAAAAATTGTTGCGCGAGAGAAGGCCGCTGCAGAACGGCAAGCGGCCGATCAGAATCAACAAACATGTTGTTCAATTCAATAGATAGTTATAATGACTCGCTACCATCTGGATCAAGGCGATGCTTCTTTAACTGAGTTTGTTGCTCGGGAGTCTCATTTTTATCTTCTGGCTGCGCAACTGCTGCTGGAATTGATTCAGGGAAATGAAGTTTTTGTAACGTTCTCAGCCAGTCAAAGTGCCTTTTAACGTCTTCGCATTCTTGTTCGCTAAACTCAAATTCTGGCTGATTAGCCTGTTGCCATGATATTGCTGCTCTATAGATAAACTCGTTCAAAGAGCTTTCCGCGGCCGGCGCTCCACGATATATTTGCCCCACGATTTCATGCTCTACCCGATTGAGGATTTGTGCCACGGTCTGTGGCCGTTCATCTCGTGTCCGTTTTCTTGATGGATTCATCGCCTGTATGGGCGCCGAGATAATGAGAAGAAGAAATAATAGATTGTTTTTCATGATGTGAGTTCTTTATTTTTTTGCCGTGCGGGCATTAATTTTTTGCTGCGCCTTTGCCCATGCAAGCTCATCTGCGAGCCGATCTTTTTGTTTGTGGTCAGTTGTTCCTGCCAACTGTTCTTCTAGAGCTTGAATACGAGCCGTTATTTTTCTGCCTACTTTCGGGTCACCACTCAGGACAGCCGCTGAAAGTTCTCGCTCTGTTTGGGAGAAAGGTATATTCCCTTTCCATTCCCCACGCTTCTGCTGGTATGCGAGCCATTTTTGCTCGCTGCGCCACTCTCTGATTGCGGTAGAGTTTTGATAAAGAAAAGATTCTGACTGTGCGTCCAAGCGCCGTGCTGATTTTGTTAGTTCGTCCGGTTGTTTAAAATCTCGTAACTTTGTGGGCATCTCAGTTTGTGAAATGTTATTTACAACATCTAAATGCTCATAAAGCCTTTTTATTCGACACGTATAGTGATTTATTAGCTCTAAATTATCAAGAGCCCGCGGAGTTTTTTTTGCCTCGGCTTGGGCCGCCTCTAACTTCTGTATTTTGTCTTCTAAGAGTACTTTATATTCTGCTGTAGTGATTTGAGCAGGAGTGCCCAGTAACCATGCTTTCGTGATTGCTCTTCTTCGTGATTCATAGGTTTGTGCTACATCCATGCCATATAGTGCCGGCGCAATGATGAGGGCGAGAAGGAACGTTGTCTTTTTAATCATGAATATTCTCTTGCTGATTGTTCTTTATTTTTTTGCTACTTTTTCGAGCCAGCTGAGCCACTTGCTATCGTCTGTAAGTTTTGCTTTTTCTTTTGGATCAGCAGCTTTGTCTAATTTTATTTGGGTTGCCTGACGTTGAGCCGCTATTTTGGTTGCAGCTTCCGGATCGTCGCCCAGAATTGCGACTGAGAGCTTCCAATCTGATTCGTTGAAGGGGGGCTTAAGCTTTGGTTGTGTTGCCGATTTATTATGCGTGTTGTAATACTCTATATCTTTTTGTGTTTCGTACCGGTCTTTAATGACACGTTCAAAACGTGATTGTGTTGCACTGAGGTGCTCGACTGCTTTGTCTAAATCAGAAGGCTGCTGCCCATTGAGAATATCTATGGCCTCCCAAACGGCCTGGATCTCATCCTCATAGGATTCCATCTCTGTTAATTTATCAAGAGCTCGTGGTGCTTCTTCCTCCATTTTCGCTATTTTAGCATCAAGCTCGGATATTCTTGAATATAGTTTTCCTATTTTTTCTTCCTTGCTAGCATTCGGATACACTTTTACATAGTGATTCACCAATCTCGCTCTGGTCACCATCACATTCATGCCAAACAGTGCAGGAGTAATGATGAGGGCGAGAAGGAAGGTTGTCTTTTTAATCATGAATATCCCCTAAGAATGTTTATTTTGAATATACTTTTTTGAGCCAGAGCATCATGCCTCGATCAAGATCATTGGTAGGCTGATCTAGTTCCCATATTTTTAGTTGTAACAGATCCCGTTCTTTTTCCAGCCCCGGGAGTGCTTCTTCATAATTCTGCCGAGTCCAGTTGCTAATCTTTGAATTTAGACAACCAGTGATAGATTGAATGCACAGATTCTTCAACCCAAGCAGACCTTTCATGTTTGTGACTGTCATCTCAGGTGCGGGATTGGTTGCATCCATGCCATACGCGATGGGCGCAATGATGAGGGCGAGCAGTAAAAATAGTTTTTTAATCACGAAAGATCCCCTAAGAATGTTTATTTTTTTGCCACTTTTTCTAGCCAGCTGAGCCACTTTCTATCATCGTTAAGCTTTGCTTTTTCTTTTGGATTAGTGGTTTCGGCTAACTGTATTTGGTTTGCCTGAATCTGAGCTGCTATTGCAGTCGCAGCTTCAGGATTTTCGGAGACTGAGAGAAAGCACAAATTTCTCTCTGCGTTGAGTGGGCGGTGCAGTTCTACTATTGCCGCGAGTTCCTGCAATTGTCTTTCTTTTCTGACTTCCTCCATGCCATACGCAATGGGCGCAATGATGAGGGCGAGCAATAAAAATACTTTTTTAATCATGAAAAATACTCGTTGTTAATCACGTTGAACTTTAACTTTTGTTTGTAAATGTGCGGTAGAAAAAAGCTTATGAATTTTTTTTCACCCACTGACCAATGCTCTGTTTCAAATTGGCGTCAAATTTCGAGCCTCCGCCTTGCAGGGTGTCCCGCTGGCCTCCGCCTCGCAATTCGTGTTCGTCGTTTAGCCACGTTGCAAATTTCTTCAAATCAATGCGATCTGCAAACTGCTCAGAGCGGCGACACACGAACGAGGCACGTCCATCATGTTCACTGATGGCAAAATAGAGCCCCGGTTTTTTGTCCGCCAGGTGGTTGACGATCTCTCGCAAAGTTTGTGCATCCATCTCTGGAGCCTGCACGAACGAGAATGGCACACCATTGATCGATTCAATTTCCTGTTGCCATTGCGGAATGTGTGCACGCCATGCATCAGCACGCAGTAGTTTTATTTCTTTGTGCAGTTCTTTGATCTGTTCTTTTTGTTTGAGCACGGTGTCAGTAACCTGATCACGCTGCACGGAAAATTCTTGGCTCAATGTTTTGACCGTATTGAAACTTTCTTGGAACAGTTCCAATGCCTTTGGTCCGGTGACCGCAAAGATGCGGCGATGGCCAGCCGAAAGGGCAGTCACTTCCACAATCTTGAAGCTGCCAATCACACCCGTTCTTGGCACGTGCGTTCCACCACACAATTCCGCAGAATAGTTCGGAATATCAACGATGCGCACTTGCTCGGGATTATATTTGTCGCCAAAGAATGCCAAGGCGCCGCGCGAGAGTGCATCTTTCATGGTGGTGTATTCGGTGGTGACCGGAATATCATCCATAATTTTTTGATTCACTAAATCTTCAACGCGCTTGATATCATCAGCACTTAAATTTTCATGGTAGGTGAAATCGAAGCGCAAATAATCGGGGTGCACGAGCGAACCAGATTGTTTGATCGTGTGACCAAAGAGCTGAATGAGTGCTGCTTGGAGCATGTGAGTTGCGGTATGATTTTTCATAGCTTTGGTTCGCCAAGTTGAATCAACCACGCTCGTCACCTTCATGCCAACTTTCAAATCAACTGGCGCCACGATTGCAGGCGCGATGCGATTGTTGATATAGCGCACTTCTTTCAGTAACGCTTTTTTATCACCGATCATCAGCCAGCCTTCATCAGGCACTTGGCCACCGCCCACGATAAAGTAGGGCGATTTACGGGTGATCACAAAGCAGGTTTCCCCTTGCGGCACTTTCGAGACCACTTTGCCATCATGCACGAGGGCGATAATTTCTGATGCGGTTTCTAATTCTTTATAGCCGGTGAATTCGGTTTGGATCTTCTCATCCAATTCCAGATTATCAAGCGGATCGGTTGTCATTTTTTTGCTGCCCGATTTTTTGCGCTGTTCATCCATCTGTTTTTCAAAGCCATCAGTGTCCACCGTGAACCCATTATCGGTTGCCAGGAGAATGATCAGCTCAAGCGGAAAGCCATAGGTGTCATAGAGTTTGAATGCTTCCTGGCCAGTGACCACTTTTTTGCCTGTTTGCCCAGCAACATATTGCTGCAGAATTTGCTGACCGCGTACTAGGTTGGCCGCAAATTTTTCAATTTCGCTTTCAAGGACTTTATAGATCAATTCTTTGTTGCTGATCAGCTCCGGATAATAGACGCCCATTTCCTGAACAACTACTTGAGATAATTCGGGGAAAATGTTTTTGTCAGTCAGCTTTTGAGCAAAGAGAGCTGCACGGCGAATTATTTTGCGCAACACATAGCCACGCCCCTCATTCGATGGCGCGCCGCCATCGGCAATAATCATAGTCGAGGAGCGCACGTGATCAGCGAGCACATGGAAGGCAGCTTTTTTGAGCGCGTTTTGTTTGGCATATTTCAGCCCGGTGAGCTCTTCAATTTTTGCGGTGATGCCGGCAAAAAGATCGGTTTGAAACACTGAATCAACATCCTGCATGATCGAGCAGAGTCGCTCAAGGCCCATGCCGGTGTCCACCCCTTTGTGATCAAGCTCTTTGAGGGCGCCATCTGCTTGCTTGTCGTATTGCATGAAGACGAGGTTCCACACTTCTAAAAAGCGATCGCACTCGCATGCAGGGCCGCAATCTTTCAAATCTTTGCAGCCAAAGGTTGGGCCGCGATCAATGTGGATCTCGGTGCAGGGTCCGCAGGGGCCAACATCGCCCATCTGCCAGAAATTTTCTTTTTCGCCCAGACGGTGAATTTTGTCTTTCGGCAGGCCAATTTCTTTATGCCAAATATCGAATGCCTCATCATCAGTGGTGAATACTGACGCGTGCATATTATCGGTTGGCAAGCTCATTTCTTTGGTCAAAAAATCCCAGGCAAAGCGAATCGCATCTTTTTTGAAATAGTCGCCAAAAGAGAAGTTCCCCATCATTTCAAAAAAGGTCAGGTGGCGCTTAGTGAATCCAACGTTATCAAGATCGTTGTGCTTACCGCCAGCGCGTACACATTTTTGAATGCTCACGGCGCGAGTGTAACTCCGTTTTTCCTTGCCCAAAAAGACATCTTTGAACTGGTTCATGCCCGCGTTGGCAAAAAGGAGGGTTGGATCCTGTGCGGGGATGAGTGAGGAGCTGGAAACTTTGGTATGTTTTTGTTTTTCAAAAAATTTAAAAAAGCGTGAACGTATTTCTGTCGATTTCATGCGATCCCTTGGAATAAAATAATCTTATCTGGTGCTTTCTAGGCCTGTATTCACTTCTAACAAATGATCAATATGACTACAGATGGCTTGCTCAAATTCTTGCTTTGTTTCAAAGATTTTAAAACCACATATGGATTCTAATTTTGCTTTGTTTTTACCAATTTCACTCTTGTCACTTGTCAGAAAAATATCTGCCCTTGCTTTGTAGGCTGTATCCAAATGCAGAAAATCTTTTCTTTGAATCACAATTGCTTTAATAGATTCAAATTTTTCACTTTTTTCACCGGCGGCCCAAGTGAAATTAGCTTGCTCCCAGGTTCTATCAGCGAGGTCTCGCCATTCTATTCCTGAAGGGTCAACCTCCCTACTGCATTTTCGCTTGTTAGACATCGAATCATATTGAAATTCTATAAAATCAATTTGATCTTTATAGAATTTCAAAAATTTTATATTTGCTCCGGAGTCTATATAGATTTTTACTTTATAATCCATAATAATCCCACCATAACAATCTCATATTTCAAGTATAAAAGATTTCTGAATAGGATCAATTAAAGTCTGAATAATCTTATAAGGTTAAGCTTAAGTTGTAATAACATATACCTGGTCCAGGTATACCTAGTTAGTAATTTTTTTGCTTCCAACTCAATTTGCAAATATTCGTCATCAACCCTTTCTCTGACTATATAGAGAGGGCTGTACAATTTTTTGTCTATATAGGGGTATTTGGTATAAAACACGGGTTCATATTCAATAATTTCTTTAAAATCAACGTTAATTATATTTGTAAAAGGAAGGTGTTTTATTATTCGTTTATTCTTGTATTCAGTGAATCTTTCATAATGTTGGCCCTTTCGAGCAACAAAAAATATTTTATTGCTATCGATATAAATACTATCGCCCGAATACCAGATATTTTCCTCAAAAAATATGCCTGTCTTATCGAGCCAGCTAGAGCCTATTATTTGTTTATCATGATATTCTATTTTTAAATATTGCTTGTATCCATCATGCTCTACGTTTTCAGGATATGATTCACAGAATACAAATCGAACTCCGATATCTTTTCTTCCATTTCTGTTTTCCTTAAAAACGTAACTTTGAAGAGAAGATTCTATCTGATTTCTGATTTTGAGATCAGAGTCTATTTCTTCTCTTTTACGAATAAAATTTGCATTCAATATATATTTAATTATCGAATATATACCGTAAATTTCTATAGGGATTTTTATGAACCATATCATGGTTTGTATGCAATTTATTCCATCAATGTTGTTTTTATATAGATTAACTAATGCTTGAAAGATGGTAGCCTCACATTTTAATGTTGCAATTCTAAAAAGCCGCCAGGCATAGATCAATGAATCCCTACTCGATCCAGTCCAGCTCATCGAAGGCCGGCTTGAGTGCAAAAAAAACATCAGTCAGGTCCATAGAGATTTGCTTGGTCTCGGAAAGCAGGGGCAAAAAGTTGGTGTCCCCATGCCAGCGGGGCAGGACATGAATATGCAAGTGGGATGGAATTCCCGATCCGGCCGCCTTACCAAGATTCATACCGATATTGATGCCATCAGTTTGCAGAATTTTTTCAACAATGCTTGCTGCTGCATTATAAAGTTCGGTGAATTCAATCCGTGCCTCTTTGCTCATCTGATGCAATCTGGCCACGTGCGCAATGGGCAGCACCATCAAATGGCCGGCATTATAGGGGTAGCGGTTGAGCATCACAATGTTGTGCTTAGTGCGCTTGAGGATGAAATATTTATCATCCATATTTGCGGTGAATTGCTCACAAAAAACACATTCGTGCTGTTTGGTTTGTTCTGTTTTGGTGTGGCCGGTGTCAGCAGAATAGTTGCTGCGCCATGGGCAAAAAAGTTTTTCCATAATTTTTATTCTTTGGGTTTCACGATGAAAGTGCTACAAATACTTTTTATTTCTTCATTCTCTGCGTGAGTTGCAAATTTTTTCAGAAGTTTAAATGTCTCTTCTCTTTGATGTTCGAATGCAAGCATGTAGGGCGTTTTTTTGGTATTTTTATCCCGCACTTGAAGCACCGCTCCACATGCGATCAAGGCTTTTGCTGCTGCATAATTATCCACAAGGACTGCATAATGGAGCGCATAAAAGCCGTGTTCATCGGAACTGTTTGCGGTATCATCAGTGATATAAAGAGGGGCAATATCCATATTGTTCGCAAGTGCCCAGAGCAGTCGTTGGCCATCAGTTTCTATCCACGTAGGAAACACTTGCTGTTTCTCTAGCGCTCGCAGCTCTTTTAATGGAATTGGTGAAGATCGATTGCTGGATGATTTGGAATTCTTTCTGCTACGGTTTTTGCTTGGTTCAGGTTCTTCCGGTTCCGGCTCCGGGGAGGATCCAGGAGAGTAGTTCATAATGACTCTTGTTTTGCTTCCGTCCATCCCAGCGATTGAATGAGGCAGGCCCAAGACGCCTGCCATGCTCACGAGAAAAAGTATTCTGTTAGTTTTCAATTGATTTCCCCTTCCTTAAAAACCAATACCAAAAACTGAGTGCCAAAATGATGATAAGCGGTTCAATCGGCAGGCGCAAGCGTGCATATCCAAATCCACCAGTCATCGCGATCGGTGCGGCAATGATCAGTGCGGTGATGAACCATAACCGCTGCATAGAAAGTATAAAGCTCGTGTTATTTTTGTGCCAGAGCGGCTTGAGCATAAAGCACCACAATCCACCCAAGAGCGCAAACCAGAGTGCGAGCATGAAGAACAATTCAACCCATGCGATAGTGCGCGAGAGAATTGGCAGCGGTTGTGCCCACAAGCAACCAGCAATTTTTTCACTCAAAAATTCTTCAACTGGATCGTAGTAGTAGGCGTTATTCGCGATGGCAACGAGCTGATAGGAATATAAATCAAAGGTTGTTTTGAGATTTTGCACGAACCAATCATAGATGAAGTAGTGCGGATATTTCATGATGAGTGGCATCGAAACTTTTTTGCATTCCAATCCAGATGGCCATTTATTTTTGCCGATTTGAGAAATGCGTTTTTTGCGCACTTCAAGACCAGCGGCCATTTGCAGTTCTTTGCAAATATCTTCAAGCTTACCGCCATTCACATGCCGTACAATTTTTGGTGCACAAAAACAGTTCAAATATGGGCCGCCAGTTGGGTTGAAAAAGAATTCATCAGTGAGTTGATAGTTGCGCACATACCATGGGGTGAGTGTCAGAAAAAAAGGAATCGAAAAGAGCAAACTTTTTGTTGCAGTTTGCTTCCAGCTTCCTTTGCCGGCAACAAAAATGAGAAACGCTGCCCAAAGACCAGTGCATTCGCCCATTGGCCGTATCCACGTGTAGATACTCAACATTGCTGCAGCGCCCAGTGCAGTCAGCAGAACTTTTTTCGGTTCTTGCAGAATGAGTTTGTAGAGCAAAAATAAAAAGGCATAAAAAAATATGAGTGCAATGCCTTCAGTGAGCAAGAAGGTGCTGGCAAGCACGAGCCCAACATGCACCACCGCTATCCACATCGCAATATTTGCCACGAAATAAAGTTGCGTCATCAAATAGGCGAGTGCAAAAATTACCAGCGGAATAAAGGAGCTGACAAGAATTTGAAACCAAATTGAGGCTTTTTCTGCCGGGGCATTATCTTCAAACTTGCCGCTGGTCACGCCGAAATATTTGTAGAATGGCATGAGATACGCCGGATAGCCGGGTGTGCGCCAAAAAATTGGTTGGCCATTAGCCCACATGCCATGCCAGACTGTCATGCACACGGCACCATTGTGATAGTCGGCTGAATCGGCCTGTTTATAATATTCCTGCGGTGCAACGAAAAACTGAAACGTGACAGCTCGCAATGCAAAGCTGCTGATGACTGCGAGTATAAAGGTGTTGATTGTTGGGCGAGTTGAAAGAGCTATCACGTATTTTCCCTTTTTGAAATGGTGTGCACAAAATATTGCAGATAGTTTACACAAAATTTCAAATGAAAAAATCAGGAGCTGCATTCTTTCGGATGAACTTGCCAAGAGGTAGCAATCTGCTATTGTTATGCCTTTGTAGTGGTACAAAGTTTCACGGAGATGGTATGGTCACGACGGGTGAAGCGCCCATAATGTTACTTATCGGTACGCGTCCAGAGGGAATTAAGATGGCCCCGGTCTATCTTGCGCTCAAAAGAGCAGGGGTGCCGGTTGTTTTATGTTCATTGTCGCAAACAGATCCTGCGCTCAATGAAGTCCTCAATCTTTTTGATGTGGTTCCCGATATTCAATTCGACACACTCAACATCCATTGCGAACCCTGTTCGGTGATTCAATATGTTCTTGCTGATTTAAAAGCAACCATCAGCACCGTGCGCCCAAGTTTGTTGCTCGTGCAGGGCGATAGCACTGGCGCGATGGCAGCAGCGCTTGCCGGCTTTTACATGAATGTTCCGGTGGGCCATGTGGAAGCAGGATTGCGCACCGATGATGTGCGTGCACCATTTCCCGAAGAGGTGAATCGCCGCGTGATCAGTGTGGTGACTACCTATCATTTTGCACCAACCGCCTCAGCAGTGGCCAATGTGTTGGCGCATGGCGCGCGCCGCGATCAAGTTTTTTGCACGGGTAACACGAGTGTTGATGCACTTCATTTGATTCGAGAAAAAATTGCCGCACACAAAATCGACATCGATCAACGAGTGCGCGATTGGGTACGCATGGTGCGGGATAATGAAAATGATCTCGCAATTCTTTCTATGAGTCGTCCCGATATTTTGGAGCAGGGGGTAGAAGAAATTATTTCTGCGGTCTATGAATATGCCGTGCAACACAACGATATGTTTTGGATTGTGCCCTACGAAGAGATGCCCGCAATTGCGGAAGCGATCGCACGTGCAGGGCTCGCAGATTTGAAAAATGTGCTCTTGGTTGAACATCTTTCCTATCACGATATGGTTTATCTGATCGATGCCGTTGATATTGTGCTGACCGATTCTGGTGCATTGCAAGAAGAGGCAACTAGTTTGGGAAAACCGGTTGTGGTGCTGCGCAATAAAACGGAACAGATGGAAGGCGTTCTGACTGGCCGTGCATGGGTGGTTGGCACCGATTGCCAGCTCGTGTTTAATGGCATTGAACGTGCACGCAATTTGCTCAGTGGTGGCCTCCATCCATCGTTGCAACTTTATGGTGATGGGCATGCGGCGGAAAAAATTGTCGCATTCATCCAAGTGCGTTATGAGCAGTTGCAGGAATATGCTGAATTGCAGCGCACGCAGGCCGCACAAGAAGCGATGCCAATAGCATTACCAAGCAAGAGCCGCGGCACGAAAAATCAAAAGAATCAAAAAAGTTAACGGGCAGAGGAAATAGGGATGCGCCAAATTTTTGCAGATTGTGGTGATGTGGTAGTCAAAGAAGTTTCGCAACCAGCGTTAGAAGAAAATTCCGTTCTTGTGGCTGTTCATTATTCATTCATGAGCCCAAGCATGGAACGTGATCTGATCGGCGGTAGAGGAAGCGGCGTATTTTCCGGCATCTCAAAAAAAATACAGCGCGCCGTGACTACTTCAGCAGCTCCAGAACTTTCTGCAGAAAAAAGTGCAAAAGCGAATGCGGTCTACGCATTTGGTTATTCCTGTTCAGGGCGTGTGATGGCCACTGGCAAAAAAGTGCACAAATTTCGCGTGGGCGATTGGGTTGCATGTGCCGGTGCTGGCTATGCTCATCATGCAGATATGGTGAGTGTGCCAGAAAGTTTAGTCGTCAAAATTGCGGACAAAAAAAATGTGAAGGCCGCAAGCCTAACCTCCGTTGGTGCAGTTGCGCTGCAAAGTGTGCGCCGTGCAAAATTGCAATTGGGCGACACGGTGTGCGTGGTCGGTTTGGATCTCGTGGGGCAACTGACTGCCCAGCTCGCGCGCCTTTCTGGTGCCACGGTGATTGGCATCGATTCGCACAAACCAAAATTAGATTTAGCCATTTCATTTGGCATCGATCATGCGCTGGATATCAATGATGATGCGGTGTTCACTGAAGTAAAATTATTAACAGAACAGCATGGCGTTGATGCAACGATTGTGACCGGCACCTTTGCGAATAATAAAGAACTTGAATGTGCACTTGAAGTCACGCGCAAAAAAGGGCGCATAGTGCTCACTCACGATGTGGGATTGAGCCTTGATCGTGAACGATTGCATCAGCGGGAAATTGATTTGTTGATTGCCTGTTCCTGCGGTCCCGGACGGCACGATGCAAGCTATGAAGAATCTGGTCATGACTATCCATATGCTCATGTTCGTTGGACGGAAAACAGAAACATGCGGGCATTTTTGCACAAAGTTGAAACAGGCGCGGTGAACATTGCGCCATTTGTTGCAGAAGAAATTTCGGTGAGTGATTTAAAGCTCAAAAATAAACAGGTAAAAGATTCTGGTTCACTGGGCCTCGTGCTGCGCTACACCTCCGATAGGGGCGAAACGCATGTTGCTTTTCGGCAGCCAGTTGCGCAGACTCACGAGAAAAAAAATAACAACGAGCCACTTTTTAAGCCAGCAACGCAAGCAACCATTCGCGTTGGTGTGGTTGGTACGCAGTGGGATCTCAAACAAAATTTAGTCTCTGATGTTTCTAAAGTGCGGAACATTTCTGTGGATGCAATTGTTGATGAAGATGTTGCCACCTCAGTGGCAGTTGCGCATCAATATGGCGTTGCACGAACCTGCACGTATGATGAACTTTTTGCCGATGATGTGGTTGATGCGGTGGTGATTTCCTCAGTGCACCGCCTGCACGCCTCCCAAACGCTCCATGCACTGCAAAATGGACGCGCGGTGTTTGTGGAAAAACCATTAGCAACTGATTTTGCCCAACTAGAAACCTTACGCAATTTTTTGTGCCACTATCCCAATGCGCCATTGTGCATCGATTATAGTCGCGGCTTTTCTCCCTTCATGGAAAAAATTACGACCGTCACTTCCAAGCGCAGAGCGCCACTGATGGTGCACTATCGCATCAACACTGGCTTTGTGCCAAAAGATTTGATGATGCATGGGGATGTGGGCGCGGGTAGAATTATCGGTGATGCGTGCCAAATAATCGATCTATTTTGCATGATGGTTAGTGCGCAACCGGTGATGGTATCAGTTGAAGCGCTGCACGCATCTCGTGATGATTTATTCCCGACTGATAACTTTGTGGCATCACTCAGTTTTGAAGATGGCTCTGTCTGCTCATTGATCTATACCACACTTGGCAGCAGCGAATCGGGCAACGAGCGTATGGAAATTTTCTTTGATGGCAAATCGATTGTTGTGGATGATTATGTTGGTCTCTACGGTTTTGGCGTACCATCATGGTTCAATGAAACGATGAATGCGCCTGATTATGGCAAAAAAGTATTGATGAAAAATTTCTTCAAAGAATTGAAAAAAACAGTCTTTGAACCACCAGTTCCTTTTGATCGCCTCTTGCTTTCAACAAAATTAACGCTTATTGTTGATCAACTTGCGTGCGAAGGTGGCGGTACAAAATCACTGGGATAAGCTCGTACATGACAAAGTGGTTAGTAGTAATTATCTGTTTGGTGGGAACCATGGCATATGCAACAAAGATTAGCACCACGGATCTATTCCCCTATTTCGCGGTCCTTGCTGGTGGCAGTGGTGAACGATTGTGGCCTCTCAGTCGCGCAAAAAAACCCAAACAGCTGCTCGCACTCAATTCTGAAAAAACACTTCTTGAGCAAGCGCTTGGTCGTATCGAACCGCTTGCCGGATCAAAAGAAAATATCTGGGTGATCACCTCTGCGCAACACCGCGAACGAATTGCAGCGTGCGTGGGCGATACTGTGGG
>Ga0157379_10000566_pt1 | contig 29886 bp, 22 predicted proteins | sample S25metaG_FD_121802 | JGI IMG/M metagenome (GOLD analysis project Ga0157379, IMG submission 121802) | Switchgrass rhizosphere microbial communities from Kellogg Biological Station, Michigan, USA - S2-5 metaG | ecosystem: Host-associated > Plants > Roots > Rhizosphere > Soil | place: USA... | reverse complement strand
CTCGAGGGTTCGGTCGGCGTGTTCATCGACGGCGTCTATCGCTCGCGTGCGGGCATGGGCCTGACGGAACTTGGAGCGCTCGACCGGATCGAGGTGCTGCGCGGACCGCAGGGTACCCTGTTCGGACGCAATACTTCGGCGGGGCTCATCTCGATCATTACTGCGAAGCCGCGATTCCAGACCGAGGTCAACGGCCAGGTCGACTTCGGCAATTACCATCTGTTCCGGCTTGAGGGCGGGGTAACCGGGCCGCTCAGCGATACGATCGCCTTGCGCCTCGACAGCGTATTCATGAAGCGCGACGGCTTCCTGAAGGACGTCATTTCCGGGCGGCGGATCAACGATCGCAACCGCTGGCTGCTGCGTGGCCAGGCGCTGTTCCAGCCCAACGACAATTTCTCGTTCCGGCTGGTCGCCGACTACACAAAGCGGAACGAGGAATGTTGCGGGGCAACTTACCTTCCCGCGCATGACGTCACCACGGCCGGAGAGTCGGCCTCGACGATCGCCACCATCGAACGTGCGATGGGTGCGTTCATCAACGACGATACTTTCCATCGGAAGATTTCGATCACTCCCGGCCGAGACTATAGCAGCGTGGTCAACGACTGGGGCGTGTCGGGCGAAGGCGTTTACGACATGGGATGGGCCGAGCTGACGTCCATCACGGCCTACCGCTACGACAAATATAACCGCGGAACCGACGCCGATTACAACAATCTCGACCTGCTCTACCGCGAGAGCGACGGCGGTTCCTTCAATCGCTTCAAGACGTTCACGCAGGAATTGCGGCTCCAGGGCAACGCCTGGAACAATCGCCTCGATTGGTTGCTCGGTGCTTATTATGCGAACGAGAAGCTCGCGGTTGACGACAACCTTCATTACGGCGCCGATTACGGACGCTATTCCAACTGCGTCCTCTTCGCCTCGGTCCTGCCGTCCGCGCTGCAGCCGACTCCAACCGGCAATTGCGTGAATGTGCCGGTCGTGCAGGGCACGATCACATTCCTCAATTCCCTCCCGCCTGGCGATCCGCGCCGCGCCAACATTCCGGTGCTGTCAGCCCTGATCGCCAATCCGGCCAACCCAGGTTTCGGTTCTCTGGCCGCGGTCCTCGGCATTCCGACCTTCAACCAGGCAAATACCCGCCTCGACGATTCCTGGCGGCAATCGAGCAATAACTGGGCGCTTTTCACCCACAATATCGTCTCGATCACCGATCGGCTTAAGCTGACCCTCGGCGCTCGATATACGCATGAGCGCAAGCGCCTCGTTGGCGATCTCAACGACAACAACGATCTGTGCGTGCGGCTCGCCGGTTCTCCGCTCGCCGCCTTCAGCCAGCTGCCCTGCGTCATCCCGGGCATCCCGGGCGGGCATTTGGACATTAGCGACAAGCTTAGCGAAAGCCGTCTCTCCTGGACCGGAGTCCTCAGTTACAAGCCGTTTGACCGGCTGCTGACCTATGCCAGCTATTCGCGCGGCTATAAGGCGGGCGGCTTCAACCTCGACCGCTCGGCCCTCTGGCGGTCGGTCGTCCTTCCGTCCGGCGCACCCGCGAACACCGTTCTGACGAATCCGCCCTTGTCGGGCTTCGGCTCAATCTGCGTCAGCGCGAGCCAGTTCGGCTGCCAGCAGGTCGTTGCGTCGGGTGCCGATCTGAAGTTCAAGCCGGAGATCAACGACGCCATCGAACTCGGTGCGAAATATAATGGCCGCGGCGTCGACATTAACCTCGCCCTGTTCCACCAGGTCTTCCGCAACTTCCAGCTGAACACGTTCAACGGCCTCAACTTCATTGTCGAGAACATCAACAGCTGCAGCGACGACCTCGGCGGTACAGACACCGACAACAGCTCCAGCACCGGTGCCTGCACCGGCAAGGTGCGTCCGGGCGTGAAGAACATCGGCTTCGAGCTGGAGGCGTTCACCAGGCCGCTGCACGACCTCGCGATCAACGGCGGCCTTGTTTATGCCGACACGAAATATCGCCACAATCTCGTCGGAGCCGACGGCAAGCCGCTCAATTCCTACCTGTTCCAGCTGCCGGGGCGGAGGATCTCCAACTCGTCGCAATGGACCGCGACGGGATCGATCGCCTGGACTCCGCCGATCGGCAATAGCCTGCGCGGCCTGATCTACGCCGACGTCCGGTACATGTCGAAATACAATACCGGGTCCGATCTCGACATCGAGAAGACGCAGAAGGCCTATGCTGTCGTGAACGCCCGCGTCGGACTCCACGACTTTTCCGACACGTGGGGCGTGGAGCTGTGGGCCCAGAATCTGTTCAACAAGAACTTCCTGCAGGTCGCTTTCGATGCGCCTCTCCAGGGCTCCGGTACCACTCGTGCAGTCGAGGCCGGGTTCATCGCCCGCTCGACGCAACTGTACGGCGCATTCCTCGGCGAACCGCGGACCTTCGGCATCACGCTGCGTGGCAAGCTGCAGCCGCACCACGAGGCGCCGCCCCCCTACGTTGCACCGCCAGCGCCTCCGCCGCCGGTGGTCGAACAGCCGGCTCCGCCGCCACCGCCGCCACCGCCACCGCCTCCTCCACCGCCTTCGGGTGAGCGCGGCTGAGCCATTCGCTTTCGGTCAGGCCCCGTCGTTCGCGGCGGGGCCTTTTCCTTAGGCGGCTTCGGCTTTTGGGGATTCGCTCGCCGCGCCAAGCAGGGCTGAGCGGAGGACCTCGGCATCATCTGCGTCGAGCTTCTTGCCGTCGCTGCGCGTGAGGTAGAAAACGTCGACCGCGCGCTCGCCATAGGTCGCGATATGCGCCGAATGGATCTGATGCCCATGGTCGTGGATCGCGGCGGCGAGGCCGGCCAAAAGCGCTGGACGGTCGCGAGCATTCACCTCAACCACGGTCGTCCGGGTGGATGCCTTGTCCGCGATCGCAACCGACGGAGCGACGTCGAAAGCCGCGCTTCTTCGTGAAGGTTCGGCGGCGGGAAGCGCCGGCGGATCGGGTTTGTCCAACGCCGTTTCGACGGAACGCGCCAAACGCGACCGCAGGCGCCGGTCGGCGTAGGTCTTGCCCTGGCCATCGAGAACGAGAAGATTGTCGAGCGCCATTCCGTCGCGAGTGGTGTGGATCCGGGCGTCGATGATGTTCGCACCGGCCGAAGCAAGGCCGGAACAGATCCGGTAGAAGAGGCCCTCGCGATCCGGAGTGAACACGCTGACTCGCGTCGCGCCGCTTTCAACGTCATCTTCAACCACCACGCTCGGACGCGCGTCGCCGATCCGCGCTTCGGCGCCGGCGACCTGCCTGGCGTTTGCGACTTGCCAGGCGAGAGGCTCCGCCAGCCAGTAGCTGTCGGGAAGCCGTTTCGAATGAGCGCGGATCACGCTCGCCTTCCATCCGAGCTCGGCCGCGAGTTCCTTCTGGCGAGTTTCGACAAGCTCGCTTCGGCCGTGTTGCTTGTGCCCAAGCCGAAGGCGCTCCTCGGCGGCCTCGAACAATGTGCGCAGCAGCGTGCGCTTCCATTCGTTCCAGACCCCCGGGCCGACCGCGCGGATGTCGACGACGGTCAACGCGAGCAGCAGTCGAAGCCGTTCCGGGCTCTGTACCTGGTGGACGAAATCCTCGATCGTCTTCGGGTCCGTCAGGTCGCGCTTGAATGCCGTCGACGACAGCAGGAGATGATGGCGGACCAGCCACGAGACGGTTTGCGTTTCGGCAAGATCGAGACCGAGCCTTGGGCAAAGCTTGAGCGCGATCTCCGCACCGATGACGCTATGATCCCCGCCGCGCCCTTTTGCGATGTCATGCAACAGCACGGCGACATAGAGGACTCGGCGCGATGCGATCTGCTTCATGATCGCGGTCGACACCGGATGATCGCTCTTGAGCTCGCCGCGTTCGATTGCCGCGAGAAGCCCCAGAGCGCGGATCGAATGCTCGTCGACCGTATAATGATGGTACATGTCGAATTGCATTTGCGCGACGACTCGGCCGAAATCGGGAATGAACCTTCCGAAGACGCCCGCTTCGTTCATCCATCTCAAAACGAGTTCGGGCGAATGGATGCAGGTGAGGACCTCCATGAATAGGGCGTTGGCTCGCGGATCTTCGCGGACCTCGCGTCCGATCAGACCGGAGTCGCGCGTTGCCGCGCGCATCGCCTCGGGGTGAATCTCAAGCCGCTCGCGAGCGGCAAGGGCGAACATTTCGAGCAGGCGGACGGGATCGCCCTGGAAGAAATCATCGGAGGGCACCGACAAGCGCCCGCGATTGAGCACGAACCCGCCAAGGCGTTTCGGTTTCCGGCGAAGCGTCGGCAGGACGAAGCGAAATCCCTTTTTCCCGAGTTGCTCGTCGAGCTGAGCGAGGAAGACGCCCGTGAGGTCGCCAACCGTCTTCGCATTCAGGAAATAGAATTGCATGAACCGCTCGACCGCGGATTTTCCCGGCCGGTCGGCGTAGCGCATGATTTCGGCGATGCGGCGCTGGTAATCGAATCCCAGTCGCTCTTCGGCGCGGCCGGCGAGCAAGTGCAGGTGGCATCGGACCGACCAGAAGAAGCGCTCGGCGCGATCGAATCGGCGGAATTCCGCGGACGTCAGAAGTCCCGCGCCGACCAGGTCGGCCGGGCGCTCGACCCCGTGAACATATTTGCCGATCCAGTAGAGCGTGTGAAGGTCACGAAGACCGCCCTTGCCGTCCTTGACGTTCGGTTCGACGACGTAGCGGCTGTCACCCATCTTCACGTGCCGCTCGTCGCGCTCGGCAAGCTTGGCCGCGACGAACTCCGCCGCGGTCCCCGCCACAATCTCCTTGCGGAAGCGGCGCATTGCCGCGTCGAAGACCTTGTCGTCACCCCACATCCAGCGCGCTTCGAGGAAGGCCGTTCGGATCGTCATGTCCTTCTTTGCCAGCGCGATGAGCTCGCTGGTGGAACGGATCGAATGGCCGACCTTGAGCTTGAGGTCCCAGAGCAGATGGAGGATCGACTCCGCCACCCGCTCGGCCTCCGCGCTCGGCGCCTTTGCGGTCAGGAACATGAGGTCGAGATCGCTGAACGGCGCCATTTCGCCGCGGCCGGTCCCTCCCAGGCCGACCAGCGCGAGATCGGAAACGGGTCCGCTAATCCGCTGCGTGACGAAATCATAAGCGATGCGAACGAGCTGGTCGTGAAGGAACGCCATGGCCTGGGCGGCGGTCCGGCCGTTGCCCGGCCCTTCGCCCAGCCGCCGAGCGATTTCCGCCCGGCCGTCGGCAAGCGCCTGGCGAAGGATTGCGGCGACCTCGGTGTTGAGCTTCTTGCCGGCGCGGACGGCGTCGATCCGTTCCATGAGCGCGCGTCGGTCGATGATGGCCCGCCGGTTCTCGACGTCGAGCAGGCTCATGACTCTCGCTCGGCCGCGAGCCTCTTCAGACGGTAAAGCTGTTCAAGCGCTTCGCGCGGCGAGAGGCTGTCGGGCTCGATTTCCGCAAGCGCACAGAGCAAGGGATCGGGCACCGTATCGGAGGTTTCCGCGGCCGCGAAGAGCGGCAGGTCGTCGAGTCCAGCGGCGATCCCGCCGGTTGCATCCCGGCCCGCCTCGAGCTTCGCAAGCACTGCGCGCGCCCGGGAAACGACAGCTGGTGGAAGGCCCGCCAGTTTCGCGACCGCGATGCCGTAACTGCGGTCGGCTGCTCCGTCGGCGACTTCGTGCAGAAGGACGAGATCGCCTTTCCATTCGCGTGCGCGAACATGGTGCAGCGAAAGCGTCTCGAGACGCCCGGCGAGCCGCGTCAGCTCATGATAATGGGTCGCGAACAGCGTCCGGCATTTCACCTGGTCGTGCATCGCTTCGACGACCGCCCAGGCGATCGCGAGGCCATCATAGGTCGAAGTTCCTCGCCCGATCTCGTCGAGGATCACGAGGCTGCGGGGCGAAGCCTGCGCAAGGATCGCGGCCGTCTCCACCATCTCGACCATGAAGGTCGATCGACCGCGCGCCAGATTGTCGGATGCTCCGACTCGGCTGAACAGGCGATCGACAAGGCCGACCTTCGCGCGGGCCGCAGGAACGAAGCCGCCGCACTGGGCGAGAACGGCGATCAGCGCGGTTTGCCGTAGGAATGTCGATTTGCCGCCCATGTTCGGGCCGGTGATGAGCCACAGCCGGTCCGATTGGCCCATCGAAAGGTCGTTCGCGACGAAACGCTCGCCGCGATCGTTGAGCGCGCTTTCGACCACCGGGTGGCGGCCCGCTTCGATCTCGAGGCATGGCTCATCGGTAAGGTGAGGCAGCGACCAGCCGCCTTCCGCCGCGCGAGCAGCATGGCTCGCGGCGACATCGATCCGGGCGATGGCTTCGGCACTTGAGGTGATCCGATGCGCCGCTGCGATGGCCTGTCCGGTCAACTCCTCGGCATGCGCCGCTTCGGCCGAAATCGCATGGGCTCCGGCTTCAACGACTCTCGTCGCCTCCTCGTGAAGTTCCGGCGAGTTGAAGCGCACCACTCCGGCGAGCGTCTGCCGATGCGTGAAGCCGCTATCGGGCGTCATCAATCCGTCGGCATGCTTTGCGGAGACCTCGACATAATAGCCAAGGACCGCATTGTGCCGGATCTTCAGGGAGGAAATTCCCGTCGAATCCCGATAGCGTGCCTCGAGCGCGGCAATGGCACGGCGGCCGTTGGACGAAACTTCCCGAAGCGCATCGAGCGCCGCATCATAGCCTTCCGCGATGTAGCCGCCCTTGGATGCGTCGATCGGAGGAAATTCGACGAGCGCCGCTCGGAAGCGATCGACCAGAGCCGCATGACCACCCAGCCGCGGAAGCAGGGCCTCGAGAAGCTGGGGGCGATCGCCTTCGAGTTCGATTTCCGTTTTCAGCGCGGCGGCTGCCGCGAGCCCGTCGCGAAGCTGCGCAAGATCGCGCGGACTGCCGCGCCCGGCGATCAGTCGCGCAAGTGCGCGCGCGAAATCGGGCATGGCCTTCAGGGCCGACCGCACGCGATCGCGGAGCAGCGCATTTTCGTGAAGCCATTGAACGAGCCCCAGCCGAGCCTCGATCGCGGCCTTGCCGGTGAGCGGTGCGGAAAGGTCCGCGGCAAGCAAGCGACGTCCGGCCGCCGTTTGGCAGCGGTCGATTTCGCCAAGCAGACTGCCGCTGACGCCGCCGCCGGCCGAGCGCGTCAGCTCCAGGCTTTCGCGCGTCGCCGAGTCGATTGCCATGTGGCTCGAGCGCTCGATTCGGCGCGGAGCATCAAGCAGGACTCCGGAACCCTTTTGTGTCGCATCGAGATAGGAAAGCAGGCCTCCCGCGGCGGCAAGCTCGGCACGCGAGGGCGATCCCAGGCCGTCGAGCGTCGCCAGGCCGAAGCGGCTCTTGAGGCTGCGCTCACCCGTGAGGCTGTCGAAGCCGCCTTTGCCGGCGGACGTGCGGACACCGGCAACGGCTCCGTCGGCGATGGTTTCGGCCGGCGACAGGCGCGCCAGCTCGGCCGACAATTCGCCCGGACCGCAGGCCGTCAGTTCGAAGCGACCCGTCGAAATGTCTGCCGCCGCAATGGCCCATTCGTCGCCGGCTCGACCAATCGCCGCGAGCCAGTTCGCCGAGGCGGATTCGAGCAAAGCCTCTTCGGTCAGCGTTCCCGGAGTAACGAGCCGGACGATCGCGCGTTCAACGAGCGCTTTCGACCCGCGCGCCTTGCGCGCTTCGGCCGGACTCTCGGTCTGCTCGGCGATCGCAACCCGATTCCCGGCCTTGATCAGCCGCGCGAGGTACGATTCCGCTGCATGAACCGGCACGCCGCACATCGGGATCGGCTCGCCGGCATCCTCGCCGCGTTTGGTCAGCGCGATGTCGAGACAGGCCGATGCGATCTTCGCGTCGTCGAAGAACAGCTCGAAGAAATCGCCCATGCGATAGAAGAGCAGAGCATCGGCGGCCTCCTCCTTGAGGCGCCGGTACTGGGCCATCATCGGTGTCGGAGCGTCCGCTCGAGCCATGTCTCTGACTAGCCCCGTTCGTCATGCCCGCGAAAGCGGGAATCCCGCTTTTCTTCCGCCCTGGCTGCGAAAGGCAGCGAGGCCCTCGCTGCCGTCGGGGGTGACGATTGCGGGGGTAAACGGCTAAGGCCTCGCGCCATGTCGGAAAGCAACGTCAAGTATACCGAAGCCGAGGCGCTCGAATTCCATTCGCGCGGACGGCCGGGCAAGCTCGAAGTCGTGGCGACAAAGCCGATGGCGACACAGCGCGACCTGAGCCTCGCTTATTCGCCAGGCGTCGCGGTTCCCGTCCGGGCGATCGCCGAGAATCCGACCTGCGCCTACGACTATACGAGCAAGGGCAATCTCGTGGCGGTCATTTCCAACGGGACCGCGATCCTGGGGCTGGGCAATCTCGGAGCGCTCGCCTCGAAGCCGGTGATGGAAGGCAAGGCCGTCCTGTTCAAACGCTTCGCCGACGTCGATGCGATCGACATCGAAGTCGCGACCGATGACGCTCAGAGGTTCATCGATGCAATCGAGCTCCTCGAGCCGAGCTTCGGCGGAATCAACCTCGAGGACATTGCTGCGCCCGACTGTTTCGTCATCGAGCAGACGCTCAAGGAGCGGATGAACATCCCCGTATTCCATGACGACCAGCATGGAACGGCGATCATCACCGCAGCGGGCCTCATCAATGCCTGCTACCTGACCAAGCGGAGGTTCGGCGACATCAAGGTCGTCGTGAACGGCGCCGGAGCGGCGGCGATCGCGTGCACCGAGCTCATCAAGGCGATGGGCGTGCGCGGCGACAATGTGACGATGTGCGACCGCAAAGGCGTTATCTACAAGGGCCGGACCGACCTCGACCAATGGAAGTCGGCGCATGCGGTCGCCACCGAAGATCGGACGCTGGCAGACGCGTGCAAGGGCGCGGACGTGTTCCTTGGCCTTTCCGCGGCCGGCGCTCTCAAACCCGAAATGGTGAAGTCGATGGCGAAGGAGCCGATCATCTTCGCCATGGCCAATCCGGATCCCGAAATCCGGCCGGAAGAGGCGCGCAAGGTGAAGCCGGACGCGATCATCGCGACGGGACGTTCGGACTATCCGAACCAGGTCAACAATGTCCTCGGCTTTCCCTTCATCTTCCGCGGAGCGCTCGACGTTCGCGCGACCGCGATCAACGATGAAATGAAGATCGCCGCAGCCGAGGCCCTGGCCGAGCTGGCGCGCGAACCCGTCCCCGAAGAAGTTGCCGCGGCCTATGGCGGGCAGATGCACAGCTTCGGCCGCGACTATATCATTCCGGCGCCGTTCGACCCGCGCCTGATGGAGGTCGTCGCCTCGGCCGTGGCGGAGGCCGCCGGCCGGACCGGAGTCGCGCAAAAACCCATCGAAGACATGGACTCCTACCGGCAGCAGCTCCGGGCGCGGCTCAATCCGACCGTCTCGGTCATGAGCCTCGCTTATGAAGGCGCCAAGACGAATCCGAAGCGCGTGCTGTTCGCCGAAGGCGAGGAGCCGAACGTTCTGCGCGCCGCAATCGCATTCGCGGAGGCTGGTTACGGCACTCCGGTGCTCGTCGGCCGTGAAGAGGTTTACGAGCAGCTGAAAGAACTCGGGGTCGAGAATCCCAAGGACTATGAGGTCCTCAACAGCCGCAACTCACCGCTCGTTGGGCGGGCCGTCGATTACATTTACGAAAAGCATCAGCGGCATGGATTGCTGCGCCGCGAGATCGAGCGGATGGTGAACCAGGATCGCAACTATTTCGCCGCGGCCATGCTCGCGCTGGGCGAAGCGGACGCGATGATCACCGGGACGACGCGTCCATTCAGCCAGTCTCTTCGCCAGGTTCGCGCCGTCATCGACGATGAGCCGGACTCAACTCCGTTTGGAATCAACGTCGTGGTTGGGCGCAACCACACGATTCTCATCGCCGACACGGCGGTGACGGAGCGCCCGACTGCCGAGCAATTCGCGGCAATCGCCATGCGCTCCTCGGCGTTTGCACGTCGCATGGGCCTTGATCCGCGCGTCGCCTTCATCAGCTACACGACCTTCGGAAATCCGCCGGGGATGCATATCGAAGAGCTTCGCGGCGCGGTGAGGCTCCTCGACGGCTTCCATACCGACTTCGAATATGAAGGTGAGATGGCGCCCGACGTCGCGCTGAATTTCGACATGCAGCGGCGCTTCTATCCGTTCAGCCGCTTGTCCGGGCCCGCGAACATCCTCGTGATGCCTGGACTTCAATCGGCGAGCCTGTCGACCAAACTCCTTCGCGCGCTTGGTGGCGAAAGCATCCTCGGCCCCTACGTGCTGGGGCTGGAGCTTCCGGTGCAGATCGCACCGATGACGGCGAGCGCGTCGGATCTCGTCATGCTGGCCGTTCTCGCGGGTGGCGATGCGCATGCGCGGCAACAGCGGCTTTCGGGAAAGGCCGCGGGGTCGGCTAGATCCGCTCGACGGAGCTGACCGGCTCGGCCTCTCTCAGGGCCGCGATGATCGCGTGAAGGTGCGCGAGGTCGTGCACTTCGACGTCGAGATGAAACGTCTGAAAACTGCCGTCTCGATGGACGAGCTGAAGGTTGACGATGTTGGCGTGCTTCGCGCCGAGAATGCCTGACATCGTCCCAAGCGCTCCGGGGATGTCGCGCAGGATCACGGCCAGCCGGGCCGCACCGCCGTCCGAACCCTCGCCCCAGGCCAAATCGAGCCAATCCGCGTCGATCCCGCTCGCGAGCGTGTCGCAGCCGATGACGTGGACTTCGATCTCCTCGTCCTCGCGCCGCAGGCCGACGATGCGGTCCCCCGGAATCGGATGGCAGCATTGCGCCAGGTGATAAGCGACGCCCGGGGTCAGGCCTTTGATCGAAATCGCCTTGCGCTGCCCCAGCGGGCGCGGCGCGACGTCGCCGCCGGCTGATCCCGGCATCAAGGCCTCCATCAGCGCTTCGTCGCTGACGCGCTTCCTGGCGATCGCGATCATGAGCTCATCGTCATTCTCGATCTTCAATTTCTTGAGCGCGCGCTTCAGCGCATCCTTGTCGAGTTCGGCTGGCAGCCGGGCGACGATCTCGTCATAGATCTTGCGCCCGAGCTCGATCGTCTCTTCGCGCTCCTTGTGGCGAACGAAGCGCCGAACTCCGGCGCGCGCCTTTCCGGTCGCGACGAATCGCAGCCAGCTCGGCTGCGGATGCTGCGCTTCCGAAGTCAGGATTTCGACCTGGTCGCCGTTCTCGAGCATCGTCCTCAACGGCACGACGCGCCCGTTGACCTTTGCGCCGACGGTGCGGTCACCGAGGCCCGTGTGCACCGCATAGGCAAAATCCACGGGCGTCGCTCCCTTGGGCAGCTGGATCAGCTCGCCCTTTGGAGTGAAGGCGAAGATCCGGTCCTGGTACATCGCCATCCGGGTATGCTCGAGGAGCTCTTCGGCGGTCTCGGCGTGGTCGAGGATCTCGACGAGATCGTCGACCCAGGGCACGTGGATGTCGGCGGTCGGCTTGCCTTCCTTGTAAGCCCAGTGGGCGGCAAGGCCGCGCTCCGCCTGTTCATGCATCTGCCGGTCGCGGATCTGGATTTCGATCCGCATCTTCGAATCGTGGATGACCGAGGTGTGCAGCGACCGGTAACCGTTGCGCTTCGGTGTCGAGATGTAGTCCTTGAAGCGGCCGGGAACCATTGGCCAGCGGCTGTGAATGAGACCGAGGGCCCGATAGCAATCCACCGTCTCATTCACGATGACCCGAAAGGCCATCACGTCCGATAATTGCTCGAAGCTGATGTGTCGCTCGGCCATCTTCTTCCAGATCGAATAAGGATGTTTCTGGCGTCCGGTGACTTCGGCCTCGAGCCCATTGTCCGCGAGATAGAGCTGAAGCCCGAGGCCGATCCGGCTGACGAGGTCGCCGCCCTGGTCCTCGAGCTGCTTCAGCCGCCGGGTGATGGAGGCGTACGCATCGGGCTCCAATTCCCGGAACGCGAGCGTCTGCATCTCGGTCATCATCTCGTACATGCCGATTCGCTCGGCGAGCGGCGCGTAGATATCCATCGTCTCACGCGCGATCCGGTGCCGCTTCTCCTCATTCGGGATATGGTAGAGCGTCCGCATGTTGTGCAGGCGGTCGGCAAGCTTCACCAGCAGCACGCGGATGTCGTCTGAAAGGGCGAGCAGGAACTTGCGGAGGTTCTCGGCCGCCCGCTCGTTCTCGGACTGGGCCTCGATCTTGCTGAGCTTGGTGACGCCGTCCACCAATCGCGCGACGTCCTTGCCGAACAGCCGCTCGATCTCATCCGTCGTCGCGAGCGTATCCTCGATCGTGTCGTGGAGGATCGCTGTCGCAATCGTCTGGTCGTCGAGCTTCAGGTCGGTCAGGATTCCCGCGACCTCGATCGGATGGCTGAAATAAGGATCGCCGGACGCGCGCACCTGGCTGCCGTGCGCCTTCATCGAGAAGACGTAGGCACGGTTGATCAGCCCCTCGTCCGCGTCCGGATCATAGGAGCGGACCTTCTCGATCAGCTCATACTGTCTCAGCACAGCCCTAAGATGGGGGGAGGCGGCGCTTTTGTGCAAGCGCGAAAAAGGTAGGCCGCCTCGCGGGGAGTGGGGGCGGCGAGGCGGCCAGGGGTAGGTTTACTGCGCTGCGAGGGCCTTGGCCGGTAGCGATTTCGCGGCGGAGTTGCACTTGTCGAGCTCGGCGCTGGTGAAGGCTCGGCCATCGACCAGGAAGCTGTCGACACGACCGGCTTTCTTCACGAGACCTTCGCACAGGACTGCCGGGCGACTCTCTTCGGTCGAACCCTGGCATGCCGCGGGACCGCAGGCCCAGACGATGTCGCGGGCGATAATCCGCTGGGAAACCGGGGCCACGGGCCTGGCCGAGTAGGTCGAAGCCAGGGCCGGACTGGCCACGAATGCGAGCACGCAGAAAGCGGAAAGGGATCGGAACATCGCAGGATTTCCTCTTATGGTTGCGATTTGCAACTGAATAATATAATCAGTTTCGTCTTGCAACTATTTTTTGCGGAACCTTTGTGCTTTCATCGGAGTCGAGGAGAGGGAGGACGGCCGAGTTGCCCGCGGATCGAGTCACGTCGGGAATTGACGCATTCAGGGAGGCCGCGCTCTCGTGCCCGATTCCTGCCGCCGTAGAGGTGATCGGTGAGAAATGGGCTTTCCTGATTCTCCGCGGAGCCCTGAACGGCCTTCAACATTTCGAAGAATTCCAGGCGGGTCTGGGAATTGCGCGCAACATTCTTTCCGACCGCTTGTCGCGGCTGGTTTCAGGCGGGATTTTGGTCCGGACGCCGGATCCGTCCGACAAACGCAGAGTCACCTATTCCCTGACGCCGAAGGGGGAAGGTCTCCTCCCCGTCGTCCTGGCGCTCCGCCAATGGGGCGAGGAATGGGGCTACGGCAAGATGCGGGTCGTGCTTGCCGACCGTCGCGACGGAAAGCCCGTGCGCAAGATCGGAGTCCTCGCCCAGGATGGGCGCGAGTTGAATCTGAGTGAGCTGATGTGGATCGACCGTGACGGCGACCCCGTTCCCGCGCCGGCCGCGATCAAGACCGCGGCCGAATAAGCTTACTCGTAATCCCCGCCTGAAGGCGTCGGGCGAGGCGGAGCGGCGGCGGTAAGACGGAGCGCCTCGGCTGCATCGCTCAGCGACGCCAGCTCTTCGGTCTCGTCTTCCTCGTCGATCCGAACCTTCTGCAGGTTGGTCACGACGGCTTCCTCAAGCTCCTTCGGCTTGACCGTCTCCTCGGCGATCTCGCGCAGGGCCACGACCGGATTTTTGTCGCGATCACGATCGATGGTGAGGTCGGCGCCGCCCGAAATTTGCCGCGCGCGCTGAGCCGCGAACAGGACGAGGTCGAACCTGTTCGAAACCTTGTCCACGCAATCTTCAACTGTAACGCGCGCCATCTTTCACTCCGGAAAAGGGGTCCCTGCAAAGGAATATGGGATTTCAGGGAGGCGGCGCCAATAGCTTGCGGGCTCTCGAAAAGTCAAGGAAAGCGGATGCCATGGCCGACGATGCTCCGCCTGTGATGACTACAACCCCGGCGCCGCCAAGCGCCGTCGTCGGCGGCAATTGCCTCGCCATCATTGAAAATGGCGAAGAACGGCTTCGGGCGATCCTCGACTTGATCGCCGGCGCACAGACGAGCCTGCGGCTCCTTTTCTACATGTTCAATCCGGATTGGGCCGGAGCTTTGGTGCGCGACGCATTGATCGCGGCCGCCAGGCGTGGTGTCCAGGTGAGGCTGCTGATCGACGGTTTCGGGTCGGCAGCCCAGCCGAAATTCTTTTCCGAGCTCGACGAGAGCGGCGGAGAATATTGCGTCTTCAACGCGAGTTACGGGCGCAGCTACCTGCTTCGCAATCATCAGAAGCTGGCGATCGCCGACGAGCAGCGGGCGATCATGGGCGGCGCCAACATCGACGACACCTATTTGAGCGATGAAGGGCCCCGGCATTGGCGCGACCTGTGGATTTCGATCGACGGCCCCTGTGTCGGCTGCGCGGTTGAATATTTCGACTCCTTGTTTCGCTGGACCAGCAGGAAGAAAGCGAAGTTGCGCTCGCTTCGGCGGATGGTCGCTCACTACAGTCAATGGCGCGGACCGGTGCAGTGGAAGTTCAGCGGCCCGCTGAGCATGAAGAACAGCTGGTGGCGAAGCATCGGCCGCGACATCAAACGCGGGAAGAGCCTCGACATGATCTTCGCTTATTTTGCTCCGCCGGGGGCGATGCTCCGTCGCATTGGAGGCCTCGGCCGACGCGGCTGCGCTCGGATCATCACCGCGTCGAAGTCGGACAATAATGCGACAATCGCAGCGGCGCGGCATAGTTACAGCCGGCTGCTCAGGCGCCACGTGCGGATGTACGAATATCAGCCGGCGAAGCTGCACACCAAGCTCGCGATCGTGGACGATATCGTCCACATCGGCTCATCGAATTTCGATTACCGCAGCCTCTACATCAACCTGGAGGTGATGCTGAGGATCAAGGATCCAGGGTTTGCCGCGCTGATGCGGGACTATTTCGAAGGCGAACTCGCCAACAGCCGTTGGATCACTCCGGCGCTTCACAGGAGGCGTGCGAGCTTGTGGCGGCGAATCAAGTGGGCGCTGTCCCACTATCTCGTGAACATCATGGATTATACGGTGACGCGCAGGCTCAATTTCCGCGCGGAGGGTTAAGCCGGCTGCGGCTCACGCCACGCCCAGAAGAGCGTCGCCGGCGGAACGTTCACCCATTCAAAGCCGCGATCGATCCGCTCGAAATGCGGCTCGATGAAGTCGCGAACCTTTGGGCTGAACTGATAGACAAGGAAGGCGCCGCCCGGGCGGATCACCTTGGCCGTCGCCTCGGCGATTGCGTCGCCGACACCGGGCGGCAAGGTCGAAAAAGGAAGTCCCGAAAGGATATAATCCGCTTTGCCGAGTCCCCGGTCTTCGAGGATCTTCTGCACGTCAGCCGCCGATCCAGTCACCGCGACAAGGCGCGGATCGTCGATCGAGCGCCGAAGATATTTGGTGAAGTCCGGGTTCGTGTCGATCGTCACCAGCGTCGCATCCGGCCCAAGCAACTCCAGGATCGGACGGGTGAACGTGCCGACGCCCGGGCCATATTCGACGAACAGCTTCGTGTTCTCCCAATCGACCGGACGCAGCATCTTCTCGATGAGAACCCGGCTCGATGGGATGACGGAACCGACCATCACGGGATTCTTCAAGAAGCCGCGCAAGAAATGCCATTGCGGGCTTGGACTCCGGCGGTCGCGGCGCCGCATGAATCGCTTTGGGCTTTTCAGCGTACGCGCGGATGATGTCGGCATGAATGCTCCGTTTGGGACAAGGCGGCGACCGTTGGCAAATGCACTGCCGCTTGGCAAGTTTACGAACGTTGTTGAGTGGATGAGGATTGAAGGCACCTCCGCGAAACGCTCCATTTCCGCGACAAGATGTTGAGCACCCTTTAGCTCGAGTCCTTCCCGCCGCCGCGCGGCCTGAGCATTCCGGGAAGCACGAAGCCGATCCCGCTCATCGGACGGACTGCGTCGCTCTTCAGCGTATCCTGGATCGCGTCATATTCCTCGAGCATCTCGGACGTGACGGATGCGCGCGTTTCGCCGAGCGCGGTTTCGAAATCGGCCATCGTCACCTTGCCCGTATCGAGGCCGCGCCGAAGCGCGGTCAGGCCGGCGCGCCGGACGAGGTCTTCGAGGTCCGCGCCGGTGAATCGCTCGGTTCGGCGGGCGAGCGATTCCAGGTCGACGTCACGCTCGAGCGGCATGTGGCGCGTGTGGATGGCCAGAATGCGCCTCCGTCCAGCCGTGTCGGGAGTGCCGACGAAGATGAGCTCGTCGAAACGTCCTGGCCGAAGAAGCGCGGGATCGACGAGCGTCGGTCGGTTGGTCGCGCCGATCACGACGACATTCTGGAGCTCTTCGAGGCCGTCCATTTCCGAGAGGATGGTGTTGACCACCCGCTCGGTGACCTGCGGTTCGCCGAGGCCTCCTCCGCGTGCGGGCACGAGGCTGTCGATCTCGTCGATGAAGATGATCGTCGGCGCGACCTGCCGCGCGCGGTTGAACAGGCGCGCGATCTGCTGCTCGCTCTCGCCGTACCATTTGGAAAGGAGGTCGGAAGACTTGGTTGCGATGAAATTGGCTTCGCTTTCGCGCGCCGCCGCCTTGGCCAGGAGCGTCTTGCCCGTTCCGGGCGGGCCGTAGAGCAGGAAGCCCTTGGCCGGGCGAATGCCCAGCCGGCGGAACGCTTCCGGATGTTTCAGGGGAAGCTCGACGCCCTCCTTCAACCGATCGCGCGCCTGGTCGAGGCCGCCGATATCGTCCCAGGTGATCGTCGGTGCCTCGACCATCACCTCGCGCATCGCGGACGGCTGGACGCGCTTCAGTGCATTGTCGAAATCGCGCAGCTCGACCGACAGCTCGTCGAGCAGTTCGTTCGGGATCACTTCCTCCGAAAGGTTGATCTTCGGCATGATCCGCCGAACGGCTTCGAGGGCCGCTTCCCGGGTGAGCGCGGCGAGGTCCGCACCGACGAAGCCGTAGGTGCGGCGCGCGAGATCATCCAGATTGACGTCCGGCGCGAGCGGCATGCCGCGGGTGTGAATGCCCAGGATTTCGCGTCGGCCGGGCTGATCGGGAACGCCGACGACGATCTCGCGATCGAGGCGGCCCGGGCGGCGGAGAGCTTCATCGAGCGCTTCCGGACGATTCGTCGCGGCGATGACCACGAGATTCTGCCGGGGTTCGATGCCGTCGAGCAAAGTCAGCAACTGGGCGACGATGCGTTTCTCGGCTTCCCCGGAAACCTGCCCGCGCTTTGGAGCAATCGAGTCGATTTCATCGATGAAGATGATCGAGGGCGCGGACTGTGCGGCCTGTTCAAAGATCTCGCGCAGCCGCCGCTCGCTCTCGCCATATGCCGATCCCATGATTTCCGGACCGGCGATCGCGAAGAAGCGCGCCGCGCTTTCGTTTGCGACTGCCCTTGCGAGCATCGTCTTGCCGGTCCCCGGAGGGCCATGAAGGAGGACGCCCTTCGGCGGATCCACGCCGAGTCGCTGGAAAAGCTCGGGGTGGCGCAGAGGAAGTTCGACCATCTCGCGCAATGCGTCGATGGTGTCGCGCATTCCGCCCAGATCGTCATAGGTGACGTCGGCGCGGCGTTGCCCGTCGCGCTGGGTATATTCAGGAAGAAGCTCGACGACCGTCTTAGCGTCGATGTGGACGATGCCCTTGGGCGCGGCAGTGACGACGGTGAGGCGGATTTCCTGAAGCGCAAAGGCCGGCGCGTTGATCAGCTGCCGGATGTTGTCGGGAAGGTCCGCGTTCACTCGCTGATGGCCGGTGGCCGCTACGATATCGCCCTCGACGAACGGCCGCCCGGCGAAGGTCCGCTTCAGGGCATCGGCCGATCCCTGCAGCCGCACATTGCCTTGTGCGGGCGCAAAAACCACACGAGTCGCCGGCTTGGACTTCGCTTTCCGAACTTCGACGAAATCGCCGGAGCCGACCTGGGCGTTCGTGCGCTGCAAGCCGTCGAGGCGGATGATCTCCAACGCCTCATCTTCATCATAGGGCCGAAGCACCCGCGCGGTCGTCGTCCGCTTGCCGACGATTTCGATGATATCGCCTTCCTGCAGGCTGAGCGTCTGCATCACGCTCATCGAAACGCGGGCGAAGCCGCTTCCGAGGTCGCCCGGCGCCAGGTTCGCGACCTGGAGGCGTCGCGTGGACGTCCGCTCCATTGTGTCGGCTTCAGGCATTCAGGGCTCCTCTCGCTCTCACGCTGCCTATCAAACTGGTGCGGCGCGCTTCCGGTTCAATATTTGATCGCTCCCGCGATTTTGCGAACCACCGGCCGCGGAGCGAAACGCGTGCTCGCCGCGGCGATCTTGTTGATGATCCCGGTGACGATCACCGCGCGGTTCCTGTCGAGCGCCGAAAGACCCGCTTTCACCACGTCAGACGCGTTCATCGCGACACGTTCGAAGACGGCATTTCCGCCAAAGCCGGCAACCTCGCCGAACTCCGTTCGTGTCGGGCCCGGGCAAAGGCAGGTCACTCGAATGCCATGGGGCTTCAGCTCTTCATGCAGCGCTTCGGACAGCGACAGTACATAGGCCTTGGTCGCGAAATAGACCGCCATCTTCGGGCCTGGCTGGAAGGCCGCGGTCGATGCGACGTTGAGGATCGCTCCCGATTTGCTTTCGATCATTTGCGGGGCAACCAGGCGGCATAAATCGGTCAGCGTGCCGACATTGAGGTCGATCATCTGGCGCAATCGCCTGGCATCCAGCCGAGCAAAGCTGCCGATGAGACCGAAACCTGCATTGTTGACCAGCAGATCGACCGTTTCGCCGTTCGCCCGAAGATCGGCCATCAATTTGGCGGCGGCATCCCCTTCGGACAGGTCGATCGCCACTGCCCGGGCATTGCCGAGCTCCGTGGCGAGATCATCCAGGCGCTCCTTCCGCCGCGCGACCAGCACCAGCCGATGGCCCCGCGCCGACAATTGGCGTGCGAACTCGACCCCAAGGCCGGCCGACGCACCAGTGATCAGCGCGACCTTCGTCACTAGGCGGCTTTCGACACTGTCGCCTTGACGATCTTGCCTGGATTGCTCGGCGGTTCACCGACCGGAAGCGCGTCGACATGTTCCATGCCGCTCTCGACCTGGCCCCACACGGTGTACTGCCCGTCGAGAAAGTGTGAATCATCGGTCACGATGAAGAACTGGCTGTTGGCACTGTCCGGATTTTGCGAACGGGCCATTGAAACGGCACCGCGGTCGTGCGGCGCATCCGAGAATTCCGCCTTGAGGTTGGGCAGGTCCGATCCGTGATAACCGGTGCCGGTAGGGTCGCCGCCCTGCGCCATGAACCCGGGGATCACGCGGTGAAAGACGACTCCGTCATAAAAACCGCTGTTGGCGAGCTCGGTGATGCGCTGGACATGGCCGGGGGCGAGATCGGGGCGGAGTTTGATCACGACGTCGCCTCCCGAAGAAAGCGTGAGGGTCAGGCGGTCGGCATCGGCCATGATGAACTCCATACAAAAAGCTTTGAAGGAAGCGCGATTTAGGGGCCGCAGGCGGGTTGCGCCAGAGCGGCGGCGTCCATAGGAGGGCCGCACCGGGTTCAAGCGAGAGGGAAGCGCGAATGAGCGAGAGCGAGCAAATCGCCGCCGCGCCCCCAGGCGATTCGGACGTTCGCTCGCCCGTGGACGAGGAAGATCGTCTCCGCCCGGAATTCGTCGATAAGGTACTGGACGCGGTCGAGGCCGGCGATGACGAGACCGCGCGCAAGCTCGTCGAGCCGCTCCATCCCGCCGACGTCGCCGACCTGATCGAACTCGCCGCCCGTGACGAGCGCGAAGGGCTCGTGAAGGCCCTCGCGGGGATCGTCGGCGCCGACGTGCTGGCCGAAATGAACGATTATGTTCGCGAAGGCCTGCTCGACGAAATGGAGCCGCAGCAGGTCGCGGACATCGCCGGCCAGCTCGATACCGACGACGCGGTTGCGCTGATCGAGGATCTCGATCGCGATGAGCGGCTGGCCGTCCTTGAGCGCATGGAGCCGGACGACCGCGCCGCGGTCGAAGAGGCTTTAAGCTATCCCGAGGAGACTGCCGGCCGCCTGATGCAGCGCGACGTCTGCGCTGTGCCGGAGCATTGGAACATCGGGCAGGTCATCGATTACCTTCGCTCGACCCGCGAGCTTCCCGACGATTTCTGGGAAGTCTTCGTCGTCAACCCGGCGCACCATCCGGTCGGGACCTGCAAGCTCTCGATCATCTTGAGAACGAAGCGAAGCACGCTCGTCCGGGATGTCATGGTCCGCGAACAGACGTTGATCCCGGTCGACCTGGATCAGGAGGACGTCGCCCTCCGCTTCCAGAAATATGCGCTGGTTTCCGCAGCCGTCGTCGATGACGAGGGCCGTCTCGTCGGAATGATCACCGTCGACGACGTCGTCCACATCATCCAGGAAGAAGCGGGCGAGGACGTGCTGCTGCTGGCCGGCGTCGGTGACGAGGGCGACATCAACGAGCCCGTGCAGCTGACCGTCCGCCGCCGCTTGTTCTGGCTGGTGATCAACCTTGGTACCGCGATCGTGGCCGCGAGCGTGGTCAGCCTTTTCCAGAGCGAGATCGGCAAATATGCGGTGCTTGCGGTCTTGATGCCGATCGTTGCGGGAATGGGCGGCAATGCCGGAACGCAGACTCTCGCCGTTGCCGTGCGAGCCCTGGCGACGAACCAGCTGACCGAATCGAACACGCTTCGGGCCTTTGCACGCGAGTTGAAGATCGCGCTCGCGAACGGGATTTCCCTCGGCATTCTCATTGGGCTCGGAGTGACGCTCATCTTCCACAATCCATTGCTCGGCGGGGTGATGGGGGCGGCGATGGTGATCAACAATCTTGCGGCGGGCCTCGGCGGAATTCTCGTTCCCGTGACTCTCGACCGTTTCCGGATCGATCCGGCGGTATCTTCCGCGGTGTTCGTGACTACGATCACCGACGTCACCGGATTCTTCAGCTTCCTCGGGCTTGCAGCTGCGGTCGGGCTGGGCCGTTAGCCCTCCCTAATCGACCGCCGAGTTCTTATTATCGATGCGTGCCGAAGCTTCATCTCACGAAGGTCGCATTCGCTTGCCGCGACCTCGAAATGCTGCAGGAACGGGTCGCGCGCCGAGCCATCGGCGGCGAAATCCGAATCGCAACGCGCATGCGGCCGAAGCGGGCTTCGGAGCTCATTGGCGGCAATCTCTACTGGATCGTCAAACATCGGCTCATCGCCGCGCTGGAAATCCTGAGCTTTGAAGATCGCGAGGACGGCCGGATCGACATCGTCTGTTCGGCCGAGTTGAGGAGGGTCGCTCCCACTCCCCGTCGAGCGCATCAGGGATGGCGCTACCTCGAAGATTCGGACGCGCCATCGGGCGACGACGACGGAAGCGGTCTCGGCGCGCTTCCTCCGCAACTCTACGGCCGACTCGCCGCTTTGGCGCTCGTCTAGCCGCTTGCCGACCGTCGGCCGCCCGACTATCGCGGCCGAAAATAGCAGGAGGCGCGCGATGACGAATTTGACGGTTTCAACAGCAATCGATTCGAAGGTCGCCGATCGCGCGATGCTCAAGCATCCTTTCTATCAGGCATGGACCGAGGGCCGCCTGCCGCTCGACACGCTCCGCGCCTACGCCCGGCAATATTTCCATCATGTCGAGGCTTTTCCGCGCGCGGTCAGCGCCGTCCACAGCGCCTGCCCGGATCGCGACGGGCGCCGCATGCTTGCCGAGAATCTCGCCGAAGAAGAGGGCATCGAAGCGGGCAAGCAGGATCATGCCACGCTATGGCTGATGTTCGCCTGCGGGTTGGGCGAAAGCGAGGACGGTGTCCGCGCGCAGGCGCTCAATCCCGAGACTCAGGGCCTGATCGACACGTTCCGCAAGCTGTCGCGTCAATCCTACGCTGCCGGCCTTGGCGCGCTCTACGCCTATGAAAGCCAATTCCCCGGTGTCGCGAGCGCCAAGATCGAGGGCCTGATCGACCGCTACGGAATTGGCGACGAGCCGACGCTTCGCTTCTTTCGAGTCCACGAGAGCGCCGACGTCGAGCACAGCTCGGTGTGCCGCGAGCTGCTCGATCGCCTGCCCGAAGATCAAAAGGCTGAGGCCATCGCAGCGGGCGAAGAGCTGGCCGGGGCCTTGTGGAACTTCTTGTCGGGCGTGGAGGCCCGCACCAGCCTCAATTAGGCCTATTTGCAGCCGGTCACGCTCGCCGAGCCGCCGAGCTTGGATGTGCACGACGGATTCCCTGCGAGCGCGATGGTAGCCGGTCCTGATCCGTCGATCTTCGCCGTGTTCGAGATATTGGCTTTGACCGTTGCCGCACCGTCGATTGCGAGTGCCGCGTCCTTTGTGGTGAGCGCGGACGCGTCGAGCGAGGAAATGCCGCGAAGGACCGCGTTCAGCTTGCCGACGCGGCCGGCGAGCGATGCGCTGGCGGACCCGGCCAGGCCGAGAGTCAGCTGATCGACGTCCGTCTGGGCGATCGAGGCGGCGCCCGAGCCTTGGATTACCAGCTCGAACGTCAGCGACTTGACCTTGTTGATCTGCAGGCTTGCCGAGCCGTTCAGCCGCGCGGAAGTAAGGTCATGCGTGCCAAGCTTGATTTCGACGGGCCCGACACTTCCTCCCGGATAGCCGCCCCATGACGATTGATTCGCGTGCACCACGAGGGTGTTGCCCTGGACGTCGACAGCGACGCTATCGAGCGCGCTCTGGCTTCCCGTCGCGCTGGCGAACGGTGCGACCCCAGTCGTCAGGGTCACCTTGTAGGGACCCTCGACCCTGATCTTGTCGAAGCTGGTGATGCCGAAGTTTCGCGTGGCTGCTGCGGCCGGAGCCGACAGGGCCAGGGTAAAAAGAAAGGCGGGAAGGACGGTGCGCATGGCCCGACCTTCCCGGAATATGGTTAACGTCACTTTAAGAGCAGCGAACGTCGCCGGCACCCGCCTTGCTGACGGAGCATTTCGCGCCGCCCGTGACCTCGACGTCCCCCGATCCCATGATGCTGACATCCGCGGCCTTGGTGGCGTGGGCATGGACGTCGCCGGCCCCGGCGATCGAGACCTTCAGGGTTTCCGTCGCAATGTTCTTGGCATCAACTCCTCCGGAACCGGCGATGCTGAAGTCCGCGCTCTGTGCCCGGCCCTGGCCGCTGACATTGCCTGATCCCGCGATTCCCATCTTCAGCAAGCCGACGTCGATCGATCCGATGCTCAAGTCGCCCGATCCCGCGACCTGGCCGTCGAAGCTGTCGCCCTGGACCTTGTCGATGTTGATTCCGCCAGACCCGGCGAGGGTCGCGCCTTTGAGCGAAGGCACGGTCACCGTCACCTCGGCCTTGCCGCTGATATTGTTCCAGCCGAACCAGCCATGCCTTTCGGGATGGATCAGCAGCTTTCCATCTTTGACCTCGACCACAAGGCGATCGATCAGCTTCTGGCTTCCGCGTGCCTGAACGCCCGGATTCGTGCCCGTGTGGATCGTCACGTCGAACGGACCGGCAACATCGACCTGGTCGAAACCGCTCACCGCATAATTGCGGGAGATGGTCGGTCCTCCGTCCTGCGTCGAACCGCACGCTGAGGTTGCGGCCAAGGCGGCGATCAACGCCGCGGCGAAGGGTTTGCGCATGGTTCCTCCATCACTAGTGTGTTAGCTGCCTATGACAGAGCTACATTTGCAGCGCAAGAAAAAAGGGCGCCCCGAAGGACGCCCTTTGATCGACCGATGAGTCCGGTTTTTAAGCGGGCTCTTTGGTCTTGTGATGAATGACCGCAGCCTTGTTCAGGATATCGAGGATCTTGACCAGGGCCTGCTTCTCGTCGGTCTGCTCCATGGCGCCGAGCTCGCGCGCAAGGCGCGACGAAGCCGCCTCGAAGATCTGCCGCTCGGAATAACTCTGCTCGGGAGCATCGTCGGGACGAAACAGGTCGCGAACAACTTCGGCGATCGACGTCAGGTCGCCCGAGTTGATCTTCGCTTCATATTCCTGGGCGCGGCGCGACCACATGGTGCGCTTGACCTTGGGCTTGCCCTTCAGGGTCTCGAGCGCGTCCTTCATCGTCTTGTCGGACGACAGCTTGCGCATTCCGACCGAGTCCGCCTTGTTGACCGGCACTCGAAGGGTCATCTTTTCCTTCTCGAACCGGAGAACATAGAGGTCGAGACGAGTTCCCGCGATTTCGGTGCTTTGCAGCTCGACGACGCGGCCTACGCCATGCTTGGGGTACACAACATAATCGCCGACATCGAAGCTAAGCGCCTTTGTAGCCATTGCTAACCTTTCCATCTGCGGCGGTAGAGCCGACGCATTCGCGTCGTCCCCCAAAACGACCCATGGTCGTGGCTCCCAGCCGATTTTTAGGCTTCCCTATGAATTTAAGGCCGCAGCTGAATCGCCCGCGGCCCCGTGTGACTATCATATATCACAAGGCGGGTCAGATTTCCAGCCCGAGCTGGAGAGGCCTTTGGTCCTCCTGTTCCGTCAGGTTGTGGAGCCCAAGGCCGAGCAGCCTTATGCCCTTCGGAAGCGGGTGCAGGGCGGAGAGCAGCGCCTGCCCGGCGGATGTGAATGCCGACAGATCGGGCACCATCGAGGCGAAACTTTTCGAGCGCGTAATGATCGTGAAGTCGCCGAACTTCACCTTCAGGGTCACGGTCCGGCCGGCCACTTGCGCACGCTCGACCCGCTGCCAGGCATAGCCGGCGATGCGCTCCAGCTCGGCGGCGAGGCGCTCGGGATCGCGCAGGTCCTCGTCGAACGTCCGCTCGGCGCTGACCGACTTGTAGGGCCGGTCCGACTTGACCTCGCGCTCGTCGATCCCGCGACAGATGCGCCAATACCATTCGGCGGAGCTGCCGAAATTCGCCTGGAGCGCGGGAAGGGTCCATTCGCGCAGGTCGGCGCCCGTCAGGATTCCCAGCCGCTCCATCTTGCGGGCGGTCACCGGCCCGACGCCGTGGAAGCGCGCGACCGGAAGCGACGCGACGAATTCCGCCCCGCGTTCGGGCGTAATGACGGTGAGGCCGTCGGGCTTTCGATGGTCGGAGGCGAGCTTGGCGATGAACTTGCAGTAAGACACGCCGGCCGAGGCGGTGAGCTTCAGCTCTTCGCGGATGCGGAGGCGAATTTCCTCGGCCACCGCGCGGGCACTGCCGAGTCCGCGTCGATCCTCAGTCACATCGAGATAGGCCTCGTCGAGGCTCAGCGGCTCAACCAGTTCGGTGTAATCGAAGAAGATCGCCCGGATTTGCTGGCTGACCGATCGATAGACGTCGAAATGCGGCTTCACGAAGATCAGCTCTGGGCAGAGGCGCTTCGCAGTGACCGACGGCATTGCCGAGCGCACGCCAAACCTGCGCGCTTCATAGCTTGCGGCGGTAACGACTCCGCGGTGGCCTCCGCCGACCGCGACCGGCCTGCCCCGGAGCGAGGGGTCGTCGCGCTGTTCGACCGACGCATAAAAGGCATCCATGTCGACATGAATGATCTTGCGGGTCGGGCGGTCGTCGCTTGGCATTTTGCGGCCTATCTGATTAAGGGCCCCCGCACGCTACCAGCAAGAGCCGCGCCATGCCCTCCGGGTGGGACGCAAAAGCGCCCTGGAGCGCTCGCTCGTTCGCTAAACAGCCCTGCTATTCTGCTTCACTCGATCACTCCCACACCGCTTTTTCGTCACCATCGCGGCCTTGCTGGCAGCGGGCGGGGGCCCTAAGGCCCGCGCCCATGAACATCCACGAATATCAAGCCAAGGAATTGCTCGCCAGGTTCGGCGTGCCGGTGCCGGCGGGCTATCCCGCAATGAGCGTCGAGGAAGCCGTCCAGGCAGCCGAAAAGCTCCCCGGACCGCTCTGGGTCGTAAAGGCCCAGATTCATGCGGGCGGCCGGGGCAAGGGCAAGTTCAAGGAGCTTGGACCTGACGCCAAGGGCGGCGTCCGTTTGGCGCGCTCGATCGACGAGGTTCGCGAAAATGCGGCCGAGATGTTCGGCAAGACGCTGGTCACTGTCCAGACCGGTCCGCACGGCAAGCAGGTCCAGCGCCTCTACATCACCGACGGCGTCGATATCGAAAAGGAATATTATCTCGCTCTGCTGGTTGATCGCGAAACTGGACGCATCGCGATCGTCGCTTCGACCGAAGGCGGGATGGATATCGAAGCGGTCGCGCACGACACGCCCGAGAAGATCGAAACCCTGACGATCGACCCGGCGACGGGGCTGATGCCGCACCACGGAAGGGCGGTTGCGGCGGCGCTCGGTCTCAGGGGCGACCTCGCCAAGCAGGCGAACAAGGTCCTCGCGAAGCTGTACGACGCGTTCGTCGGCACCGACGCGTCGCAGATCGAGATCAACCCTCTGGCGGTGACCGACAAGGGTGAGCTTCTCGTGCTCGATGCCAAGGTCGGCTTCGACAATAATGCCGAGTTCCGCCACCCGGAGCTGGAGCAGCTCCGGGATCTCACCGAGGAAGAGCCGATGGAAATCGAGGCGTCGAAATACGACCTCGCCTACATCAAGCTCGACGGCAATATCGGCTGCATGGTCAATGGCGCCGGCCTCGCGATGGCGACGATGGACATCATCAAGCTTGAGGGCGGAGAACCCGCGAACTTCCTCGACGTCGGCGGGGGAGCCTCGAAGGAAAAGGTCACTGCGGCCTTCAAGATCATCCTCAGCGACCCTTCGGTGAAGGGAATCCTCGTCAATATCTTCGGCGGAATCATGCGCTGCGACATCATCGCGGAAGGGATCGTCGAGGCGGCGCGCGAAGTACATCTCGAAGATCCCCTGGTCGTCCGGCTCGAAGGCACGAACGTGCAGCAGGGCAAGGACATCCTCGCGAGCAGCGGACTGCCGATCATTGCCGCCAATGATCTTGGCGACGCCGCCAGGAAGATCGTCGCCGAAGTGAAGAAGCCCGTCGCGGCTTAGCTACTGGAGAATCCAATGAAAGTGCTGGTCGCCGTCAAACGGGTGATCGATTTCAACGTGAAGCCGCGGGTCAAAATGGACGGCTCCGGAGTCGATCTCGCCAACGTCAAGATGAGCATGAACCCGTTCGACGAAATCGCCGTCGAGGAAGCCATTCGGCTGAAGGAAAAGGGCGTCGCGACCGAGATCGTCGCAGTCTCGATCGGGCCGGCGAAGGCGCAGGAGACGCTCCGCACCGCCCTGGCGATGGGTGCCGATCGTGCGATCCTCGTCCAGACCGACGAAGAGGTCGAGCCTTTGGCCGTGGCGAAGATCCTCGCCAGGATTGCCAATGAGGAACAGCCGCAGCTGTTCATCCTCGGCAAGCAGGCGATCGACGACGACAATAATGCGACCGGACAGATGCTCGCCGCGCTCCTCGGCTGGCCACAGGGCACGTTCGCGTCGAAGGTCGAGGTCGGCGACGGCAAGACGACGGTGACCCGCGAAGTGGACGGGGGCCTGGAGACGGAAGCGCTTGATCTGCCGGCCGTGGTCACGACCGACCTGCGCTTGAACGAGCCGCGCTACGCCTCGCTGCCCAATATCATGAAGGCCAAGTCGAAGCCGCTGGCGACGAGGACACCCGAGGAGCTCGGTGTCGACACCGCTCGCCGGCTGGAAACATTGAAGGTCGCCGAACCGCCCAAGCGGCAAGCGGGTGAGAAGGTGGGCTCGGTCGACGAGCTGGTGAGCAAGCTCAAAGCTTTGGGGGTGGCATAATGGCGGTCCTGCTTCTCGTTGAACATGACGGCGCGGCAGTTCGCGACGCGACGCTTCCCGCGGTCACCGCTGCGGCAAAGCTGGGCGAAGTGCACGCTTTGGTGGCCGGCTCCAATGTAGGCTCCGTCGGCAGCGAAGCGGCGAAAATCGCGGGCGTGGCGAAGGTGCTCGTCGCCGACGCTGCGCATCTCGATCACGACCTCGCGGAGAATGTCGCTCCGGTCGCTGCCAGGCTGATGGAGGGTTACGACGCGTTCGTCGCGCCCGCGACCACTTTCGGCAAGAATATCGCGCCGCGCGTCGCCGCTTTGATCGATGTCATGCAGGTTGGGGACATTATCAGCGTCGAGGACGCGAACACCTTCACCCGGCCGATCTACGCCGGCAACGCGATCGCGACCGTGCGTTCGAACGATGCGAAGAAGGTGATCACCGTGCGCGGAACGGCTTTCGAGAAGGCCTCACGCGAAGGCGGTAGCGCGAGTGTCGAAAGCATCGATGCCGGCGCGGACGCGGGCAATGCCAGGTTCGTCGGGATCGAAGCATCGAAAAGCGATCGGCCTGAACTCACGAGCGCCAGGGTCATCGTCTCGGGCGGCCGGGCATTCGGCAGCTCGGACCAGTTCCATTCCCTGCTCGATCCGCTTGCCGACAAGCTCGGTGCCGCAGTCGGTGCCAGCCGCGCCGCGGTCGACGCCGGCTATGCGCCCAACGACTATCAGGTCGGCCAGACCGGCAAGATCGTCGCTCCGGAAGTGTATGTCGCCATCGGGATTTCGGGAGCGATCCAGCATCTCGCCGGCATGAAGGATTCAAAGACGATCGTTGCGATCAACAAGGACGAGGAAGCTCCGATCTTCCAGGTCGCCGACATCGGCCTCGTCGGCGACCTGTTCAAGATCGTGCCGGAACTCACCGACAAGCTTTGACGGCAAAGAAAGGGCCCGCCGCTCGGGGAGGGGGAGAGCGACGGGCCGGGGGAGTCAGTTCAGGCTAATCAATGGTCGTAAAGGCGGCCGTCCTGATTTCCGTTCATCGTGTGCGGCTGCCAATAGAGATCCTTGCGATCGGCCTGGTCGCGATTGCGAGCCGTTTTGGACTGGCTCGCGGCACGCTGTGAGCCCTGGCTGGTGCTCGAGCTCTTCGGGGCTCCTGAGCCGCTGCTGCCGATCGATCCACTCGAAGTCAGCATCGCCAGAGCCTGCGTCGCGGCTGCGCCGGTCAGCGGCGTTCCGTCCGGACCGCAGGGTATGCCATTGATGAGCTGGATTCCGCCCGGAAGACCGGCACCGCCAATTCCGCCATTGCCGCCGCCCAGTCCAAGCAGCGAACCGTTCGCGGAAGCCGAAGCGTTGCCGTTCGCGTTCGCGTTGGCATTGGCGCCCTTGTGACTGGCGTTGGCGTTGGCGTTGGCCGAGCCTTGCCCCGCAGCCGATCCGTTCAGCAATGAAGATTGCGGACCGTTTGCAAGGCTCACCGCGCCGTTGGTCGCGCCGTTGAGCGCTCCGGAAACGTCGACGCCGTGGCCGTTCGCGCCACCTTTGGTGATCGACGCTGCGGCATTCGAGGCGCCGCTCAACGTACCTGCAAGATTCAGAGCATTGCCGGTGGCCTGACCTTGCGTGATCGAAGCTGCGGCATTCGAGGCGCTGTTCAACGTGCCGGCAACATTCAGACCATTGCCCATCGCCTGACCCTGCGTGATCGAAGCCGCGGCATTCGTGACGTTCGAAACGGTCCCGGCAAGCGCAAGGCCGTTAGCCATTTGGCCTCCATTCGTCACGGAACCGGTGGCGTTGGTCGCGCTTGAGACGACGCCCGCCAGTCCAATCCCGGATCCGCCGTTGCCGTTGCCGCCGCCGTTGCCGATAGCGCCAAGGCCAACGATGCTGTTCGTCAGAGCGCCCGCCCTGCTCACGGCGCCGTTGACCGTGTCGCAAAGGCAATTGCCTACGCCGCCGTTGGGGCCCGTGAGGCCGCCGACCGTACCATTGAGCGTGCCGCCGAGCGTTCCGTTGATTGCACCGCTGACGGTGCCGCCAATATTGCCGAGAAGTTGTGCATGTGCGGGGGCTGCGCCGAATGCGAGCGCAGAAACCGCGGCCAGCATGAACTTGGTCATGTCATTCTCCTTTTTGAACTTCGT
>Ga0157379_10000560_pt1 | contig 29968 bp, 24 predicted proteins | sample S25metaG_FD_121802 | JGI IMG/M metagenome (GOLD analysis project Ga0157379, IMG submission 121802) | Switchgrass rhizosphere microbial communities from Kellogg Biological Station, Michigan, USA - S2-5 metaG | ecosystem: Host-associated > Plants > Roots > Rhizosphere > Soil | place: USA... | reverse complement strand
GACTTCGCCGCGAGCTGGAGCGATCCCGGCGGCGGGATCGACGCGCGGACCTACGCCGCCCTGGCCTACGACGGCAAAGGCTGGTGGGCGCCGGTTCGCGATGTGGCTGGCCAGGTGAGCGGGGTGACCGCGGACGGCGACCTCATCGTCAGCGCCGGATCGGGCGCGAAGACGGTCTACGACGTGGTCGGCGGTTCCGCCGCCGTGGTGGGCCAGGTGCTGACGGCGCCCTCCGGGGGCGGCGTCCTGGATGCGGGCGGCGGTCCCGACACCATCCAGGGGGCGGACAACGGCGACAACTATATCCGCGGCTTCGGCGGCGACGACCGGATCACCGGCGGACTTCGCTACAACCAGATCAACGGCAACCTCGGCTCCGACAGCATCACCGGCCGCTCGCAGGTCGGCGACGATTTGATGGGCGGGCAGGGGAACGACACCATCAACGCTTCCGCTTCGAGCGCCCACAACCGCATCAACGGCAACAAGGGCGACGACAGCATCGTCGGAGGGCCGGTCGGCGACACCTTGCACGGCGGCCAGGCCAACGACCTGATCATCGGCGGGGCGGGAAACGACTGGATCTCGGGCGACCTGGGCCAGGACACGGTCACCGGCGGGGGCGGAGCCGACATATTCCGCGCCTTTTCAGGCTCCGGCGTGATGACGGTCACCGACTTCCATCAGTCCGAGGGGGACCGCGTGCAGATCGACCTCGGCGCGTCCTACACCGTCGGCCAGCGCGGCGCCGATACGGTGATCGACGTGGCGGGCGGCGGGGAAGTGGTGCTGCAGAACGTCCAGTCGAGCCAGTTGAGCACGGGGTGGATCTTCCAGGCCTGAGGCCTCGTCTCGCCGACGGCGCGGCCGTGCGTCTTTCGCTGCGGCGCAGCAAGCCTTAAAAGGCGCGGGCTCGGCGCACGGCGCCGCCTGGCTGGGAGAGACGATGCGCATCACCATCCGCGACCTTCAGCAGATGAAGGACCAGGGAACGCGCATCCCGGTGCTGACCGCCTACGACCACCCCTCGGCGCGCCTGGCCGAGCGCGCCGGGGTGCCGGTGCTGCTGGTCGGCGACTCCATGGGCATGGTGGTGCATGGCCATCCCTCCACCCTGCCGGTCTCCCTCGACGACATGGTCCGCCACGCCGCCGCCGTGGCGCGCGGCGCGCACAAGGCCCTGGTGGTGGCGGACCTGCCCTTTCTCACCTACGCCAGCGAGGCCGACGCCGTAGCCGCGACGCGCCGGCTGATGCAGGAGGCGCAGATCCATGCGGTGAAGCTGGAGGGCGGGGCGGCGGTCGCGCCGATCGTCCGTCGCCTGACCGAGCTTGGGGCGCCGGTGATGGGCCACCTGGGCTTCACGCCCCAGTCGGAGCACCAGATCGGCCTGCGCGTGCAGGCCAAGGATGCCGACGGCGCCCGGCGGCTGTTGGAGGACGCCTTGCTGTTGGAGGCCTCCGGCGCCTTCGCCATCGTGCTGGAGTTGGTGCCGGCCGCCCTCGCCGAGGCGGTCTCCAAGCGCCTGCGCATTCCCACCATCGGCATCGGGGCCGGCGCCGGCTGCGACGGTCAGGTGCAGGTCTGGCACGACATTTTGGGGTTGGGCGAGGGCAAGGCGCCGCGGCACGCGAAATGCTACGCGCCCATCGGCGAGGCGATCGAAAGCGCCATCCGCGGCTATGTGACGGAGGTCACCGAGCGCGCCTTTCCAACCGCCGCCCAAAGCTCGAAGATTGACCCTGCGGTCCTCGCGGAGACGCTGGCCGAAAGGGATTAGGCGGCGGCGGGCGTCGCCGGAGGCCTCGCCGTCCGGCGTCCGGCCATGGAGGCGACCGTGGCGGCGATGAAGGTCAGCAGGTAGGCGATCATGATCGCGTCGTTGACCAGGGCGAAGGTCCGGTCGAACGGACGGTCGCCCAGCAGATACCAGGACTGCAGGATGAAGCTGCCGCAGGCGAGCAACGCCAGGGCGCCGATCCACGGGCTGACGGTGAAGAAGGCGAGCGGCAGCAGGCCGGTCGCGTAGATCCCGTCATTGATCAGGTGCAGGGTCGGGGAGGTGAGGCCGCAAAGGCTGAGCGCCGCGTGCAGGAAGACGTTGGCCGCGCTCCAGATCGCGCCCAGGCGGATGGCCCGGTCTCCGTACCGTATCGCCAAGCCGAAGATCAGGACTTGGGCGATGACGATCGCCGCGATCAAAAAAAGCATAGGCGCGCCCATAGCCGAAGCTATAGGCGCGCCAAGCCGTTAAAATTCTGCGAGTCTTTTAGCCGAACGCGCGTTGCAGCTCGGCGTCGCCGGTGACTTCGCTGTCGTCAGACAGATACTTGAAGTCAAAGCCGATGCCGGTGGTCCGCAGGTTCATGTCTTCCGCGATCTTGTCCAGACGCTTGTGGCCGCCGACCACCGCGCTCCGAGCCGATTGCAGAGCCGTGAGGCTCCCCATCAGCTTGGTCATCGCCGCGTCGGTCACGATCGGGCTGACCGACATGTCCGATTGCGCCGATTGCACTTCCTGAACAAGTTCCATGACGGCCAGAATGGCCTCGTCGATTTTGGTTTCGCCGGTTTTCACGCGATCGCCGACGCGCTTGACCCAAAGTTGCCGTTCCATCGCCCCGCTAGCTCCGTTAAGCTTAAGGATGTGTTAAGCTTAATCACACGTTAAGCGATGTGAAAAGAAATTTTTCGTTAATTTATGTGCTTTTGCGGGCGACGCCTTCCAGCTTTACCCAAGATTGATGATTAACCATTTCGCGAAAAGGGCGATGTCGCTCTCGCGGAGGGGGAGAATTTATCCCCTTGCAGGCGACTTGCGGCGCAGCTTCCCCGCCTAGGCGCCGCTCCGCTCACGCCGCACCGCATTGAGGATCGCGGCGTACCTTGGGTCCTGCGGCAAATTGTCGAGCGTAGGCCGAATGCGCCGGCGCCAGTTCGGCCGCTCGCGGTCGGTACCGGGCAGGTTCACCCCGACGGTTTCGCCCGCCAGGTCTTCGATCTGCACCAGCACGATGCGGCTCTCCGAACGGGCGACATAGGCGTGGATGGCGGCGGCGAGCGCGTCATCGAAGGCGGAAGCCTCGGTCCAGTCCGCGCCCAGGCCCTCGGCGTCCAAGGCCGCGAGCAGAGTCCGTTTCTCAGCGGACCGCGCCGCCCGAGCGGCCTCGGCGGCTTCGCCCGTCACCAGGCCCAGCGCCGCCCGCTCTTCGACGTCCGTTCCCGCCCACCAGCCCGCCAGGGGCGGCAGGTCGTGGGTGCTGGCGCAGGCCAGGGCGCGGACCGGATAGGACGCCGGCTTGCGAAGCTGTTCGCCGTCGCGCTCGAACGGCAGCACGCTGTAACGATAGACGCCGGCCTGTCCCAACGCCTCGCGCAGCCCCTCGGGCACGGTCCCGAGGTCCTCGCCGATCACCAGGCAACGCGCCCGCCGGCTCTCCAGCGCCAACACCCCCAGCAGGTCCTTCAGCGGATAGTCGACGTAGGCCCCCTGGCTTCCCTCGGCCCCCGCCGGGACCCAGAACAGCCGCGCCAGGCCCAGGACATGGTCGATGCGGAGCGCGCCGGCGTGGCGCATGTTGGCGGCCAGAAGCGCCTGGAAGCTGCGGTAGCCTTCCGCCCGCCAGCGGTGCGGATCGGGCGGCGGCAGGCCCCAGACCTGGCCTTGCGGGGCGAAGGCGTCCGGCGGCGCGCCGATGGCCGCCCCCTCCGCCAGCAGCGCCTGGGACGACCAGGCTTCCGCCCCGTCGGGCGCCGCGCCGACCGCCAGGTCGCGGCACAGGCCCAGGCCGGGCGCCTCGGCGGCGGCGAACGCCAGGGCCTCGTCGCACAGCCATTGCAGCGCCTGCTCGCGCCGCACCTCGGCGGCGTGGGCGGCGGCGAAGGCGGCCGCTTCCGCGCTCCGCGGATCGCGCAGGCCCGGGGGCCAGTTCCGCCAGTCTGCGCCGCGGCGCGCGGCGATGACCTGGAAAAGGCTGAAGTCCGCCAGCGCCTGGCCGCGCTCCCGAATGAAGGCCTCCAGCCTATTGGGGCGTTCGGCAGCGGCGCGATCGGCCAGATCGCCAAGCGCCGGAGCCTTGGCGGTCCACATCGCGGCGTAATCGATGCCGTCCCCCTCGACCGCCGGCTGTGCGGGAGTCTCGAGGTAGAAGGGTTCCAGAAAGCGGCGGTCGGAGGGGTAGTAGGGGCTGGCGCGGCCGCGGTCGGCGCTGAAGAGCGCGTGCAGCGGATTGAGCGCCAGCATCTGCGCGCCCGCGCGCCCCGCCAACCGGCCGAGCTCCGCAAGGGTGTGGAAGTCTCCGACGCCGGCGTCGCCCTCCCGGCGGACGGAATAGAGCTGCGCGCTCAGGCCGAAGATGCGTTCGCCCTGGGCGAGGACCTCAGGTTCGAAGGCGCGGGCGGGGACGGCGATCAGCTCGCCGCAAGTTCCGCCGACATCCCATTGGTAGCGCCCGGGCTCCAGCGATGGCAGGTGCGCCGCGCCGTCCGTCACCCGCGCCACACGGCGCGCGCCTTCGCCCTCCAGGGTCATCCAGCCGTCGTGCGTTCGAAACGGCAGGGTTGCGGCCTCGCCGGCCGTCAAGGTCGCCACCGGCGGGGCCGGGCGGCGTTGTTCGGCGGAAAGCCGCCATAGGCTTTCCTGGATGTCGTCGGCGGTGGCGGCGGGAAGGCGCATGGCGACCAGCAGAGCGCGCTGGGTCTCCGGGCTGACTTCGCGCCTTTCACCATCCAGGCTCCACCACACCGGCGCGATGCCGGCGTCCGCCGCCAGACGCGCCAGGGCTTCGTCGGAGGCCCCCTTCGTTCTCCCCCTGGGAGCCTCTTCGGCGAGCAGCAGCACGCTGCGTCCCGCCGCCTCCAGCTCGGTCTCGACGCGATCGGCGCGCGCGGGATCGGCGCTGTCGGCCAGGACGCGCCAGCTGCGCCGGTCGCGCGGGTGGGGGGGCCGGAAGCGCCGGGCCTCGGCGCCTCGGTTGACGATCAACACCACGCGGTCGATCCCGCCCGCTTCGTCCGGAGCGGCGAGCGTCATCTGCAAGGCTGCGCCTGCGGGGTCGTCCCATTCATGGGCTTGCAGGGGCGCGCCCTCGGCATTCGACCAGACGACGTCGGGCCAGGGCGTTTCGACGGCCTCACCGGTCAGGAAGCGATCGGCGCGCAGGGCGGGATGGTTCCGGCGCGCGGCGCAGAGCCTTGCGGTGAAGGCGGCCAGATCGACGTCCGCCGCCGGCCAATCGAGCCAGGTTGTCGGGTTGTCCTGGGCGTAGGCGTTGTTGTTGCCGCCCTGGGTCTGCCCCAGCTCGGCGCCAGCCGAGATCATCGGCGTTCCTCGCGCGGCCAGCAGCAGCGTCAGGAGCGCCCTCTGGTCGGCGAGCCGCCGCGCTCGGACGGACGGGTCGTCGGAGGGACCTTCGACGCCATTGTTCCAGGAGATGTTGTGGTCGTGGCCGTCGCGGCCGCCTTCGCCGTTGGCCTCGTTGCGCTTGCGCTCGTAGGCGACGAGGTCGGCCAGTGTAAAGCCGTCGTGCGCCGAGACGAAGTTGACGCTGCGGGAAGGCCGGCGGCGGCGCCCGAAAGCCTCCTCAGAGCCCGCCAACCGGCCGGCCAGTTCGCCCAGCGTGGGCCCGGGCCCCCGCCAGAACCCGCGCAGGGTGTCCCGGAAGCGATCGTTCCACTCGCCCCACCGCGTGGGGAAGCGGCCCAGCTGATAGCCGCCCGGCCCGCAGTCCCATGGCTCGGCGATCAGCTTCAGCGACCTGAGTTCCGGGTCGGCCTCGATGGCGGCCAGCAAGGGAGCCTCGGGATCGAACCCCGCCGGCCGGCGGCCCAGCACGCTCGCCAGGTCGAAGCGGAAGCCCGCGACGCCTGCGCGTCGCGCCCAGGTGCGCATGGCCTCCGTGACCAGCCGGACCGCCGGCAGCCAATCGCAGGCCAGCACGTTTCCGGTGCCCGCGTCGTTGACGTAGAGGGACGGGTCTTCGGGGACGAGACGATAGTAGCCCGGATTGTCGAGGCCGCGCAGCGAGAGGGTGGCGCCGAGCTCGTCGCTCTCGCCGGTATGATTGAAGACGACGTCCAGGATCACCTCGACGCCGGCGGCGGCCAGGGCCTCGACGGCGCCGCGCACCTCGGGCCAGCCGCCCGGCGCGAGCTTCGTGTCCGGCGCGCAGAAGGCCACGGGGTTGTAGCCCCAGTAGTTGCTCAGCCCCAGGGTCGGCAGATGGCGCTCGTCGATCCAGGCTGCGACCGGCAGCAGCTCCAGCGTCGTGACGCCGAGCGCGCGCAGGTGGTCGAGGATCGCGGGGTGGGCGAGCGCCGCGAACGTTCCCCGGATGGCCTCGGGGACGTCCGGATGGCGCATGGAAAGCCCGCGCACGTGGGCTTCGTAGATGATGGTCCGCTCCCAGGGATGGACGAGGCAGGGCCCGGAAGGCGTGGCTGGGGCAAGGACGATCCCCTTGGGTGTGTAGGGGGCGCTATCGACTCCAGCGTGGGGCGGCGCGGAATGGGCGGGGTGCAGCTCGAAGCGACGGTCCAGGGCCTGGGCGTAGGGGTCGACGAGCAGTTTCGAGGCGTCGAACCGCAGGCCCCGCTCAGGCGCGTAGGGGCCGTAGGCGCGCAGGCCGTATCGGGCGCCCGCGCCTATGCCTGCCACGTGTCCGTGGAACACCTCGCCCGTGCGGCCCGGCAGGCGGACGCGCGTCTCCGCTCCGGCCTCGTCGAATAGGCACAGCTCGATCGCCTGGGCGGTGGTGGAGGCGACAGCGACGTTGACGCCGTCGGCCATTGGCGTGACCCCCAGCGGGTCGGCGGCGCCGGCGGTGACGCGCCCGAGCGACATCTCAGCCGCCGCGCTCGGCCAGAAGGCCGCGGTAGAGCTTCGCGTAGCGATCCGCCGAGGCCCGCCAGGAGACGTCGCTGGCCATGCCGTTCTGTTGCAGACGCAGCCATGTGTCGGGGTGCCGATGCAGGGCCACGGTCCGGCGGATCGCCGCCTCGAGCATCGGCGTCTCCACGGGCGCGAACTGCACCCCGGTGGCGGCGTGGGCGGCGAGGCTCATGGGCGAGGCGTCGATCACCGTGTCCGCCAGGCCGCCCACGCGCGCCACGACAGGCACGGCGCCGTAGCGCAGCGCGCAGAGTTGGGTCAGGCCGCAGGGTTCGAAGCGCGAGGGGACAAGCACGGCATCCGCGCCACCCTGGACGAGATGGGCGAGCGCCTCGTCATAGGCGAACACGCATCCGACCCGGCCGGGATGGGCGGTGGCGGCGGCTTGGAAGCCGCGCTCCAGCGCCGGATCGCCGGACCCCAGGATGGCGAGTTGCCCGCCCTCCGCCAGGAGCACGGGCAGCGCCTCCAGCAGCAGGTCGAGCCCCTTCTGCCAGCTCAGGCGACTGACCACCGCGAACAAGGTGGCGTCCGGGTCGGGGGCGAGCCCGAAGCGGGCCTGCAGCGTGGCGCGATTGCCGGCGCGGCCGGCCGGCGTGGCGAAGGCGGTGTCGAGCAGGGCGTCGTCCGCCGGATTCCATACGTCGACGTCGATGCCGTTGAGGATGCCGCTCAGCCGGTCGGCGCGGCCGTGCAGCAGGCCGTCCATCCCCATGCCGAGCTGCGGCATACAGATCTCCGCGGCGTAGGTGGGCGAGACCGTGGTGATGCGGTCGGCCAGCCGCACGCTGGCCTTCAGGAAGCCGATGTCGCCATAATACTCGACCCCGTCGGAGGTGAAGGCCCGCGCCGGCAGCCCCAGCTCGTTCAACATTTTACTGTCGAACTGCCCCTGGAAGGCCAGGTTGTGAATGGTGCAGACGATCCCTGGCCGCTGGCCGCCGTCATAGACCAGGAACGCCGCCGCCAGGCCCGCCTGCCAGTCGTGCAGGTGCAGCACCTGGGGGCGGTAGCGGGGAACGAGGCCCTGGCCGATGTTGGCCGCCGCCCGGCCCAGGGCGGCGAAGCGGCGGGCGTTGTCGGGGAAATCGGTCCCGTCAGGCCCCGCGTAGGGGCCGCCCGGCCGGTCGAAGAGGTGCGGGGCGTCCAGGACGAAGAGCTCCAGCCCTTCCGCCGTCCCGGCCAGCAGGCGCGCGGGGCCTCCGAAGAAGCGGTCGAGCCGGCGAACCGTCCGGCCGCGCTCCAGTCCGGCCAGGACCGAGCCGTAGCCGGGGACCAGCGTGCGAATTCGCACGCCGAGCGGCGCGAGCGCCTTGGGCAGGGCGCCCGTCACGTCCGCCAGTCCGCCGGTCTTGGCCAGCGGGTAGATCTCCGACGCGACGGCAAGGACCTCGATCTGGCTCACGCGGTCCCGTGGGTCAGCTTGTCGATCATCGTCTTGGTGATGAGGCAGACGCCCGCTTCGCTGCGCCGGAAGCGAACGGCGTCGAGCTGCGGGTCCTCGCCCACGACCAGGCCTTCGGGAATGTCGACGCCGCGGTCGACGATGACGTTCCGCAGGCGGCAGGATCGGCCGATGGTGACGCCGGGCATGATCACCCCGAGCTCCACCGAGGAGTAGGAATTGATCCTCACGCCGCTGAACAGCACCGAGCGCCAGACCGTCGATCCGGAGACGACGCAACCGCCGGAGATCAGCGAGGACGTCGCCTGTCCGCGGCGGCCGGGATAGTCGTGCACGAACTTCGCCGGGGCGTTCATCTCGCTGTAGGTCCAGATCGGCCATTGCTGGTCGTAGAGGTCCAAGTCCGGCACCACTTCGGTGAGGTCGATGTTGGCGGCGAAATAGGCGTCGAGGGTCCCGACGTCGCGCCAGTACGGCGGGGCCTCGGGCGCGGCGCGGATTGCCGATCGGCTGAAGGGGTGGGCCACCGCCTTGGCCTCCCGCACCAGCCGCGGGATGATGTCCTTTCCGAAATCGTGCTCCGAATCCGGGTCGGCGGCGTCACGGCGCAGGACTTCGGCCAGGAAGTCGGTGTTGAAGACGTAGATGCCCATGCTGGCCAAGGCCATGTCCGGCGCGCCCGGCATGGCGGGGGGGTCGGCGGGCTTTTCGACGAAGTCGATGATGCGGTCGTTCTTGTCCACCGCCATGACGCCGAAGCCGGTCGCTTCCCGGCGCGGCACTTCCAGGCAGCCAACGGTGACGTCCGCGCCCTGGTCTACGTGCTGACGCAGCATCAGCTCGTAGTCCATCTTGTAGATGTGGTCCCCCGCCAGGATGATGATGAAGCGGGTGTCGTAGTCGAGGATGATGTCCAGGTTCTGGTACACCGCGTCCGCCGTGCCGGCGTACCACTGCTCTTCGGAGACGCGCTGGCTGGCCGGCAGGATGTCGAAGGTCTCGTTGCGCTCAGGGCGAAAGAAGTTCCAGCCGCGCTGCATGTGCCGGATCAGGCTGTGGGCCTTGTACTGGGTGGCGACCGCCATGCGGCGGATGCCCGAGTTCAGGGCGTTGGACAGGGCGAAGTCGATGATGCGGAACTTGCCGCCGAAATAGACCGCCGGCTTGGCGCGGATGTCGGTGAGCTCCATCAGGCGGCTGCCCCGACCGCCGGCTAACACATAGGCCATCGCCTGGCGCGACAGGGGCGATCCCAGGCTGGACCTTTGGGGCGAGCTTTGCAGCGCGCTCGTCGTCTCGCTCATCGCGTCCCTCCGCCGCCGATTCAAACCCCGTCTTGCGCGACGTATTCAAGAAAAACCGTCGCCAGAGGGGGGACGACGATCTCGGCCGAGGCGGGCTGGCCGTGCGCTTCTCCGGCGTGCGCCCACACCTGCCCGAGATTGCCCATGCCCGAGCCCCCGTAACCTTCCGCGTCGGAGTTGAACACCTCCCGCCAGGCGCCCGCCCGCGGAAGGCCCAGCCGATAGCCGGTGCGGGGCACGGGCGTGAAGTTGCAGACCACCGCGAGGGGCGGGTCGCCCGGATCGCCAAATCGAAGCCAGGCGACGATCGACTGCAGTTCGTCGTCCACCACCAGCCAGCGGAAGCCGTCGCCTTCGCAGTCGCGGCGGTACAGCGCCGGGCGCGTGCGATAGAGATGGTTGAGGTCGGCCACCACGCGGCGGACGCCTTCGTGGGTGGGGAAATCCAGCAGCGCCCAATCCAACTGGGTGCGGAAATCCCACTCGGTCCACTGGGCGATCTCTCCACCCATGAACAGCAGCTTCTTACCGGGATAGCCCCACATGAAGCCGTAGTAGCCCCGCACGCCCGCCAGCTTGCGCCACCAGTCGCCGGGCATGCGCCCGACGATGGACCCCTTGCCGTGGACAACCTCGTCGTGGCTGAGCGGCAGGACGAAGTTTTCCGTGAAGGCGTACAGCAGGCCGAAGGTCAGGTCGTCGTGGTGGAACCGGCGGTGCGCCGGCTCGCGCGCCACGTAGCGCAGCGTGTCGTTCATCCACCCCATGTTCCACTTGAAGCCGAAGCCAAGCCCGCCCTGGTCGACAGGCGTGGAGACGCCGGGCCAGGTGGTGCTCTCCTCGGCGATCATCAGCACGCCCGGGTGCTGGGCGTAGGCTGTCGCGTTGACTGACTTTAGGAAGGCTTCGGCTTCCAGGTTCTCGCGGCCGCCGCGACTGTTGGGCAGCCATTCGCCATCCTTCCGCGAGTAGTCGAGGTAGAGCATCGAGGCCACCGCATCGACCCGCAGGCCGTCGATGTGGAACACCTCCAGCCAGTAGAGGGCGTTGGCCATAAGCACATTGGCCACTTCGCGCCGGCCGAAGTTGAAGATCGCGGTTTTCCAGTCGGGATGGAAGCCGAGCCGCGGGTCTTCGTGCTCGTAGAGCGCTGTGCCGTCAAAGCGGTAGAGGCCGTGGGCGTCGGTGGGGAAGTGGGCGGCGGGCCAATCCAGGATGACGCCCAGCCCGGCGGCGTGGGCGCGGTCCACCAGCCTGGCGAAGCCCGCCGCGTCGCCGAAGCGGCTGGTCGGGGCGAACAGGCCGATCGGCTGGTAGCCCCAGGAATCGTCCAGCGGATGCTCGCAGACCGGCAGCAACTCCAGGTGGGTGAAGCCCATTGCGGCGACATAGGGCACGAGCGTGTCCGCCAACTCGTCGTAGCTCAGGAAGCCGCCGTCGCCGCGCCGCCGCCACGATCCCAGGTGCGCCTCGTAGATGGAGATCGGCGCGCGATGCGCCGCCGTTTGGCCTCGACGGGCCATGTGGTCCTGGTCGGTCCAGGCGAAGCCGTTGATGGAGGCCACCACCGAAGCCGTCTCGGGCCGGATCTGGGCGGCGAAGCCGAACGGGTCGGCCTTCAGCGGCTGTGGGGCGCCGTCCGGGCCGACGATCTCGTACTTGTAACGGGCGCCTTCGCCGACGTCGGGCAGGAAGATCTCCCAGATCCCGCTGTCGATCCGCTTGCGCATCTGCGCCCGGCGGCCGTCCCAGTCGTTGAACTCGCCGACTATCGAGACGTGCCGGGCGTGCGGCGCCCAGACGGCGAAGCGGACGCCGGTTGCGCCCTGGTGCTCGGTCAGGTGGGCGCCCAGCCGCTCCCATAGCCGGCGGTGCGCGCCTTCCACCAGCAGGTGATCATCCATCTCTCCCAGGGAAGGCGCGAAGCGATAGGGGTCGTCCAACGTCCAGGCCCCGCCGGCGTTGGCGGCGTGCAGGCGGTAGTCGGGCGGCGTCTTGCGGCCAGCCAACATCCCCTCGAACACGCCGGCGTCATGCCGCCGCTCCAGCCAAGCGAGCCGCCGCCCCGCCGGCGTGCGCGCCTCCAGGGTCTCGGCGTGCGGAACGAAGGCGCGGATCGCCACGCCCTCGGCGACGGGATGGGCGCCGAGCACGGAGAAGGGGTCGCCATGACGGGCGCCGACAAGGGCGTCCACGTCGGCCGGGTCAAGGCGCCAAGCGTCGTTGCTCAAGTCAAGCGCACCGGGACGTTCCAGATGTCCTCGGCGTATTCACGGATGGTCCGATCCGACGAGAAGAAGCCCATGTGCGCAGTGTTCAGCACCGCCGAGCGCCACCAGGCGGCCGGGTCGCGGAACTTGGCCGCCACCTCCCGCTGGGTGGTGGAATAGGAGACGAAATCGCTGAGCACCAGGAAGTGGTCGTGCAGCAGCAGGCCGTTCAGCAGGCCTTGGTACAACTCCGTCGCGCCCGGCGAGAAGCCGCCGTCGCCGACCTGGTCGAGCACCTGCTGCAGCATGGGCGAGCCGGCGATGATCGCCTCGGTCCCGAAGCCTTCGCGCCGGCGTTGCTCCACCTCCTGGGCGGTCAGGCCGAAGATGAAGATGTTGTCGTCGCCGACCTTCTCCTTGATCTCGACGTTGGCGCCGTCGAGCGTGCCGATCGTCAGGGCGCCGTTCAGCGCGAACTTCATGTTGCCGGTGCCCGAAGCCTCCATGCCCGCCGTCGAGATCTGCTCGGAGAGGTCCGTGGCCGGAATGATCGCCTCGGCGAGGGACACGTTGTAGTTCGGCAGGAACACGACCTTCAGCCGGCCGCGCAGGGTCGGGTCGCTGTTCACCACCTGGGCGACGTCGTTGATCAGCTTGATGATCAGCTTGGCGTTCTGGTAGCTGGCGGCGGCCTTGCCGGCGAAGATCTTCACTCGCGGCGTCCATTCCCGCGTGGGCTGGGCGCGCATGGCGTCGTACAGCGCCACGGTCTCCAGGATGTTCAGCAGCTGGCGCTTGTATTCGTGGACGCGCTTCACGTGGCTGTCGAACATCGCGTCGGGATCGACGCGGACGCCGGTTCGCTTCTGGATCAGCTCGGCCAGCTTCACCTTGTGCCCGCGGCGGATCGCCTGCAGCCGCCCATGCACCGCCTTGTCGTCGGCGTAGCGGGCGAAGTCGGCAAGCGCCGTGGCGTCGTCGAGCACCCGCGATCCCACCGTATCGACCAGCAGGTCGGCCAGCTCGGGATTGGCGCCCATCAGCCAGCGGCGGAAGGTGATGCCGTTGGTCTTGTTGACGATGCGGTCGGGATAGATGCGGTGGAAGGTCGAGAACACCGTCTGGCGCATCAGCTCGGTGTGCAGGGCCGACACGCCGTTGACCTTGTGCGAGCCCACGAAGCTCAGCCAACCCATTCGCACCTTGCGGCCGCCGTATTCGTCGATGAGCGAGACCCCGCCCAGCTCGTCATCGGTGATCTTGCCCGCCGCCTTCAGCCGGTCCAGGTGCAGGGCGTTGATCAGGTAGATGATCTGCATGTGCCGCGGCAGCATCCGCTCCATCAGCGGCACGCCCCAGTGTTCCAGCGCCTCGGGCAGCAGGGTGTGGTTGGTGTAGGCGAAGGTCTGGACCGTGATCTCCCACGCCTCGGCCCAGGCCATGCCGTGCACGTCCACCAGCAGGCGCATCATCTCCGGGATGGCGATGGCCGGGTGGGTGTCGTTCAGCTGGATGGCGACGTGCTCGTGCAGGCCCTTGAGGTCCCCGTGCTGGCGGATGTGCCGGTGCAAAATGTCCTGCAGGGCGGCGGAGGAGAAGAAGAACTCCTGGCGCAGCCGCAGCTCCTCGCCCGCCGGGCTGTCGTCCGCCGGGTAGAGCACCTGCGAGATGGCGGAGGCCCGCGACTGGGCTTCCTGGGCGCCCAGGTGGTCCCCGCGGTTGAAGGCGTCGAGCCGCAGCGGGTCGGGCGCGCGGGCGTGCCATAGCCGAAGGGTGTTCACGTGCGCGCCGCGCCAGCCGACCATGGCGGTGTCGTAGGCGCGGGCTTCCACGGTCTCGTCCGGAATCCACTCGTAGCGGGGCTCTCCGTCGGGTTGCTCGGCGGCCTGGACCTTGCCGCCGAAGCCGATCTGGTAGACGACCTCGGGCCGCTCGAACTCCCAGGGATTGCCCGAGTTCAGCCAGTTCTCCGGCACTTCCGACTGCCAGCCGTCCTTGATCTTCTGGCGGAACATCCCCTGGTCGTAGCGGATGCCATAACCGTAGGCCGCGACCCCGAGGCTCGCCATGCTCTCCATGAAGCAGGCCGCCAGGCGCCCCAGGCCGCCGTTGCCCAGCGCGGCGTCGGGCTCTTCCTCGTAAAGCGCGTCAAGGTCCACGCCGAGTTCGGACAGCGCGCTGCGCATGGTGTCGGTGAGGCCGAGCGCGTTCAGGCTGTCTTTCAGCAGCCGGCCGATCAGGAACTCCAGCGAGAGGTAGTAAACCCGCTTGCGCTTCTCCCGGTAGATGGTCCGGGTGGAGGGAAACCAGCGATCGATGATGCGGTCGCGCACGGTCAGGGCCGCGGCCATGAACCAGTCGTGCGGGCTGGCGACGATGGGGTCCTTGCCGACTCCGTAGGCGAGCTTGGCCACGAGCGCCCGGCGAAGGGCGCCGATTTCCTCGTCCTCGCTGGGCAGGGCGATCTTGACCACGACTTCCGACATGAACGCCTTCCTGTTCCCTGATGCGGATCCTGGACGCCTCTCAGGTCCGCAGGGTCAGTCGCCAGAGACGACGGCTTGGGCCGCGGCGCAAGCGCGCCGGAGCCTTCGGAGCCGCAAAATCGAACGCCGCCTCAAAGCTGCGCGATCGGGCGGCGCTTGCGCCTTAGACCGCTTCAGCCATCCGCGGGCTCGCGGCGACGTCCGGGTTGATCTGCAGAAGGATGTGGGAGAATTCCTCGGCGGTCTCGTCGACCAGCCAGCCGACGTCCGGCTCGTGATGCAGCGGCGAATGCCACAGCCACTTGCGGCCAGGCGGCGCCGTCGGGAAGGGCGCGTGTTCCTGCCGGCGCACCTCATGCACCCGGACGGTGGCGTAGCAGCGCCAACTGAAGGATTGGCCGCAGTATTCGTATGCGCCAGCGTAGGCATGGAACGCGGACATTCGACTGCTCCCGTCGAATTTAGATTGACGAACCTTGTGGGGGAGGACGGAACCCATGCCGCCCCCGCATGGTTGTAATCGCTTCGCGTCGCAATGGTTCCGCTTGATGGGCGGTTCCGGCGCTCTGTTGCGCAAATTTTTATCACAGCCCGCAAATTTAAGTATGTAGGAAGCGGGCGCCGTCGCTCGCGGGCGAGCGTGACCGACCGACCTTCACCACAGCTGCGAGACGTCGCCGGTGATCCGCTCGCGTAGGCGCCGGACGACCGAGGGGTGCACGTCATCGGGCAAGTCGTGAGGATCGAAGGTCTCGCAGGCCTCGATCTCCAGGCTCGGCGCCCAGCCCGAAGAGCTCCAGCCCCCGGCCTCGAAATAGGCGACGTGGTCGCCCGCGGTCCATTCGGGATTGTGGAACAGGCCTTTCAGGACCGGCGGCTCGTCCAGGGTCACGCCCACTTCCTCGCGCAACTCGCGCGAAAGCGCCGCCTGCGCCGTTTCGCCGAACTCCGCCCCGCCGCCCGGAAAGCGCCAGCCCGGCGAATAGCTGTGCCGCACCAGCATCACCCGTCCCTGGGCGTCAAACAGGCCGGCGCAGACTCCGAGCGTCAGGCCGCGCAGGCGCGTGCGCAGCTTGACCAGCGGCAGAGCGGCGTGGAGCAGGCGGCCATGGAGCGACATGGACATGCAAGTGGCCGGATCAGCGCGGCGATGCAACCCGCACGTGCGCTTGCGTGGTCGGGCGTGGCCCAGGCGTCGGAATTGCTCTAAGGCTCGCGCCTTGTGCCCAGCCGCAAGGAGTCCCGGCATGCGTCTACACCTGATCCTCCTTGCGATGCTGGCGGGCGCCACGCCCGCCGTCGCCGCGGCGCCCGACGGGCCGTCGACGGCAACCGCGGCCGATGCCCGATGCCTGCTCACCATGGCCGCCCTCACCAACACCAAGGACGCCAACACCGCCCGTTCGGCCCAGATTGGCGTGGTCTATTTCGCCGGCAGGCTGAAGGCCCGCGATCCCGCCTTCGACTTCACCTCGCGGCTTAAGACAGTGGCCGCGTCCCTGGACCCGAAGGGCTTGCCGGCGGAGGTCCAGCGCTGCGGCCCGATGGTCGAGACGGCGATGAAGCAGCTCGACGCGGGGCTCAACGCCCTGGCGCCGCCCCCGGCCGCTAAGAAGTAGCGCGCCGCGTCGCAGGCGCGGCTTTCCGTGGGAGGAACGGTCATTCGTCGCTTTTCGGTGATCGGCGGGACGGGCGCGCTGGGCAAGGCCATCGCCTTCCGCCTGGCGTCCGCCGGCCATGAGGTCTGGATCGGCTCGCGCGCCGCGGAGAAGGCGCAGGCCGCGGCGTCGGAGATGACCGAGCTCACCGGCGGCCGGGTCCACGGAGCGGGCTATGCGGAGGCCGCGGCGCAGGCGCAGACCTGCTTCCTGGCCGTTCCCTACGCGGCTCACGCCGAAACTCTGGAGGCGATCCGCGCCGCCGTCGAGGGCAAGATCGTCGTCGACACCACGGCGCCGCTGAAGCCGCCGAAGGTGGGCACGGTGCAGCTTCCCCCCGCCGGCTGCGCGGCGGTGGAGGCGGCCCAGGCGCTCGGCCCACAGGTGCGCGTCGTCTCGGCGCTGCAGACGATCGGGGCGGAGAAGCTGGCCGCCGGCGGCGCCTTCGACGCCGAGGTGCTGGTCACGGGCGACGACGCCGAGGCCGTGGAGGAGGTGCGCGCCGCCCTGGCCGACATGGGCCTGCGGACCTGGCATGCCGGGCCGCTGGCCAATTCCGCGGCGTCCGAGGCCATGACCTCGGTGCTGATCCAGCTCAACCGCCGCTACAAGCTGGGGCAGGCGGGCATCAAGGTCTCGGCCGAGAAGCTGACGGGCCTCTCGGTGACGCCCGTGACCGGCCTGCCGCTTTTCGCCCCTGGCGACGATCTGGCCGCGGCGATCGGCGACGCCGTTCTGGCCGCCAACCAGCACCTGGCCGCAGGCGATGTGGTGGTGGTCGCGCAGAAGGCGGTCTCCAAGTGCGAGGGCCGCCAACGTCGCCTGGCCGACATCGAGCCCAGCGTGCGGGCGCGGGAGATGGCGGCGACGGCGCAGAAGGACGCGGCGGTGTGCGAGCTGATGCTGGCCGAGGCCGAGGAGGTGATGCGCGTCTCTCCCGGCGTGGTGATCACCCGCCACCGCACCGGCCATGTCCTGGCGAACGCCGGCATCGACGCGTCCAATGTGGGCGCGGAGGACGGCGAGACCGTGCTGCTGTGGCCAGAGGACCCTGACGCCAGCGCCCGCGCGCTTCGGCAGGCTCTGGAGGCCCGCTTCGGCGTGCGCCTGGCGGTGATCGTCAGCGACAGCCTTGGACGCGCCTGGCGTCTCGGCACCACCGGCCACGCCATCGCAACGGCGGGCATGGCGCCGCTGCGCGACCGGCGCGGCGAGGCCGACCTGTTCGGGCGCGAGCTTCAGGCGACGGTGATCGGCGTGGCCGACGAGATCGCCGCGGCCGCCTCCCTGGTGATGGGCGAGGCGGCGGAGGGAATTCCCGCCGCGATCGTGCGCGGGGCGACCTATCCCTCTGACGAGGACGTCGGCGTCGGCGGACTGCTGCGGCCTCTGGATCAGGACCTGTTCCGTTGAGCCGTCGGCGGCGATGAGCGCGAGGGGGCACGTCGTCGCCCTTTGCGGCGGGGTAGGGGGCGCCAAGCTCGCCTTCGGCCTCGCCCGCGTGCTGGAGCCCGGCCGCCTGTCGATCGTATGCAACACCGGCGACGACTTCGAGCATCTGGGGCTGCACGTCTCGCCCGACATCGACACGGTGACCTACACCCTCGTGGGCCTCGCCGACGCCGGGCGAGGCTGGGGGCTGGCCGGCGAGAGCTGGAGCTTCATGGACCAGTTGAAGCGCCTGGGCGGCGAGGCGTGGTTCAACCTGGGCGACCGCGACCTGGCCCTTCATGTCGAGCGCACGCGCCGGATGCGCGCGGGCGAGACGCTGACGACCGTGACGGCCGCCCTGTCCCGGGCCTTGGGTGTTCGGCACCACCTTCTGCCCATGAGCGACCAGCCGGTCCGGACCTATGTCAGGACAGCCGACGGCGCCTTGCCGTTCCAGCATTACTTCGTGCGCGAGCGCTGCGAGCCGAAGGTCGAGGCGGTCAGCTTTGAAGGCGCAGCGTCCGCCCGGCCCAGCCCCGCCGTGGAGGCCCTGTTCGCCAGGCGCGACGTGGCGGCGGTGGTGGTCTGTCCCTCCAATCCCTATCTGAGCGTCGATCCGATCCTGGCGACGCCGGGGCTGCGCGAAGGCCTGGCCGGCCTGGGTGCGCCGGTGGTGGCGGTTTCGCCCCTTGTCGGCGGCCGGGCGATCAAGGGCCCCACCGCCAAGCTGATGGGCGAGTTGGGGATAGATCCGAGCACGATTTCCATCGCGCGGCACTATCGCGGCTTGCTCGACGGGCTCATCATCGATCGGGCGGACGCCGCCCAATCGGAGGCGTTGGAAGACGAGGGCGTGGCGGCTTTGGTGACGGAAACGGTCATGCTGAGCGACGACGACCGCATCCGGCTGGCGCGGGAAACGCTGGCCTTCGCGGCGAAGCTGGCGGCGGTCCGGTGACGGTGCGCGCGGTCATCGCCGTCCGGGGCGGCGAGGGCGCCAAGTCGCGCTGCGGCGACCTGCTGGACGCACGGGGGCGGGACGAACTGGTTCTCGCCATGCTGACGGACATGGTGGCGGCGCTGTCAGCCTCGCGCCGCATCGACGAGATCGAAGTCGCGACTCCGACCGCTGACCTGGCCGACGCCGCGCGCGCGGCCGGCGCCTCGGCCTGGCTCGAACCTCAGGCGCGAGGCGTCAACGCGGCGTTCGAAGCCGCTCGCGCCCGGCTGCGCGCCGCGGCTCCGGATGCGGTTCTGGCCGCTTTGCCCGGCGACCTGCCGTTGATCGACGCGGCCGAGTTGGACACGGCCTTCGACCTTGCCAGCCAGGGCAAGGCGGTCCTTGCCCCGGCGCTGGCCGACGGCGGAACCGGCGCCGTGGTGGTGCAGGCTTCCGCGCCCTTCGCCTTCCATTTCGGCCGCGACAGTTTTCGCCGGCACTGGGCGGGCGCGCTTCGGGCCGGCTTGCATCCGGTCCGCCTGGATGCGCCGAGCCTGGGCTTCGACATCGACCGGCCGGAAGACTTGGCGGCCCTCGAACGACGGGGCGCAGGGGGTCTGACAGCGCGCGTCCTGGCGCGTCGCCTGAGCCCTGCGGAGGCCGCGCCGTGAGCCAAACCCGCGAGTTTCTGGCGGCGCCGCTCGACGATCTGCTGGCGCGCAGCCGGGCGGTGCGCGACGCCCGCGGGCCGGCGCGCATGACCTATTCGCGCAAGGTCTTCCTGCCGCTCACCGAGCTTTGCCGCGACACCTGCGCCTACTGCACCTTCGCCAAGGCGCCGCGCCGCCTGGCCCATCCCTACATGCCGATCGAGGACGTGCTGGAGGTGGCGCGCCAGGGCGTGGCGGCCGGCTGCAAGGAGGCGCTGTTCACCCTCGGCGACAAGCCGGAGCTGCGCTACGCGGCTGCGCGCCAGGCGCTGGACCGCATGGGCTTCGCCACCACGGTCGATTACCTGGCCCACGCCGCCGGCCGCGTGTTCGACGAGACCGGCCTCCTCCCGCACATCAACGCTGGCGTGCTGACGGCCGAGGACTACGCCCGTCTGCGCCCCGTGGCCGCCTCCATGGGCCTGATGCTGGAAAGCGCCTCCGAGCGGCTTTGCGGGCGGGGTGGTCCGCATTTCGGTTCGCCGGACAAACACCCGGCGGTGCGCCTGGCCTCCATGGCGCTGGCCGGCGAGGCCAGGATCCCGTTCACCTCCGGCCTATTGATCGGCATCGGCGAGACGGCGCAGGAGCGGATCGAGGCGCTGGAGGCGCTGGCGGCGCTGCACCGGCGCTACGGTCATCTGCAGGAAGTCATCGTCCAGAACTTCCGCGCCAAGGCCGGCACGCGCATGGCCGGCGCGTCGGAGCCCTCGGAAGACGAGCTGCTGCGGACCGTCGCCTACGCCCGTCTCGTGCTGCCGGCCGACGTGAGCGTCCAGGCGCCGCCGAACCTCAATCCTGGCCGCACCGCCGCCCTGGTCGCGGCGGGCCTCGACGACTGGGGCGGCATCTCGCCGGTCACGCTCGACCACGTGAATCCCGAGGCGCCATGGCCCGAGATCGAGGCGCTCGCCGCCGAATGCGCCGCCTACGGCCGGCCGCTGGTCGAGCGGCTGACCGTCTATCCGCGCTACGCCCTGGACGGGGCGGAATGGCTCGACCCCAAGGTCGCGAAGGTCGTTCGCCGAATGTCGGACGGGGAGGGCCTGGCGCGGACCTGCGACTGGAGTCCCGGCGTGGCCGAAGCGGCGCCAGGGACGCCGGACCGTCCGCTCGGCGCCGCGCCGGCGCTCGGCCTGGAGCCCAGCGTGGACGCCGCCATCGCACGGGCCTTGCGCGCGGAGACCCTGTCCGAGCTGGAGGTGACGCGCCTCTTCGCGGCCCGCGGGGCCGCCGCCGAGACCATTGTCGCGGCGGCCGACGAGCTGCGCCGGAGCGTCCGCGGCGAGACCGTGACCTATGTGGTCAACCGCAACATCAACTACACCAACATCTGCACCTTCGGCTGCACCTTCTGCGCCTTCTCCAAGACCTCGACCAAGGGCGGGACCCGGGACAAGCCCTACGACCTGGAGCTGGAGGAGGTGGCCGCCCGCGCCGCCGAGGCCTGGGACCGGGGCGCCACCGAGGTCTGCCTGCAAGGCGGCATCCATCCGCGCTACACCGGCCAGACCTACATAGACATCCTCAAGGCGGTGAAGCGGGCGCGGCCCGCGATCCACGTCCACGCCTTCTCGCCCCTGGAGGTCAGCCAGGGCGCGGCGACCCTGGGGGTGTCGGTCAAGGATTACCTGCGCCGGCTGAAGGACGAAGGGCTGGGCTCGCTGCCCGGGACGGCCGCGGAAATCCTGGACGACGAGGTGCGCGCGCTGATCTGCCCGGACAAGGTCTCGACGGACGCGTGGCTGCACGTCGTGGGCGCCGCGCACGAGGTGGGCCTTCCCACCACCTCCACCATCATGTTTGGCCATTGCGAGCGCCCGGAGCACCTGGCGCGCCACCTGTTGCGGATCCGCGCCCTGCAGCAGCGCACCGGCGGCTTCACCGAATTCGTGCCGCTGCCCTTCGTGCATATGCAGTCGCCGGTCTACCTGAGGGGCCAGGCGCGCAAGGGCCCCACCTGGCGCGAGGCGGTGCTGATGCATGCGGTGAGCCGCATCGTGCTGCACGGGGCTATCGGTTCGATCCAGGCCTCCTGGGTGAAGCTGGGGCTGGAGGGTGCGGCCGCCTGCCTGAACGCCGGAGTCAACGACCTGGGCGGGGTGCTGATGAACGAGTCCATCAGCCGGGCCGCCGGCGCCTCGCACGGCCAGGAAGTCACCGTGCACGACCTCGCCGGGGCGGCGGCCTCGGCCGGGCGGCCCATCGCGGAGCGCACCACGCTTTACGGCGCGCCTGCGCCGCGCACCCTGCAGGCGACCAGCGGCCAAGTGGCGAATTAGCGCCCGCCCCGCGGAGCCAAAGCGCCGCTGTCGTAGTTGTAAGCACGCGGTTTTCACGCGCCGCGCCGATAGAGCCCTGGTCTTATGTCTGCGACTTCTCCCCCAGCCGCTGATCCGGCCGCGGTCGGCCTCGCCACGCCGGTGGCGCAGGCCGTGGCCCAGGACCTCGAGGCCATCCTTTTGCGGAATGGAGCGCAGGCGCCTTCGCGCCGTCGCCTGCGGTTGGGCGCCTCGGCGCCGATGGCGGACCGCGGCGTCCACCGACCGGAGCGGCGCGCAGCTAAGCTCGGCGCCATGATTGCGGTAGCCTTCGTCGGTGTCGCCGCCGGCGCGATGATTCCTCGCTGGCATGCCAAGCCTGCGCCAGCTTCGCCGCCGTCGGTCGCGCCGGTCCTGGCCGCGCCCGCGTTCGCGCCGCCGGGCCTTGCGCCGGCCCGGGTCGTGACGCCGGCGGCCGCAGTCGAACCCAAGGTCGAACCCGCCAGGTCTCCCAAGGCCAGACCGGACAGGCGGGCGCCGAGCCGCCGGGCGAGCGCGGCTACGCCCTGCGGCGTCGATGGACGTTGCGGCCACGCCGACGTCATGGCCGCCGACCGGCGTCTGCGCCGCGCCTACGCCGCCGCCGTGCGCGCCGGCGTCTCCAACGCCGTCCTCGACGACTACCGGGACCGGTGGTCCAGCTTGCGCCGCCGCGCGCCGGAAGAGCCTCGGAGGGTGACGGTCGGTTATCGGCGGCTCGCCACCGAGTTGGAGGGCGAGGCGGCGCGGCCCCGCCGCACGGTCTACAGGGCGCCGCCCGATGACGGTTGGCGGCGCCTGCGCCACGAGATCGCGGCGCTGTGGCCATGATCGACCAGGGTGAACTGATCGAAGCGGAGCCGGTCGCCAAAAGCCGGACTGCGCCGAGGCTTGGGCCACGGAGCACAGAGGGCCGGCTGGTCTACGCCGTGGGCGACGTGCACGGCCGCTATGACCTTCTCAAGGAGATGCTGGCGTTGGTCGCGCGCGACAGCGCCGAGGTCGCTGGCGGGCGCACGCCGATGCTGGTGATGCTCGGCGACTACATCGACCGGGGGCCGGATTCGCCCAAGGTGCTCCAGGCTCTCGCGTGGCTGCAGCGTCGCGGCGAGTTCTCGTTGCGCCTGTTGAAGGGCAACCACGAGCAGGGGCTGTTGGGGTTCCTGGAAGATCCGGAGCAGGGCCTCGACTGGCTGGCCTTCGGCGGCGACGCCACCCTGGCCGCCTATGGCGTGACGCCGCCCACCCCATCCGCGGGCGCCGACGCCCTGGTGCGCGCCCGCGACGCCCTCCTGGACGCCATGCCGGCCTCGCACCTGCAGCTCCTCGCCGAACTGGAGCTGATGGCGGTCGTCGGCGACTATGTTTTCGCGCACGCCGGCGTGCGGCCCGACACGCCGTTGGCGGCGCAGAGGGAGCAGGACCTGCTCTGGATCCGTCGCGGTTTCCTGGACGAGCCCGGGCCCTTTGAGCGCATCGTCGTCCATGGCCACACCTGGCTGAACGAGGAGCCGCAACTCATGGGCTGCCGCATCGGACTCGACACCGGAGCCTACGCCACCGGCGTGCTGACCGCCGCTCGCCTGGACGCCGCCGCGATGCAGATTTTGCAGGTCAGCCCGTCCGGCGCGCTCTGATCTTGTCCATGGACGGCGGCTGGACCGGCGGCGGAGACGGCGAACGCTCCGAGGGCCGGTCGTTGTCGAAATATCCGCTCCAGTCCGGGGCGCCGCGCAGGCGCCGGAACACGCGGATCATGCGCGGACGGCTGAGGATGAAGGCCGCGTAGGCCGAGGTCAGGCCCAGGGACGCCACATACTCCCCGGTGATCGCCGTCAGCAGGACCATCAGGCCGGCGGTGGTGATGACGCAGAAACTGATCGCCCGAACGTCGCGCGCCCGCATCGACACCTCGCTCGTCCTATGTCCCGCGGTGGAAACGGACGAGGAGCGCGGTTGGGTCCATACCTTTCCGGGCTAGTTATCCGGGCCCGCCAGGCCACGGTGCTCCAACATGGGGCCGATGTCGGGATCCTTGCCGTAGAAGGCGCGGAACATCGGTCCGTAGTCCAGCGTGCGCCCTCGCGACAGGATGAGATCGCGGAAGCGCCGGCCATTCTGGCGGGTCATGCCGCCGTTCGCCGTGAACCACTCCCAGCTGTCGTCCGCCAGCATCTGGGTCCACAGATAGGCGTAGTAGCCGGCGGCGTAGCCGTTGGACCAGATGTGCCGGAAATAGCTCGACCGGTAGCGCGGCGGCACGTGAGGGAAGTCGGCGCCCGACGCCCTCAGCGCCTTGGCCTCGAAGACGTCGACGTCCTGGCGCGGCGCTTGGGCGTCGAGCAGGTGCCACTGCATGTCCAACTCGGCGGCGGCGATCAGCTCGCCCATGCCGTAGCCCTGGTTGAACTTGGCGGCGGCTTGGATCTTGTCCACGAGCGATTGCGGGATCGGCTGGCCCGTCTTGTAGTGCACCGCGTAGTTGGCCAGCACATTCGGCTCCAGCGCCCAGTTCTCGTTCAGCTGGCTGGGGAACTCGACGAAGTCGCGCGCCACATTGGTCCCCGAGAGCGTGGGATAGGTCTGATCCGCGAACAGGCCGTGCAGGGCGTGGCCGAACTCGTGGAACAGGGTGGTCACGTCGTCAAAGGAGATCAGCGCCGGCTGGCCGGCGGCGGGCTTGGCGAAGTTGGCGACGTTGAAGACGACGGGCTTGGTCCCGAGGAGCTTCGACTGGCTGACAAAGTTGCTCATCCAGGCGCCGCCCGACTTGTTGTCGCGCTTGAAGACGTCGAAGTAGATCAGTCCGATGGTCCGGCCGTCTTCCTCCCGCACCTCGAAGACGCGGACGTCGGGGTGGTAGACGGGCAAGTCCTTCCGCGCCTTGAATCTCAGGCCATAGAGCTGGTTCGCGGCGAAGAAGACCCCGTCGCGGAGTACGCGGTCGAACTCGAAGTAGGGCTTCAGGTCGTCCTGGTTCAGGTCGTAGCGCGCCTTGCGCACGCGCTCGGAATAGCGGTCCCAGTCCCACGGCTTCACCTCGAAGCTCTCGCCGCCCTTGGCGATCATCTGCTGGATGCCGCGAGCCTCGGCTTCGGAGCGCGCACGCGCAGGCGCCGAAAGCTGGCGCATGAAGTCGACCGCCGCCTGCGGCGTGACGGCCATCTGGTCGGAGAGGGTGTAGGCCGCCCAGTTGGGATAGCCGAGAAGCTTCGCCTTCTGCGCTCGCAACTGGGCGATCTCGGCGATCGTGGCCCGGGTGTCGTTCGTCCCGCCGCGCTCGGCGCGCGTCCAGGCGCTCTCGAACAGCCGCTCGCGGACGGCGCGGTCGGCGAGGTCCTGCAGCGCCGGTTGCTGGGTGGTGTTCTGCAAGGTCAGCACCCACTTGCCCGCAAGCCCGCGCGTCTTGGCCGCCGCCGCCGCCGCGGCGACCGCCTCGTCCGACAGCCCCGCGAGCTGCGACCTGTCCTCGATCACCAGGGCGCCGTCCTTGTTGGCCGCCAGCAGCTTGTGGCTGAACTCGGTCTCCAGCGAGGAAAGGCGCGTGTTCAGCGCCTTGAGCCGGGCCTTGTCCGCGGCGTCGAGCTTCGCGCCCGCCCGGACGAAGTCGTCATGCACCACCTTGAGCAGTTGGAGCTGGTCTGGATTTAGGCCAAGGGCGTCGCGACGGTCGTACAGGTCCTGCACCCGTGCGAAGAGCTTGGGGTTCAGACGGATCCAGTCGCTGTGCGCCGCGAGCCTGGGCGACTCCTCGCTCTCGATCTTTTGCAGGATGTCGTTGGTGTTGGCGGAGGTCAGCGCCGAGAACACGTTGTTGGCGCGCTCCAGCATCTGGCCCGACCGTTCCAGGGCGGCGATGGTGTTGTCGAAGGTGGGCGGTGCGGAATTATCCGCGATGGCGCCAACCTCGGCTTTCTGCGCGGCCATGCCCCGCTCCAGGGCCGGCTTGAAGTCGCGGTCGTGGATGCGGTCGAACTGCGGGGCGTGCAGGAAAAGCGGGCTGGGCCGTGCGAAGACCGCGCCGGCCGCGGCGGCGGGCGCCTTCGCCTTGGCCGGGGCGGCTTGGGCGGCTCCGAGCATCAGGGCGGCGACGCTGACGCTGGGCAGAAGCCAACGGACAGGATGCATCTACGACTCCTCCAGCTCCGCGCCCCGGCCCGTGGAACCATGTCAAAGGGCTGTAGCACGGCGGTCTTGGAGAGCCGCAAGAGGGTCTTTCAGCCGCAGACGACCCACTCGGCCACATAGGCCTGGGCCTTGCGGGCCAGGACGGGCGGGCCGGAAAAATAGAACTCGCTGCCGAACCAGGAGCGCTGCTCGCGCCAGGCCAGCGGCCCGGTGTCCTCGTTGTGAAGGATATGGCGCAGCTCATCGCGCTTATTGCGTGGGACGAAGACGACATAGGTGGCTTCAGGCATGGGAGGATACTCGACTCCGACTGCCCGCATGAGGCCAGAGTCGCCCCTACCGCATGGTTAACAAGGCCGCGACGCCGTCGGAGCGCCTCAAGGGTAGCAGGCGCTGACCGAGATCGGCACCGATCCGACGCCGGGCACGATGGCGAGATCGAAGTTGGCCTGGCCGGTCACGGTGTGGCCGCACCCGGTGGCCGACAGGGTGAACACCGGCGAGATGTTCGGCCCGGCGTAGCGCGCCTCGGCGAAGGCCTGCACCGCCGAGGGCGAGCCGCACTGGCTGGCGTTGACCGCCGCGCAACGGGCCGCCGATTGGGCCGACATCTCCATGCTGCTGAAGGCCAGCATCAATATGCCCGTCCAGATCGCCCCCATGACGCTCGTGATCAGGATGGGCAGGACCAGGGCGTACTCCAGGGCCGTCGCTCCAGAGGCGTCTTGGGACGCCCGGCGCAACAGAGTCCGGAAGCTCATTTCATCCTCATCCACGCCGACCGCGTGATGTAGGGGTTGAAGGTCCGGGCGAGGGTCAGGCCCGAGAACAGCGGCTGCCAGATGTATTGCACCGTCAGCGAGAGGTAGAGGGCGGGGTCGGCTCCCCCGGCGGCGTTCGCCACCCCGGAGCAGTCGTCAGGCGGATTACTGACGGGCCCGGCCAGTCCGAGGCCGCCGCCGTTCGTGCGGCAGTAGTAGCCTTCGGTCAGGCCGCCATTCAGTTGCACTGTCCTGCCCAGCGCCGTGCCCTGGATGGCGGCGGTCACCGCGCTTTGCAGTCCCGAGCAGTTCTGGGTCGCCGGCGTGTGGTCGATGTCGCAGGCGACCAGCGCCGCCTCGGCGCCGGCTTGGGCGGCGTGGTTCACATTCTGGGCCTGATAGGCGTAACGGCCGATCTCGGCGGCGTTCATAAGCCCGATGATCAGCAGCGTCCCGACCCCGGCCATCTCGATGGCGGCGGCGCCGGACTCGTCGGCCGTGAAGCTGCGCAGGCGCTCTCGCATCACATCACCAGCTTTCCGCGCGACGGCACCATGGCCTCCGGCAGGTCAAGGCCGGCCTCCTTGCATTCCCCGTGGTCGATGATGCTGCCCGTGCCGTTGATGGTCATGTTGTCGACCACCAGGCCGAAGCAGGACTTGCCGAACGCCGACTTGTTGACCGCGCCGGACAAGGTGACGCTGGCGTGGGGGAAGTAGCCCATCCCCGTGATGGCCCAGGTCGGGCTGTTGCCGGCGGCGGATATATTCACGCCGGAGGTCAGGTTGGGGGCCTGATACAACGCCATGCCGGCCCAGGGCCCGGTGGTCGGCGCGGCGAAGTTCAGGTTGCCGCCGCCCGTGATGGTGTGGCTGTGGGCGTTGTCGCCGGCGAAGACGAAGGTCAGGCTCACGCCCGGCGCGGCGTTCAGCGAATGGCCGTTCATGTCGAGGTCGCCGTTGTAGATGTACACCGTCGCGCTTTGGTTCACGGCCACGTCGCCAAGCAGTTGCAGGTTGCCGCAGATGGGAGACGCAGAGTTCCAGCCGACGTTGCCCGACACGCCATTCGGCGGGGTGGGGGGCGTTCCCCTCTTCTTCCTTCTACCGAGCGGATTCCAATAGTTCCCCCCGCAGGGATCGGGGGGGATGGCCGAGGCACGGCTGGCGTACGGGTCGGCCACGACGGGGATGTTGGAATGCTTGAGCACCCCGCAGCCATTGTTCGTCCAGTGCGCGTCGCCGACGTCGGCGCCCAGGTTGTGGCCGTTGCACCGGGCGCCGGTGTTGGACATCACGTTGCAGCCCTTGAGCGCCGCCTTGGGCGCGCCGTTCGTCTGTAGCGCCGGGTCGACGCCGCTCGAGCCGAGCGCGAGAATGCAATAGGAGCGGGGGTAGGTCTCCTGCACCGCCACCGCCGTGGCGCTGATGACCTTGGCCGGGCCGCCGCCATAGTTGGTGTCGCCCTGATAGCCAGTGATCTGCGCCAGCAGCAGCGGCTCGGGCTTGGAGATGGTCACGCTGTAGCAGGGGCCGGTCACGCCTGCGGGGCAGGGGGCGCTGTTGCTGAACGCCAGCGAGACGCCGTTCACGCCGTTCTGCAGCCCATACTGCGCCGCGACGGCGGCGCCCTCGGCGGCGTAGTTGGAGGTTCCGTCGGTCGCCGAGGCGATGGCGGCGGCGTCCGCCGCATTCTGCAGCATCCTGTGCGTCGTCATCCAGGAGACCGCTTCCGACCCCATTCCAAAGGCGCCCAGCACCACTGGAAGGGACAGGGCGGTCATCACCGCCACATTGCCGCCCGTCTCGCGCAGCCGCCTGACGAGGCGCGCGAAGCCTCTCAATGCCTTGGCCATCATGCCGCCAGGCTAGGCGGGGTTGCTGAGGAAGCCCTTTAAGAGGGTGGTTAAGGCGCCTTCACCGCAGGTTCATCCTATTTCGCCCAGGCTGGCGCTGCTGTAGAATCCTCACGGGGCTTCGGAGTCGGGCAAATGGCAGGGTTCAGGACGATAGCGGCCTTGCTGGTCATCGCCGTCGCGAGCGTTTCGCCGGCGTCGGCTTCGGTCGCCGCAGCGGCGCACTCGGACGAGGTCAAGACGGAGCGGGTGATCCCCACCTATCGCCTGGGCGTCGCCGACAAGATCCGTGTGATCACCTTCGGCGAACCGTCGCTGACGGGAGAATTCTTCATCGGCGGCTCGGGGAAGGTCTCCCTGCCCCTGGTGGGTGATGTGCAGGCGGCGGGCCTGACGACCAGGGAGTTCCAGACCGCGGTGGAGACGGCGTTGCGCGAAGGCTACCTCAAGGACCCGCACGTGAGCGTGGAGGTCCTGACCTACCGTCCCTTCTACATCCTGGGCGAAGTGCAGAAGCCGGGGGAATATCCCTTCACCAACGGACTCACGGTGATGAACGCCGTCGCCACGGCCAACGGGTTCACCTACCGGGCCAACAAAAAACGGGTGTTCATCAAGCGCGCCGAGAGCGCCGATGAGGTCGAATACCCCATCACCAGCACTACGCCGGTGGCGCCGGGCGACACGATCCGCATCAAGGAACGCTTCTTCTGAGGCCGCAGAGTCCGTGAGCCCGGTCTTCGTGCTGACCATGCGCGCGGTGGCGGGACCCGGAAACGTCGAACCGGACGGGCGGCGATACGACCTGCTGGTGTTCGCCCGAGGCTCGGACGAGGCCGCCGCCGAGGAGGCGGGACGGCGGGGCCTGGACCAGCTTGGCTGGGTCGAGGCGCAAACGGTGCGGGTGGGCGAGATCACCGATCCGGGCGCCTTGCCCGAGGACTTCCGCGACAGCTTCGATTCCGCCCTCGCGCAGGGCTGCTCGATCATCGTCTATGACCAGCCCTGAGGCCGTTTCGCCTCGGCATGTGGCGGGTTGACGCAGGCTGCGCCTTACGGAGGTCGCCGAGCCCCGTTCGCCTTCGCCTTATTGTGGTCTGCAAGGTGAAGCTGGATTTCGCCTTTCGGCGGGGCGGTTTCGTCAAGGTCGAGCCTGAATATGCCGCGGCGAAAATGCGGCGCTCTCGAAGCATATTGCTGAACAGTGAAGGTTGGGCGTGGGCTTATACTTAAGCTGCGACACCTTGTCGGGGCGTTCGATCGAGGTGGATCGCTAGGTTCCTGGCCAACGCAGCGGACGGGCTGCGCAGTCAGCGGCGTCGGGGCGCCGCGTAAACCCAGGACAGCGTGATGACGACGCAACTCACCTTCGATGATGAGTTCAACAACCTTAGCCTATGGAACGGCTCTGCGGGGACCTGGGCGACCACCTACTGGTGGCAGGACCAGACCGGAAACGGGACGACGCTCGCCACTAACGGCGAGCAGCAGTGGTATATCAACGACAGGTATGGGCCGACCTCCGGGGTCAGGCCTTGGGGGACAAGCGACGGCGTCCTCACCCTGACGGCCGCCCCCGCGAGTTCGGACGTCTCAAGCCAGATCAACGGCTACGCCTACACGTCGGGCATGCTGAACACCTTCCACTCGTTCAGCCAGACCTACGGCTACTTCGAAATGCGCGCCGAGCTGCCGGCGGGGCAGGGGTTGTGGCCGGCCTTCTGGCTGCTGCCCAAGGATGGGTCGTGGCCCCCGGAGCTCGACGTCATGGAGATGACCGGCGACAACCCCAACAAGCTGGTCACCACCGCCCACTCGAACGCCAGCGGCGCCCATACCTTCCAGGCGGGCGGGACCTTGGTGGACGACATGTCGGCCGGCTTCCACACCT
>Ga0157379_10000559_pt1 | contig 29988 bp, 34 predicted proteins | sample S25metaG_FD_121802 | JGI IMG/M metagenome (GOLD analysis project Ga0157379, IMG submission 121802) | Switchgrass rhizosphere microbial communities from Kellogg Biological Station, Michigan, USA - S2-5 metaG | ecosystem: Host-associated > Plants > Roots > Rhizosphere > Soil | place: USA... | reverse complement strand
TTCTCCGTCCCAAGTATCAGCTATTTCAACCGAGTATCCGTTTATTGAACTGTGGACCCTCCAGTACCTCGAGGTTGACTTCTTTCCAATGAATTGTCGTCAACTTCGACTGGCTCGAGATCGACTTCTCCTGTATAATAAACTGTTCTAAATATAATAATATGAAAGGATTGAAGTGTTTACCTGCCGTTTGGTTGGGTATTCGAGTGACGTTTGAGTCTGAATTGAGTCCCTGAGATCCTTTTCCCGTGGACGGCATGCTTGGTTTTTCGAGTGAATTGTTTGGAATAGGTCTGGACAAATTCGAGCATGTGGAACGACTGGATTGAGGTGACTTCTTGTCCAACGAAATCTTCCTGATCAAATATTGCCACTCTATATGAAGAAGAAGATTTGTGTAGGCTTATGTTCTACGTAGATGTAGATTAAAAGTTGGAGACCCATTGTTTTGGTCAGTTGTTGAATGTTGACCGGATGTAGAACCCCCCCCTCCCCTCCCGAGATCCATCGTCGATGTATAGATGAAAGCAGGTACCAGCAAGAGGGAGCTCACCACAGTTCGAATAACACCTGACACCTTTCTCCCGTCGGACCTCCTTATGTACCCAACCAATGGGTACGAAGATAGGCGAGAAACCTGCACACCGGGGTGCCTCCATGAGATATGGGAATACCAGAGCCATGGTACCACTGCGGAGTGAGAGTTGTATAAGACCTTAGGAGACAGGGGAGTAATAACGCTTCAGCCGGATTCCTCGATGTTGAAGAGCACGGTTCACCACACATTCCACCCAAACATAGACCCCTGCTTATAGGTCAGCGGCCGCACGAGCTTGGAGAAAAATATAGGAAATTGTTATCATCTCGTGAGACACGTCAACGTTCATCGCCGTCATATCTGTTAGATCTGTAGGAAGTTCGTTTCACAACAGTCACCTTGCGCTGGTCTTGGTGATGTCCTGAACTGAAGCTTTTCCCATGGTAATGTCACCGCCGTTTCGAATCTAGATCGGCGGGGAGTACCTTGATGGCATTTTAATGAAAGTCCATCTGGGGCGGATGAGATTAAGTTGAGGGAGTGAGAGAGGAGGGGACCTCATCAGTCGAGGGGTGAGTTGCTGATGGGAATGGGGGATAATATTGTTGCATTTTGGTCCTTTTTGCATTTTGCCTTTTGTTATCGTATGTTCTCAGCGGGAAGGAGTTCCGTTTTGAATATGTTAAAGATAAGCGAGCCACGCAGATTGCTTCTTCTGCGTGAGGTTGCGTTTCTTATCGGTTGTTGGGAACAGCACGCCTATAACCAAGTCTATAGACAAATGAAGGTTGGAAAAGGCAAATATGCAGTCCACAATCTCGCGGATAGTAGTTGAACTAGTTAGCAACCATATGCCTGACGCGTTCAATGCAGGATCACTTACTTGAGATATTTTCATCTACCAGTTGTTCTTCGGCCGTTGGAAATGCAAGTAAGCCTGAGAATCGAGAGAATAGAATTTGTTAATCATCTAAACACGTTTGTCAGAGGAAGCTGGTAATACCAAAATCTCCAAGCCCCTCAAGTAAGTCAGACCAACTGAGAGGACTCCTCAGAACATACTTAATCCGAACGAAATGGATAGAGAGTGTAAGCAAAAAAATTTCCAGCGCTGATTTCTTCAGTGAAAAGCTTTCAGAGATCGCTGGAGCCACAGGTCTCCGAGTCTGGTCACAAAGGGCGTGCCTTAAGTGTGATTTGAACGTATGAATGTGAATCATCGATTATCCACGACGATAGAAAGATGATAGAGCTTGATGCCAGATGGCTTGGTCCGAGAGAGGGGTCGCTACACCAGGTAACAAGTCTCGCAAATATTCCGAGAGAACAACGGGACAATTAATAAATTAATAATATACAAATACAGGGCAAACATTACAAAATATCTCTTACACACATCTCAATTCTTCTTTCCTCCCAACTTCAGCTTTATCTTCGGTGCCCCAGAACTAGACGTTACCATAGGCGTCGGTGCGGAAGGCTGCGGCTCGCTCTCCTTGTCAAATCCATCAAAAGCAGCCGCCGAAACAGGAGGACTGGTTGCTAATGGTGAAGGTACTGCCGCAGGGAATCCATAAGCCCCACTTGGTGCCCGGAAGGTTGTAGGGAAGAGGTTATCTGGAGCAGAGAGGTAGGGAGTTTGAGCAGGAGGAGAAGTGGCGCTGCCTGGAACTGCAGTAGAAGGACCCGCGATGCCGCCAACCGCTTGAGGCTGATTGAATTCGGCCCACCGTGGACAGTTGCGATTCGTTTCTAGGAATTATTTAGAATTGGGATAGTAGATAATGGAGAAATGGGGTTACTCATATGACCCATTTGGCCGCAATGACCACAACGACGCTAAAATATAATGTTCAGGATTTTGAACATCATCTAGAAAAACAACGTATCCTACCGTAGTTTCGCTCTTCATAACGCGTTTGAGTTGCAAAGTGGGACCACCTTCTTTGAGAGCCTTTGCATTCTTACGATTGACACGGCGCTCTTGGTTCTTCTTCAATTTCATAATACGCTCCTCAAGCCTATAAAAACAACTAAGAGCAAGAAGTAAAGGTCCAGAAAAACGAACGTACTTCTTCTTGGCACGAGCATCTCTGTCCAAATCACCTGTCGGCGCAAGAGCATCCTCCGCCAATAATTCCTCCTCAATCTGCTGCCGTCTGCGAACATAGGCACTAATAACAGCCGAGTCTCGCACAATTTCCGTCTTCCAAACACCGTCGACCTAAAGAGTTATTAAAATTTGCTGAAAGTAAAGGGAACACAAGGACTCGCCAATCTACGAATCCTCAGCACTCGTTGACCGTTTTCGGGAGCAATACTACCCTCGCGATCTACGGATGATCCTCGGCTTTGCATTCCTGGAGACACTGTTGCGGGAGGACCTGCAATCGCCAGAGGAGTGTTGGGAGTAGGAGTAGCTGGAGAAGGAGAAAGCGCCACACTTGGAGACATATCGCGAATTTCAGATATTCGTCTCTTCTTAGCTGGTGAAGGTTTGTCTTCTTCCTTTTCTGCCTCCGTAAGGACAGGTTCAACCGGGTTAGAAAGAGAATCCCATTGAGCTCTCCAGATGCGGCCTATTTCTGTGTTATATTTGGCCTGTTGCTCCTGGACGTTGTAACGATGTTGCGATTTCGGTCGGTTATCTGCTTCGGCTAGACAGATCATGAGTGAAGGACGGAAAGAGTTGATGGAACTCGCATACCAAGCTTGGCTTCATAATCCTCATCTGCTCCTACGAAAATCTCTTTCATAGATACGCGGATACAACTAAACGCTTCTCCACGGCCAGTGGGATCACCTTCGCCATGAAGCTGTAACATGGCTTTCCCTTGAGTTGCCAGTAAGAAATTCTTTGTGGTAATCCAGGGAGCAAGGCGTTGCTCAGTGGATAGTTTGGATTCGTCCGACTCATCTACTTCGGCTCCAGCATATCCTGAGTCTTGGAGATGGCGTTGCCCCACTTGCATACTCTCTGAAAGAACGACAGCCTCGGGTTCCACCATTTTGAGCATTTCTGCGTCACTCGGTATTGTCCAATTCGGCTTCAGACGCCAGAATCCTTGATGGGGTCCTCGACGGTGGTATTCCATAAATTCCTAGAAGGATTATTACCTCTGTGAATTTTAATAAAAGGATTACGCACTTTCAACCGCTGGCGCATCTGCAATTCGTTCTGATCTGGGAAATACTTCATTAACCTAGAAATCTTCAGCCGTTCACCTTGACTCTTCTTCAAGAGCTTAAAGGCTATGATTTGAAGTCGATGCTTCAGCGTCGTTGTGATTTTACGCGAATGGGGACCGGGGACTTCGTGCACGGGATATGTCTGGCCCGTCACAAATATGGTTTTGACTTCTCGGATATAATACTTTGGTTCACCCTTGACGGTGCTCCTGCAACAACAGTTAGCTAAAGAAATCTTAAGGAATCGAACCGGAAGATATACCTGATTACCAAGAAATCAGTTGGATATGGTTTATGCTTGAATATAGGGGCACGAATCAAGTTGTTATAAAGAGCCTGAACCACGTGGCCTTTTGGGACGAAACCGAACTTCTGGAAAGGTGACTGATCCTCTGGCTCGATCAAGAAAGGTTCGCCAATGTCAAGCTAAGTTTCTTTCGGTAAAGGGGTGTCTGAACAAATATCAATTAATTAAACACACACCTTTGGAATATGATCGTCATTTGGACTGTTCTTTCGATAATAATTTACGACCATACTTCCCATACCAAAGCTGGACATAATAGGAGGATGTTCTTCCTGTTTGATAGATCAGTGAAAATTGAAGGCCAACGGAATACAATGCTATTCACCGAGAATTCAAATAAAATAAAGTTGCTGGTATCCTTCAACGTTAAATCGCTTGTCTTGCGTAAAGCCTCTCCAACATCACCACCACGGCCAATAGTTCGACCTTGCTTGTCCTTCTTTTTCTTTGCAGTCCGAACTTTACTGAATCGCAATTCAACATTGGTTGGGAATTGCAATGCCGGACGATGGAAGGATCGCGCTTCTGCTTTGCTGAGTCGAGTTTTATACTGGAAATAGAAAGTTTAGTTTAGGGTTATGCAGAAGACATCAGAGGCTTACGAAGGGCAATTGGAGCTTCTGCGCAGGGTAGGAATGCTGAATATGTAGATCCTGGAATGTTTGCCGGACGCGTTGGCGAGCAACTTCCTTGGATACTTCGTACTGTTGGTCATTAGAAATATTGAATTTATCTTTTGGAACATTATCTGCACGGAGTCGTTTCTTCGGACGATTTGGATCTGATATATGATGGTGAATTGGGTATAAAAGGAGGAAAACTAGATTTAGCGTACCAGTAACATACGCCTCTGGTTCTGGTGTGGGCTCAGCGATCTCTAACTGAGTGAAATCACGGAAAGGGGTCTTTGAATCCCAGATAATACTTTGCGTCCAATCTCCAGATTCCAAGACTTCATTTGCTGGAGTCATGACTTCCTCCGCCTTCTTGTTCGGATTGAACTCCGCATGTGCTGTAGATGGACCATCAGCATCCTGGGATATATCCATATTGTGTTCTCCAGTATCCATATCATAAATAATTTGTGACTCCCAATCAGAGAGTAAGACGAGGTCGAATGAGCGCTCGGATAATGGAAGGTGGACAGGAGTACGCCCAAGAGCACTGCGTTCTAATAGAGCCTTACGGAGATCATCTTCAACTGTGCTGGATGACACAACTTGTTCGACGCGCCGAGTCTCAACCTCCCGTTCAGTATCGCCGACAAGTTCCGTAAGATATCCTCTTGCGACACGCTTCGCCTTCGGAACCACAATCTCAACTACAATGGCGATATATATTAATGTCGCTAGAGAGCAAGGTGACATACCATTGAAAGGTTTCTTCGTTATTCTAGACTTCTTAACTGCAAATCCTTTGAACAGCTCCGAAAAGTCCAAGATCTTGTCCCTGCTAAACGTAGGAAACCGCTCATATACAGTCTTCGGCCGTTCCACCAACTTCTTCACAATACGAGTTTTGCGTTTCAATAGCCTCTCATCGCCTTCCTGGGATGCCTCTTCCTCTTTGACAGCAGGTCCTTCGTCAACAATATCCGCTTCTCTCCTCACTTCAGCATCGACCTCATCCTCGAAGTCCTGACCTTGACCACTATAGATGTTTTGCTCCCAAGCATAGCTTCCTAATCCTAGACCAAGCTGTCCGAGACCTGAAGTGCCGGGAAGATTGAGGCCTTTCAGAACGCCATCCAAGCCAAAGCCACTCAAAGATGTCAGTGCCTCAGACTCATCCTATAAGCTTGTCAAGAAGCGGTTCAAATTGAACAATCTTCTATAGTACTCACATTTTGGCCAGACATGTCGATAGACGGATCTCAAAGGCTTAAACTGCCTTACGACACTCTAACAGCAGACTTGAAGTGGGAGGGTTGAATACTAGTTCAGAGGCTGACGTAATACTCGTCACGTGGATTGCTAACCAAGGAAAAACGCATTTGCCTATGAGTCTGCCACTTTCATTAAACGAGGAAACACGAGCCAAGGAGTTACTTGTTGGGTTAATTTCACGGCCCAAAAATTAAGCAATACATCAAAAGCCCTTCCTCCCTCCTTACTTATTTACGGAAATGCCAAGAAGAACGACTAGAGCCGAGCTTTGTCAGTTGTTTAAAACGGAGAATAAAAGAAAAATACAGGTCAGGCTTTCAGAACATCCTAAATATCAGCTGACTTAAAAGAATATGTATTAGAACTCCAAGACGGTACACCATGAGCGTGATTTGAGCGAGAAAGATAATAAGGTAAGAGATACAGGCAAGATTTAGAAATAGTCAAGACAAAGGGAAGAAAGGCTCCGCGGAGATCGATAAAGCCCACCGTCTTTGTTTGACTCGCCCACTCAACTTCACCAACGATACACCATAATCCTTTTGTTTACATGGGGACTGCTCCATATAAATACGCCGGGGGAACTAATTCTTTCCCGCCTTAAAACATTGATCAGCCACTCTCCCACCTTCCACCTTCCACCTTCACTCAAAATCCTCGAATATCCGTACGTCTAAAAAAACATGCCAGTGCAATCCACCAAAGTCGAGGCGAACGAAAACGGTACAAATGTCTTGAATGCGACTATTGCCAAAGTTCCAATGCCGCCACAGCGGTCGCAGAAAGACATTGAATCCGAAATTGAACGCCTAAAATGCTGGCAAGAGCATGTTCGCTCATTATCAGCTGGGACTGGATATCCCAATGCGTCCAAATTTTTAAAGGACGTTGACATTCCCGAACATCTGTGGTATGAGGATATTAGCCGGTTCAAAAGTTATGTTCGGGCCGTCTCCGTAACGATGGATGGAGGACCTTCTCTTCCTCACGTCACGAATATTATCCCTGAGACGCTTTGGATTTCGGATGGCTATAGTGGTACGGATATGGACACCCTGTCGAAACTAGGCATCACAGTGCATATATGCATCGGCGAAGAGGGGTATCACTCTCAGTGTGTCTGGCCTCAAGATGTAGCCCATTGTTTCGTCGTGGTCCCAAAGGAGTCCGATGAGATAATGCGAGATACGAATAAGGTATTGGTAGGGTATATCGAGCCTATCCTGCATGAAATCTGTCAGCGGGTGTGTGACACCCAAGGCAACCAACGACTCCTAATCCATTGCGCTCGAGGTGACCTTTGGAGTGCCATGCTTGCCTCTGCCGCGGTCATGTATTGCCAGAACTGGTCCTTCCGTAACGCCTACGACTATGTACGAAAACTTCGCCCGCAGATCCATATTCCCATCATGATGGCGAGGGCAGTTGAACAGTGGTGGTACCTCCAGATGCTGAGGACCGAGTTACCTCCCAAAGGTGGCCATCGACCTTTCAAATGGGCCATTCCTAAAGAAACCCCCAACCGTTCCGAAGCGACCTCCACTCGCCCACCTCGTCTTTCCCTCAACCTATCTTTTTCGAACCTTGTCATCGAAGAGTTCGTTTGGAAGGAGCAACAGAATAATGACCAACAGATATAGAGGGACCTTGAATTGCTCGTTATTGCCTTTATGTTTATGCCGTCCCTGCGCTTTATACCCTCCCTTTCACCAATCAGCATGTAATTGTACCCTGTATAGTTAGATACCTACATGATGGAGTCATCTGTAGACATACGCATGACACATAATCATCATGAAGTCGTCAAATTTTCTGGAGTGTGTTTGATCCTCGTCAAATTTGTGGATGACTGATTAATTAAATGTGAATGAAATATACATTTTGGGCGGTCAACATGTGTTACTAACCGGATACGCGATCATACGGCAACGATGCTTGTCCATTCTGTCCATGAACTGACATTCCATAGCTGTCTTCACAAAGGAGTGGCACACACATGTCGTTGCTCTCCCGATCCGATATTGCTGATTCAAAGCCAAACCCCGGCATATCTTGGTCGAGCTTGTGTATTAGGATGACCATCCTGTAGATCAAGATTAGACGAGCTGCGTATTAGGGAAGAAGGGACATACCGTTTCATGGCTTCGTAAAGTGCCTAGTCTCTCCAAGCATCAAAATCTCGGGGTTGCTGGTATTGGAGGTACTCGGTATGAGTTGACCGCCTTGACGAATCCTCCTTGACGAAGCATCCGTCCGGTACGAAGCAGATTAGGTCATTCACCACCAAAGGAAGGGCATGCCCAACATACTGTGACTAATAACGAATGATAGCCAGCAGCAATGGCCCGTTCTGTTTCTTCAGGAAGAAGAAAGGTCACTCTGCCCCAGAGCCATTTCAACTGTACATTGATACCGAGTGAACGTGTCATTGTGATCAGCAGTGGCCTTGGACTTGAGTAAACCATCAGCGAAATAGACGCAGTATTCAAGATACTCACATATTTATGATATAACTCCCTTCTTAAGTTGCCTTGGAGCTCCATTCCTCAGCAGCCTTGAAGCAAGCTAAATTCCGAATCTGTATAGTGGGCACCCACAAACTGCCATGACTCTCAAAAGAAGGAGACGGGCAGTTTCTTGACTCCAGGTCGGTATGTGAAGGAATGGATATCTTGAACAATGATATTTCAGAAATCTCGCGACTAATCTGGGATAAGAATATAGAATAAATGAGGAACCAAATAAAATATACCATATACATCCTTTTCCGATGCGCTTTCTCCTAAGAATAAGGGCCAAGGGTCTTCATACGAGCAAATTCGTCCCACTCATAAACAGCTCGAACAGGGGGTTTGTCCGTCGCACGTCTCCTCGGTACTTGAACAATTATAACAGGAAATCGGAACGGAGTTTGAGAAGAACTTCTTTGTAAATCCAGTGTACCCTGGCAGGTGCCTTCATGACGCATCAACAGCGCTTCGTAGTAGAACGCTGCTTCTCCGCATTTCCTGCAAGTATAGGTGTGTCCCTCCTTTTCACGAGATTGACGATCTCGCGCAAGATGTGCTTTTCGACTGAAAGAAGCATTGGATTTAGAACAAACTTTCGTGACAATTTTATCAATGAATAAAATGCGGAAGGAATCACTGGCTCACAAGGCTCGCAGAAGTTTGCCCTCTCGAAGGGGGCATGCAGGAATTCCGGAAAAAATGCATTCAATTGGGCTCATTCTTAAAGATTCATGGTGAAATCTAGGTGATGGACGCGTATGTCACGTCTTTGGAAATCCCCCCGAAGAACTGGGGTGGACTCCTCGTCAATGTCGCGAACGGAGTGGCTCACTTCACTCATCGCCGACTACGAGTTCCGTTTACTGAAAGTAGTATATGATAATGCTAGGACCCGGCCGGGATTAATATTAACTTCCAAGAGTTTCTCGGATCTACGGATGTTGGAGGATCGACTCAAACCTTTGAATGTCATCATTTTTGCTGCAATATAAGTAGGTATGAAGACATAAATCCTCTAAAGAAGGAATTTAGAGGATTGCGCGAGATTTAGTAAGTTAAAATCTTCACCGTACGTGTACTCTAGAATACTTACTTTCAGACAAGGCAGATCCTAAACAGGTCCAATGCCCATCACACCTGTCACGGTCACGGTTTCAGCGTTCGTTCCCCACCTACTTGAGGTCCGTCAAGCACGGTTACCTGCACGTAGATTCGGATACCATCACTAGCAGAGACGAGAGAGATGCCACCACGTTATCCCGATTACTTGACTCCAACGTCTTCCCCGTCCAAGCTGGCGAAGTCTCAGAAATCGCGAGCTAGGAGAGAACCTTCGGGCGTATTTTCACTCTTTCAGACACCTCAAATCCAACAATTCAAGGAAGCATTCTCTCTTATTGATCAAGACGGAGATGGGATTGTTAGTGAGCAAGACCTGAAGGGTATTTTTGCGAGCTTGGGTAAGTTATTGCCTTGCAACATAGCTCTACTATTCTCAATATTGTTTGCGCAGGACTGCCGCCTTCCAAGAAGATGTTCGAGGAACTTTTGAACGACCGCCCAGGTGGACATCACCGAGGGATGACGAATGACGTGGAAGAAGGATCCATCGACCGTGGAGTCAACTTTACGATGTTCCTCACGATGATGGGGGAGCACTTATTTGAATTCGATACGGAGGCGGAACTAATTGAGGCATTCGAGTCTTTTGATGAGAACGATTCAGGAACTGTCAAGTGTGATGAGGTTCGAAAGTGGTTGAGTGAAGTGGGTGAAAGGATGGACCAAGCTGAGGTATTATGTCCATTGCCTTTGTCGTTTATTTCTTAATGGTTCCTGTTCGCTTAGATTGATAGGTTGCTCAAGGGACCATTCACGGATCGAAATGGGAACTTCAATTATCGAGAATGGGTCAAAGTGTTGAGAATCAATGCGGCAGCGGAGGAGGCGAATGATTAAGAACTTGAGAATTCCAAGGACCCCCTTACGACTGTTATAACTGTTGTCTTGGAAGCCTGCATCCTTACCTGTATGTATACTTACTAATAATGGGCTTCACTGGCCAGTGGTCGAATATCAAACTGTTTTTCTATCAATGTTAACAGTTCTTTCAGGTCCATGGTTCATATTCCAGGAGAGTCCCCACATGACGCGCTTAGATGGCCAACCCCGTCTTCAGTAACCAGGTGCTTCTGTGTGGGGTATGAGGCCGGTACATCCAAATCGCGGGTGAATGGCAAAGTCTATAAACACACCTTTACAAGATCGCCAAAACTATCAGAGCCGTGGCCATGAACATAAGGTCCTGAATGCTTGATACTTTACTTCCTGTACATGATGGTATTTATGAGTTCCCCCTTTGTATCCAACCATATTTCTTCCTCGCCAAAGACCCCATACATGTCCGCACTCCAATCTTTTCAACTCCGTCGCAGCTTACCGATTCATATTAAAATTCTATATTTATGAGCAGGATTCATAATGCGGGGATGGGAATTTCCAAGAGGTAAGTCCTTGAGTTGGCACTGCTAGAACTCCCTTGATGGCCACCGTTCGAGGAAATCAGAAAATATAATAAAGAGACTATATTACGCAAGTATTTAAAGTTCAAATAGATGTGGTTTCATATTCTGTTAGGAAGCGGTGAGTTACTTTGGGGAAAAGAACACCTTGAAGGAAGGGGTTTACCAGTTTGCATAATCTCGCAATGAGGCCGCCCAATTGCACCAAAGTACCAACACCCTCGAGAATCCTCATGTGTGTCCACCCGATTTCCTACAAGAGGTGAGCAGGTAGACAGAGGGAAGAAAATAAAATACTCACTTTGATATATTCAAGTTTCGTATATTCCGGTAGTTCGTCAAACGTCTTGACGACCCTGAATAACGTAGTGACAATATCAACAGCGCTATATCCTTGCGTCCAAAGCTCATCTAGCTTTTCCATGGCTTGATTTATTTGTCCTTTATGGCAAGCACGTAGCATGGATTGAATTATGATTGGGTGGGGTTGGTCGCAAACTTTGAAGACATTTTCACCGTTCACGAAGCCCAGACCAGAATATGTGGACTGAAGATTGTTAATGGCCTGTCGCATATCTCCTTCGGCCGTGAATATCAGTGCCGTTAGGCCATCTTCGTTGTATTCCACCTACAGAAGTCCAGCCTGGTTTAATTTAGAAGGAGATCTCATGACGTACTTTTTCGGCTTTACATATCTCGAGGAGTCGTTGAAGGATCTCCGAATCCTTCAGTTTCGCATATCGCAAAATAGCACATCGACTCTGGATGGGTTCGATGATTTTATTGGACATGTTGCATGCCAGTGCGAAACGCGTTGTGTTGGAGTAGATTTCCATTGTTCGTCGCAGGGCCTGTTGTGCGCCTGCCGTCATGCTATCCGTAAATTTAGTGGATGATTGAACAAATAATTTTAAATCGCACCTGTCTGCTTCGTCGAGAATAATGAACTTATGGCGTCCGGGAGAGAGAGTGACCTTCTTCTGGGCGAAGACCTTGATTTTGTTGCGAACAACGTCAATTCCACTAGATATTCACGTGGGTGCTATTAATGCGGTCGTTTAGAATTATGATATTACCGTTCATCAGACGCGTTCAATTCCAGAACTCCTTCTTTGTACGCGTCTCCTAATAACTGGTGTGCGAGACAATGGATGCTCGTCGTTTTGCCAATACCAGGCATGCCCTGACATTCTTATAAGTTAAATTATGTGAAGTATAGGATGTATGTACCGATAAAATGATATGGGGACAGTTTCCATCTCTCGCGATCACCTTTAACCTCTCAACTGTCTCCGAGTTGCCAACAATGTCGTCCAGCACCATCGGGCGGTATTTCTCGACCCTGTAGAGATATATAAGTGCTAATTAAGACTCCATAACAATATATCTTATACCATGGAAGTTCGTATGCAATCTCTGCAGCTTTGCCTTTCGCGGATGAGGACGCCATCATGGTCAAGAGGGAGGCGTGACTTCACGTGCTGTCACGCGTCACTGAGGATGAAGTTTGCTTCTCCCACGGTTTCAAAGTCTTTACGATGTCTTCACCGTACGTATTCAGTTGTAATGTTTTATACTGAATATTCTTACATTGATTTAAACATTCAGAACAACCTCGAGTTCATCTTCGTCAAGTTCATAAAGACGCAAGTAAGGAGGTTCTTGATCCTAAACTTCCTCTCCCAAAGTTGGACTACAAGGCCATTTCGGAGGATATTCTGTACAAAACACACAACGCTGTCAGTCGCAAAGCTCCCGTACCTGTTGGCGCAGTGCAAACTGCTGCTCTCCTCTACGCCGATCTCAAAGTCCTCAGTAGCGAGCTAAATCACAAGCTAGCTCTCCGAAATTCAGTGTCGCAAGTCGTTCAGAGTAGCAAGGATCCAGAGGAGAAGAAAGTAGCCATTGAAAAAGCGAAGGGTCTGAAGGCATCTATTTCGGAACTCAAGATCAAAGTGGGAGTAACTGAGGCAGAACTTCTTCGTGTGGCGCTTCCTATTCCAAACGACACACACCCCGATACCCCCATCGGCCCCGAAGAGGCTGCCATTACACTATCTACTCATGGACCGGAGCCTATCGAAGCCTCTCCATTGCGGGACCATGTCAAAACCGGGCGTGCTCTGGATATTATTGACTTCGACTCCGGTTCCGCCGTAACAGGGTCATCATGGTACTACCTCCTCAACGAAGGTGCTATTCTCGAAACTGCGCTGGTGAACTACGCACTTTCCGTGGCTATGAAGTATGGCTATCGACCAGTCACAACACCGGACGTTGTCAAAACAGATATCGCAGCGCGCTGTGGGTTCCAGCCACGGGATACTTCTGACGTCCAGCAAATGTATCACCTTGCGTCAGAGTCAGGGAAAGATCACCCAGAGCTGGTTCTGGCTGCAACGGCAGAAATGCCCCTGGCAGGTTTATTTGCTAACAAGGTGTATGAAGAAAGCCAGCTTCCTATCAAGGTTGTTGGACTCGGGAAAGCTTTCAGAGCCGAAGCGGGCGCACGAGGAGCAGACACGAGAGGATTATACAGAGTCCATCAGTTCACTAAAGTAGAGCTGTTCGCAGTCACTGGGGACAACGAGAGTAATAAGGTGATGGATGAACTTAAAGCGGTGCAGATTGACATTCTAGAGGGGCTAAACATCCCTTTCCGGTGGATTATGATAATTTATTGTTACGGGTCTGATTGCTGATCACACAGCTCAGGGTGCTGGACATGCCCAGCGAAGAGCTTGGCGCCAGTGCGTACAGGAAGTATGATATTGAAGCATGGATGCCTGGGCGTGGACGATGGGGAGAGGTATGTCCAGTATCCTTCATTATTTATCTCAGTTCACTGATTCACACCGCAGGTGACCTCCACTTCAAACTGTACGGACTATCAAGCCAGGAGATTGCATATCCGCTACCGCAGGCGGCCAACTGAAGTCACCGCGGAACAGTCGTCGGAGAAAATGCCGCTTCCATTTGCACACACCTTGAATGGCACAGGAGTTGCGGTTCCTAGACTGATTGTCACATTGCTGGAGAATGGTGCTCGTCTTCAGGGCGAGGAAGTGGTTGGGCTTAATTTGCCAAAGGCTTTGCAGCGCTTCTGGATAGCACCTAGTAATTTAGGTAAATGTGAAATCCGATGGTCCTAATTGTACTTTCAGTGTTCTGGTATTTGTCCAGTATGTATCGATTTTTGAGAGTTTCCTTTTTGGGTTTACATAAGCACCTTTGACGTCAACGTAATTAGAGGCTTGCTGGCCTCCATCTTCTTCTTCTCCACTGACCATGGCAGCTCTTCTCGCGAAACAGGCCGTAAATGCACTTACCAGAGAGAAACCACATGTATGTATTCTAAAACGTTCAAAAAACAAAAGCGATCTAATCAGTGACACCATGCATACTAGTCCTCTATAACTGATTGGATTGAGATCCTAACGTCTAGCCGATATGAAGTGGAAGCTTACGATGGGTGAGTATAACTCGTCATCAATACGATTTGGCGACTATGCTCATGATCATGTCGTTAAGCATTCCCGAAGTTGTGGACTCAATTAACATCCAAGGGTCCGAAGGGTCCGTGCGATAACGCGCAATTCTTTGCACCTAGATTAACCATAGCACTCGACAGGACGGGTGAGGCATCCAGAGCCATTCGCAAGAAGCTGAAGCATGGAGATGTACACCATCAACTCCGAGCTCTTGTGGTACGGCGATTATTCCTTTATATGATTGACTCCCGTTGTTGAATCGCTACACAGATCCTGAAAGCTATAGTCGAGAATTGTGGAACTTATTTTCAAAGTGGGTGCCCATTATATAGGCTGATTCTTTACATTAATCTTATGCACAAATAGCGCACTTTGCTGATGATCGTCTCCTCGAGGCGGTAAAGCATCTTGCGGGCGATTCCACAACCGATCCTACCGTCAAGAAGAAGTTATTGATTACTCTTGCCTCTTGGAAACGTCAGTTCGAAGGAGATCCCCAAATGCGCCATGTATCAATGCTATATGATCAATACAAGTCCGTTCACCGAAAGTCGGGAGACTATGGACACAGGCCGTCACTCTCCGAAGATTATTTGGCGAAAGAACGAGAAAGAGAGTTGCAAAGAGAACGGGAACGTGAAGAGAAGGAGGCTGCGAAGCGCGAGAAAGAGGAAGCGAAGAGACGGGCTAAGAAAGAGAAGGAAGAGGCGCGCAATAAACAACTTCGAGATGCACAACGGCCAAAACGCAAGGTGTTCAATTTTGAGGAAGAGAAACCCAAAGTATTGAATAGCATCGTGGTTGCGAGCCAGGCTTCGAGCAATTTGGTTAATGCCTTAATGGTAAAGCTTTGGTTTCTGATTTTAGTTAAAATGTGCTGACTTCCTTTAGTTGGTGAATAGGGAGAAGGAGCCCGTTGAGGCGAATCAGCGGGTGCAAGAATGTCTGACGGCTGCAAAGACGGTCCGTAAGCAGGTCGTAAGATATATCCAGGTTAGTCTTCCCTTCTTCCAGAGTATCGTCTTCAAACAACATGAAATAGCTGGTCGAGGACGAAGAACTCATCGGCACACTCTTGGAAACAAACGAGCGCATTATTCAAGCATTGGAGATGTACGATAAAGTTAGTCGTCTCACTGTTCTCATTCTGTTGACCTTATTGACTTGTGCTAGTATTTAATCCCGGATGTCAATGCCGTCGAATCACAGCTATCTCGAACGACACTTTCAGAGAGTAACGTTTCGCTCTCTGAATTGAACAAACTTCAGGAGAAACAACGTGCCGCAGTGGCTAAGGCTCAAGCTCAAGCTCAAGCCCACCACCGAGGCAGAGCTGCTGCGGGCAGTATACCAGTGCATCCCGACTTGCAGGACTTGGACTTTGGTGGTGATGCACCTGGCCTGCCCGCGCCACTTCGTCCACGAAGTGCCGACTCTGAGGATGAATACAGACGGGGCTCACTCTCGGACTTTAGTAATTACGATTCCTCGGATGAAGAAATGCACAACCGTACTAGGCAACGTGGGGTCTCTACATCGCCTATTGGCTCGAAGGGTAAACAGGTCTATAGATCATTCGACAACGATGGGCTCGAAGGTGAGGATACAACTGGGCGACAGGCTCTGTTGGATGATTCCGATCCTTTTGCGGACCCTGAGGTTCCAACTCCAGGGATATCTGCCAAACGAGACGATAGCTGGTTGTAGGAGTGCTGTGCTGTGCTGGTAGTCGTTTAGCCTGAGCTTTCATGTAGGTTATATTCAGAAGGAATCCAAAGTTTGGAAAGCATCTGGGTCTTACCTGACTCCCAATTGTGCTCATTTCTTCCGTTCTGCTTTCCATTTGTAGACCCTTGGACGGTAAGCTTTCTCTTCTAATCCCACACCTACTTTTCGCTTCTTTCCCTTCCTTGCATCCAGTGCATCTTCATCGTCATCTTCCTCATCGTCCCCTCCGACCCTTTCGACCCCACGAATCTTTCGCGCCGCACCCTTGCCCATCATTAACCTTTGCATCTCAAGTTCTCTCATCGCGTATCGAAGGTTAGTATCACGTTTGAGTCTCGCAGCGAGTTCTTTTAAGAGCTGTTTACGATATACCTTAGAGAGGGACCGAAGTTAGTCCAAGGCGAATATGAGTTGAGCCAAAGACAAACCATTGCATCCTTTTTTACCTCCCCCATGTCTAATAGTTCTTCCTCGTCTTCTTTCTCTTCTAATTGCTCATTTCGGCCCGTTTTTGTTTTCGATTTGCTATCGGCCCAATCCCACCCAAGGTCAAAGTCCTCGTCGTTATCTGCATTCTGCTCGGCCAATTTTTCAGCAGAAGCTTCCACCAAACGTTCTTTGGGAGACTCATAATTACGCGCTGCAAGTATATTAACACATGCTTACATTTCAGAGTAGCAAATTGTACACACCATTCCCAGGATTTGAAACAAATACAACATGCTTTCGCTTTCCTTCAACGGATTTCCGCTTGCCCTTCCCTTTAGTTCTGGAGCTTGATGATGGAAGTACGCCAGCATCTCTAAGAACTTCAATATCCTCTTGATCTGCAGAAAAGTCTTTGTCATCTTCGTCATTCTGCTCTCCGACCTTGCCAGGAGTCATTAGGTCCGCCAGGGCAGTCAACTGTGCTTTCAGCCTGTCGATTTTCTAATGGTGGGTAAGTATCAGAATGCACATCATGAATTAGTCTACAGACCTTTCTTCCTGCTTGTCTAACAGCTCTTATGTAATTTTCATCCTGCGTTTTCAGCACTTTCACCAAATCCGTCGGTAACGCTTGATTGCCTCTATCCTTTATATGTACACCCTCCTACAGCAAATAAGCATCTCCACAAAACAAAGAGACTAAAACAAACGCACTTTCGTCTTACTCTTAACCATTCCAAAGTAAAATTCATCTTTGTTACGCTGCGCCGCCTTCTCCTTCAACTTCTTGATTCTGTCCTGCTTGGAATGATAGTCCCTTGCACGCTTTACATAGTCTTGGTGCTTCTCGAGAATACCTAGACGAGAGCGATGTGAGAGCTGGGAACGCTCCTTGTGGTTTCGCCTGTATAATGAATTTCGTAGCGAGGACATGTTGAAGAAAACTGGCTTATGTAATTAGCATCACCGACTTTCTCCGGATTTTCTAGGCTGCATTAATATTCCCTTTATATCAAGTAATTTCATTTTCACCTCTTTTACTATGCGAAGAATTTTTTGAAGGTAATTTGTTGATCTCGAGGAAACAACGGATACTGTCCCCACACTCAGAGGACGGCCGGGCCCGAGCTCCCAACTGTAGGCTCAGTGATTCTGAAAATCTCCCTCTCCAAAAATTTCCTTTTGATTTGATACGAATTTTGGCATTATACATTTTTCAGGCCGTAGCGCGTAACCGAGCTTACGGTCGGAACAGTACAGTACAGTATAGTATAAGCGGAAACATCCGGTTGAATTTCTTCAGACTTTTTTGGTATCAGTAGGTATCTGGAGGAGACATCTCATCCCCCAGCTTTTTCAATACCCCCTCCTTTCTCTTAGAAATATGTGGTGAGCAACTTGATGCTGTCCCCACCCACAGACGTTACGCGGAAACATCTAGCGGAATTCTCAGTTTCCTGGTCATTTTTGCTATCGGTGGCTCCCTAGAGAAGAAATATTTCTGTTCCACTGCTCTTTCAATACCCCTCTTTTCTTGATGCTGGTAAGCGATTCGGACAAGCTTATCTCTTCAAACGGATTCTTTAGGTCAACGTCGCCGTCAATGGCTCCTGGATTCCCAGCTCAAGAATGTGCAAGGAGGTCAAACTAACCATATCGTTGATTTGAAGGCTAATGGTTCCGTCATATCTCGTGATCCATACCGTACTTCAAGCCATCTCGAGATGGAACCCGACCGATGTCGAGATTTCACTGCAGATCCTTCTTGTGTACTCCTCCTCATAGTTATAGGAAGCCCTGAGTTAGGAGCCAATTCCTTTCAAGCTTCTGAACAGGCGGATGCTCACTTATAGAACTCGGTCTTATATTTATTTCCCTCTTCTCATGCCAAGTTCATTTGCTGACTTTTAAGAAGCCATCTGCAGGCAAGTGCATAAATCATAGCTGCGTCATGACCGCACATCTCTTCTTAATGATAGAATTTAGTTGAATAACCTCTATCTCGGTCGGCCTGTTATTACTTGCTGCGGCATGTCATTCTCGAGGGTAAATGGTTGTGGTAATATACCGACGTCTCTCATTCTCGAGCAGAAAGTTTCTTGGTCTCTTTCTGCTTTCAAATCACGGGTTGTTACTCTTCGCTACAAGCCTTAGTCGGCGAAGAGAAGGTCTTATTTAAGCACAAGCTTTCCAGTCCGTCTATAAGACCGTTCACTTTGAATATGGTTGCCCACAAAAGACTCTTGTCCAACTCACATTTGCTTGGAAAGCGACACGGATGTATGGTGAAAATTTCAGCCAAAACTTCGGAAAGCAATACGGCGTGCAAACGAATTAGCAGCAGATAAGACGAATATACAAATTGTAATCAGTATAAGGGTATGCCATGGACAGATGATAGAATATAGATGCCCCGTCATGCTGTGTCTTGCAGTTGCACATACTTTTTGAAGGCCTGGTATAGAAAAGTGGGGCCAGGTTGCTGCGATAAATCGCACGATGATGGCGGGACGGGGTTCATCGGCGGATTGGACACTTGTACTTTTTGGGAGGGAGGGAATTTTTGAGGGGAAATTACAAAGGAGGGCCATGGATTAGTATTCGAAGAAAACTTGGGCCGCCGAAGGGGTTCGAAGTCCAGGTCTTGCGCTTCCATCGCAATTTCCTCATGAGTTACGGGCTGCTCGTTGTATTCAAAGCATTCCCATAGCGTCAAATGGGACATTTCCTCTTGTGTTAACGATTTTTCAACCTCATCGCGGGTTTTTGCTCGGGTTGATGGACCGATTAATGGCATGAGTTCGTGAAGGGGCATAGACGTGTCTAGAGGTTTGGGTAACTGGTGTGATATCGGTGGCGGAATGAATGGTCGGGACTGGAGCGCAATGGTAATATTAGACTGATGTTGGTGTTTGGATTTATAGTGGTCGTAGACCCTATCGAGTGGTTCAAACTCGTCACAGTCTACAACAGAAAGAGTCCTCAATTCAAGGGCGGTCCTCACAAAGACAAAAGTTAAATTTAAGAAACAGTATATACCTGCGACTGGACATGGTACACGTATTCGCGAAAGATGCGTTCTGCTAACGTGATCTACTAGGTTTGAAATCGTGATTGGTCGTGTCTTGTCGAGAGGGCAAGCTGGGAGGCCACAACCACGATGGTGCTATCGTTCTAAGGGTAAGCGATGCGATGATACTCAAAACACACACAGGCTCACCTTATGCTGCTTCTGTGCCCACTGACAGTGTAATCGATAATGCTACAAAAAGAAATATTCATGAAATATCATGTGGAACTTGTCCGACGCGTTCTCACCTTTTCCAAGTTGCCCCAGCAGTTCAACATAGCTTCACAGCCATTCCATTCACAATCATAAGTACACATAGTCGACATAGAAAGTGATTTAATTTCGTCTTCAGATGAGGAAGAGTGTAATTTGGTCGTCCCTTGCATGCAGAGGGACAAGAGGATGCAGTCTAATTTAACACGTTTCTTCCCACGGTCAGTGTTTTTCCTTTTTGACCACAAGTTCAAGTTGTATTCCACGCTAACCAAGTGAGTATCTTTTGTCAATCCTCACCAATTGACTGCCGGATATTAATAGTGAAACTATGTGCAACATGGGTGCTGTACAGCATCATGCGGAAGACATTCATGACTGCAAGGACCTCTATATCCATGTCCAACGAAGGCTGGTCTCATCTGAAGGATCTTCCTGATAGTGATCCCATCCTTCATAGAGAATATCTCACTGTGCTAATTGGTTTGCTGAACAACTGGCTCTCTTTGGCTCTCGTCTTTCCTGGGTAACCAAATATGCAAAATCTCGGAGACTGTCGTCAAAGCCCTTTGATTGGATTGGTAAATCGGAAATATTTCTCCGTCTTCTTCCCCTCGAAGACCTTTGGAGCTGCCTCGTTTCTCTTCATCAAGCATCCTTGAAGGCGTACTGGCAATTCATTCTCGTTATCGCCTCTCACGCAATATCTGTAGAAGTTTGTTTACCGGATCCAAAGCAGCCAGTCAAGAAGGTTCTCAAAATCGCTTTCTAATTGTGTTTAGGATTGTAATTATTTTTAGAAGTCCCTAACGTAGAATACTACTGTGGCAACTGTTGCATGCTGGGATCTGCTTCTGTCATCTCGATACTCCCATTTTGGTCAACGAGCTGTGATTACACAGTATGCACACGACTGGTTCTGATAGTTCCAAAAGGTCGGCGTTGTTCGCTCATCATTCATCTAGTAGCTTACCTTTTGCTTTTCAGCTTTAATTTCTCATGCTCGCCCCAAAACGTCTTATTTTACCCAGAACCTCCCATCCCATACCCCACGTCATTCCTGACGATACCACACAAAAATAATCTGCAATGCGTGTTTTGCCTGGGATATCTTACTGCTTGTCACCAAAAGAAAAAGCATTGAAACCTTATCCGTCAGATACAGCGAGCCCTTCGAAGTCTCGAAGCCATGGCACCGGTTTGTAGACTGGTTTGGCCACCGATATCTCTATGTGAACACAATTATAACGCACTCTCTCGCACGGCTTATCAGACTCGTATGGATAATCTAAAGGTCTCCTAAGCAGCATATGGTCCTTGAAACCCAATTCGTATAAAATGGCCATTGGTTTTCTTTGTATCCCCGGCCTTGGCCTTAGTCTCCAGCTTTACCAGGCAAGATGGTCTCAATCCGTCTCCTCTCTCTCGTCTCGGTCTTTGGCATAGTACTTGCGTCCCCAACCTACCGTGACTTCATCGTCCATGAACGTCGCGATGTCGCCCCCAAGGGCTTCGTACACAATGGCCCCGCAGCTGCCACCGAGATGCTCAATTTGCGCATTGCTCTTAAGTCTAACGACTTGCCAGGCCTTGAAAAGGCCCTGATGGACGTCTCAACTCCAAGCAGCGCACTTTGGCGTCAGTTCCTGACGAAGGAAGAGGTGTGTACAATCTATTATAGTTCTTTCGGAGACGTTAACTAACTTCATGGCTAGGTTGAAGCATTTGTTGCACCAACCCCCGAGGCAACTAGCGCGGTGTCTGCGTGGCTCACAGCGCACGGCATCCAGCCGACAACCATCTCACCCGCAGGTGACTGGTTAGGCATCTCCGTCAATGTTGCTACGGCAAACAAGATATTCAATGCGGACTTCTCCGTCTTCACTCATGCACCCACTGGAGAGGCCACCATCCGAACTCTGACTTACTCAGTGCCGGCAGCCGTCAAGGATCATATCGACCTTGTTCACCCCACTGTTGTGTAGGTCTCGTCGTACATCTTCCGGTCCATTTAATGGATACTAAGTATATTCAAGTTTCCCGGTACAAACGGGAGGCCTTCCTCTCATGTTCGCACCAGAGGTTATCGCACCTTCCTCTGACCTCGACCCCACCCCCGGCGCTGTGCCTGCTTCATGTGCAACACAAATTACACCTGCTTGTCGTATGTATCATCTAGAAGGAATGATGTGAAATCTAAGCTTATATCCTTCGGGTGTAGTTCAGGCTCTCTACGGTATTCCCGCAACGGTCCCCAATCAGACTGCCAGCCAAATCGGCGTCTCTGGCTTCATTAATCAATTCGCTCAGCAAGCAGATCTCACGGTGAGCTGTGATCAGTTCGTTGAATATTCGGAGACAATCTAAATATCCCTTCTTTAGAGCTTTTTGAAGTCCCTCCGGACAGATATACCCTCTACGACCAAGTTCACCCTTCAGACGCTTGATGGAGGCACGAACCCACAGTCTACTAGGCAAGCTGGTATTGAAGCCGTATGTGTGCCTTTTCCTCGGAAAAATAAACAGCAAAACTTACACCTAACAGAACTTGGATACTCAGTACACTGTCGGTGTTGCTGGGGGTGTGCCGACGACTTTCATCTCTGTCGGTGCGAACAACAAAGATGGGATCGATGGCTTCCTCGACATAATCCAGGCTTTGATCGGCGAAGCAAAACCACCTCAAGTCTTGACGACTTCGTATGGCTTTGACGAACCTGATCTTACAGCGGCCATGGGAAAGTAAGTGCATTTATCCTTGACACTTCTTAGAATCTAATACCATATAGCCAACTCTGCAATGCCTACATGCAGCTCGGTGCTCGCGGTGTCTCGATCTTCTTCTCTTCAGGTGATGGGGGTGTTTCTGGTTCCCAATCCCAGACCTGCACGACCTTCATCCCTACATTCCCTTCAGGATGTCCTTTCTTGACGTCTGTGCGCAATGGTATTCCTCTCTCTTCTTTCGCCTTGGCTGACATCTTTCGACAGGTTGGAGCGACTACTGGCATCAACCCCGAAGTTGTAGCGACCTTCTCATCAGGTGGTTTCTCGAACATTTTCGCCATTCCATCCTACCAGGCTGCCACTGTGTCCGCCTACTTGACTACTCTTGGATCAACGAACTCTGGCAAATTTAACAGGGTATGATGTTTACGTCGATGCTATCGAACATATTCTTACGCCAATTCAGACTGGTCGTGCCTTCCCAGATCTCGCCGCACAAGGGGAGAATGTTATCATCTTCGACGGTGGCCGCTCGGGAACAGTCGCAGGCACTTCCTGCTCGTCCCCCATTGTAGCCAGCACCATCGCCTTGCTCAATGCAGAGCTCATCGCGGCTGGAAAGGCACCTGTTGGATTCCTCAATCCGTTTATTTATTCCAACCCAACACTCTTCAGTGATATTACATCAGGTTCGAACCCCGGATGTGGTACCCAAGGTTTCCCGGTGCGTTAGATTTTCCTTTCTGCCATCAATGCAATCCACTTAGTTTCCATCCCACAGGCCGTCGCTGGTTGGGATCCCGTAAGTCCCTCTAGATGTTTGTTTGAATTCGCATTTCTAACACATTTGCAGGTTACCGGTGTGGGTACCCCCATCTTTGCCAACTTGAGGACTGCCTTCGGGTTGTCGTGAATTGATGATTTGCAGTGGATCAATTTGTGATTGGGAAATCCATACCTCTATGTATCGTTACGAATTTGAAATGAGAGTGAGCAGATGAAATGAAATGATAGAAGTGCTTTATCTGTCGTCGGAAGTAAATCGTGGGACTCCGACGTACGCCGAGTAGCTTTCAACAGCTAGCTCGCGTGTGCAGGTCGTCTTCCTCTCTATCTTTCTTTCTCTTCCTCTTTCTCTCTGTGGCTGGATCCTATAGGACCGACGTGGCCAAATGTTCAATAACTTCCAGATAGACAGCAGTATCGATCACGGCATGTCAATGTCGAATAACTCGCACTACGAACACCATCAGCTTCATGCCCAACAACATCAGTATGCCCAACAGCCAGACCCACAACCTCCCATGAGCTCTATGAATGGTCCAACGCCGTCCACATCTACCACCCCAGTCTCGTCATCTGCGACACCAAACGGTCAGGACGTAAATGGGACCCCTGGCCCTTCGAACGCTACGTCAATTGCGCCTCCTAAACCTGCCTATGGATCGGGGGAACCAGATGATGGATATACATTAGTTTTTGCAAATATTGAAGAATTTCAAGCATGGCGAGCACGGGAGGAAGAGGGGAAGGTGGTAGAGTTCGTGAAAGGCGACACGCATGGAAGCAAAGCTGTCCCGCCACGGTTTAAAGATCATACAAAGCTGGTCTGTGCTAGGCATACGCGAAGTGGACGGAAGAAGTATGTCAAAAAGTTTCCTGAGAGGCAGAGGAAATTACCTAGTCGGAAGGTACGCTTTGACATGTATGTGCTACTCCGAAGTTCTCACTTTTCTTTGGGAAAGCTCGATGGGGAGGGATGTCCCGCATCAATCAGCTACAAGACCTTCTTTCATACAGATGAGGTTCGAGCGTGTTGTATGTTTCTTTTCGCTTGTTCGTCTGCGAGGCTCTTAATCCTATTGCAGACAACGATAAGCATTCCCATGAGATCGGCGAGGCAAACCTTCTTTACACGCGAAGAGGTCGAAAAGCTGCACAAGAAAAGGGTGGTAAACTCAACACATTGAGAGCTACTTTAAATGGATCATCCAGCTCTACGTCTCCACCAATGAATGGAGGATCTCCACCTCTCCATACTAACAATGGCCTTGTCCAAAGTACTCTCCATGTCCAAAATGGTACTGCTCCCCATCATCAGCAACAGCAGCAACAAAATACCATCACGGGTCCATCAACTGTTTCCCATGATCCTTCTCTGTCTCCTACTCTCCAAAGTCCACACCATCATCTCTCCCACCATGCACAACATACGACCCATCCATCCCATCCACATCCCATCCAACACACTCATCAACATCCAGTCCCGCATCCACATCAACATACTCACAACCACAATTCCATGCCCGCTGCAATCTCGCTCATTGCCCCGCTTCCCCCTGCCCCACCGCCAGCGGTCCCTCACCCTTCAGACGTGTCTCAAGAGCGATGGGACCGTATGCAAGTGCTGTTTGCATCTATACGACAGCATGCGCGTGGATTTGAGTATCCAGGATCGAGCGTTGCTGCGCTTGAAAGTGTGCTCATTAGACTATACCTGGAAAGTCCACTGACTGGTGGGTTGGGCCCCGGTGGCTTACCCGGAACTGGCATGAACGGGATGGGTGAAGGCGGGCATGGAACGTAGCGTGCTCTCGTCACTATTATCTTTCTTGTTCCCGGAATCTTTTTTCTTTATCGGACATAAATAATGTATCAACCAAGAGCGGTATCTGTACTCTTAGCATCTTATAACTCCCTAGTATCGTTTATTACCTAGTTTAATAACCTAAATGTACTCCTAATCGTCGTCGTTCGCTTGCTGTTTCTGTTGTTTGTTTTCATACTTATCTTTATATCAGAGTTTCAACAAAGAGAAATATTATTGCCGATCGGTTACTCCCAAGTCTTTATGCTAGGTATGTGCTTCCACTCAAGTAATTAAATAATGTCTATCCCATTAGAGGGTCACAAATGCTCCGAAAATCACACATAATAAAGGAGCTAGCCAGAAAAGCGCGCCTCGTAACGATAGAGGAGGAACGCCGTTTAGTGGGGTCGACGTTGTTTGACCTCCCGCAGCACCACTGCCTGAAGCAACTGGCTGGGCCACAGGTGTTGTTGGTGCATAAGGTACGCCGTTAACTGCGGCAGCTACTTGAAATACTGAACCTCCGCCGAATTCGTAGAACTACAAGCAGAGTTAGGATGGTCAGAAGATAGGTTTGAGAAGAACGACATACGTCAGTGAGAAGGAAATTTGGTGCACGGCCATGAACATTGATACAGGTGTTCACTTCGGCACCTAATGAACCAACTCCAGAAGCAGCGTTGGTGATGGTTAAACTATCCTTATCCGGCGCTGGCACAGCAAATCCAAAAATGGTGATAACCTGGATTCAGAAAGCTCAGCAATATCCAAAGATATTGCAAGATTCCCTCACTTTATCCAAATAATGATTAATCAGATTGAGCTGAGTAGCTGGGGTGCCGTTTGTGCGATTCACGGCACACGGGAAGCTATTTTCTGTGACATCGAACGGGGTTTCCCAAATATTCGTAAATTCTGAATACCCTAAGTCAGCTTGAATAGCAACTGTTGCAAGGAGGACTAACCATCAATAATATAAGGGACCTGTGCAAAGTCGGCTTGGTTATCAATGAACGTTACCAGTCGTTTTCCAGAGTCGATCATTTCTATGTGCATATTAATGGTATCTCGCCGTCGTATATTATATACAGGCGCTTACCGCCAAGTGTTGGCCATTGGTCGAATGTTAATGCACTTGCACTTGGAGCAAATGAAACGGCTTCAATGCCAGCAGACTGGTAGATGGTTTGCCAAGTCGTGGGCGGTAAATTATCCGAGTTGACAATAAGGACGCTCAAAACTACGGGCGGCGTTAGCATCTCAACAACTTCAGAAATGTGCACAACTCACCCTCATTGGGATTTGCGTCGAGCCACGTCTTAACCAATTTGAAATAATCGACTGCAAATCCTCCATCATGGATGACCTATAGGAATATGTGATTAATATGGGGACGGCTATGGTGTCATGTCTGTTGACATACGCAGTTTGTATGGCAAAATTTAACACCAGTTTGCTCTTGATGAGCCTGCAATTGGAGTAATCGAACGCCATCGTTGAGCTGTTGGGTGACTAAAGGAAACATCAACCTTCTCTGAGAATGTCCAGAGCTCTTTGAACGCACCACTCTGATCTTGATTGGCACCGACTATGAGCGGCCGTCAGACCACAAAGCTCAGTGAAAGTAATGAGGGTAACGCACGATCTGTTCCTATTGAGTACGAGTTATGAGCACCAACAAATGTTACATTTCCATAGCTTCGTGAACAGAGCTTCCCAACAGTCATGAGCACAATATTGGTAGAAACATCGCCTAGACCCACCTCCGCATGCCCATTGCACACTGTTGCCCGCCTTGTGACGGCTGCTTGAGATTCAGACACTTGTGTGGATAGGAGAAACGCGGCAGCGGCCTGCGCTAGATTCTTGAACAACATAATGAATGGTCGTGAGTAAGTACTCGATATTTAGATGCTATAGGTGTTTGCAAGACTGCAAGTATGAGCTGGATGAGGACTATTAGAGGTAACGAGCTGTGAGGGTATCAAACCAGCCACGCTTTTGTTCGAGGGGAGGCGTGGAGAACAGGAAGGGTACTAATAATGCCGATTTACAAATAGCCAAGCCGTAATTACTTCAAAGTCCGCTGATTCTACATTCCACTGCACCGCTCTGCGACCTTGTTTTTAATATTCGGATTCTCCTTAGCTGTCAGCGGATCGACATCGCATATTATTATTGCTCGTCAACACTCGTTGCTCGAAGTCTCTGTTTCCACTTTCCGGTGCTGTTCTTGGAACGGAACGCTCAGCTCAGCGTACCAAGATATTGTTTGCTAATATTATTCGACAGCGGAATATTCAAACTCAAGAAGGGTGGAGTTCAGTCAGGCTTTTAAACACATCGACACTGGTTTCAGCGGGATTGGCTCCATTTAGCCCACCCTCATCGCAAGTTGCCTGACGGGTCAGTTTCATGGTGCCTCGACACCTTGACACCTCAAAAGTCAAGGACTCCTGATCTTCCTGATGTGAACCTTGGCTTCTCGTTCATGAGGCAGAGTCTCTCATCATTGGAATCACTTTGTCCTGCTGTGCGTTAATCACCTTGAGGCCGATCTATGGCTTCAAATACCCTGGAATCGTCTAGACTTGAAGGCATCTCCGACCTGGTAGACCCAACATCTCTCAACAAGCGCCGTATAGACGCGTCTGCTGCGCGTTCTCTGGATGGTTATTTTCATTCGAATTCAGGGAGCCGTAATGGAGTGCTCTTCATACAATCCTAATCAATGAAACGGAGAGAGAGAGAGAGAGAAAGATTATCAATTAGAGTGCTTGAAGCGCGAGGCGCTTATGGTGCACTGTACAGTAGTAGTTACATGAGGCTACTCACGGAATAGAAGGAGATTTGAAGCTGTGATGCGGGATGAGATGAGAGGAGCGGAGCGGAGAACATATCAGTATGTATAAACTTTACCGTAAGTATCATAGCGACTGACGTGTCGCTGCTGGCAAAAAAGGCAGCATTTTATGGAAAGGATGCACAATCAGACCTAAGATTTGTCGCCGCGTATGGAAATTAATGAAGAATCTTCGACCAATCTCAAATTTCACTCCTGCACCTTGTTTACACTCGGCCTCATTTGCATTTATGCTCCTATTGAATTATATAACGAAGGCCAGTTCATTATCTCATGGTAAAGGATGCACTAACTTTTATACGAACAGATTCCGGATCTTGCCATCTCAGCATTGTCAGAGAGTCGTGCACTGTAAGCTCAAGACCACTAATTCAATTAATTTCGGACCACGGCAATTATTTACACATGATCCATTCCATGAAGGTTAATGCTTTACTTCTACGATCATTTACAACATTCATCTCTTCAAGGACTTATTCGGATCTTACTTTCTCAGTGTCGCCCGTCCTCAAAGCGTCCGTCTAAGCTCTAGGCCGCCAATTCAATTAGTTTAGGATTGTGGTAGTTGATTAACATGCTAGCCATATTTTTTAATCCTTAATTGGATGCAGGATCGATTCTAATGAAGCTTAACGCGTCACCTCGAAGCTCACCGTATCAGTCATCTCCTCGAGGTTTCGATTTCCGGATTAATGTATGTCTGTTGGTTGTATCCATTCCGATCCCTACTAACAGCTCACGGGAAGGTTCCTCAACGTGTATAAACACCTAACTTTGTCAAAGCTTATGGATGATAATACCCTTATCTGCTAATGATTTCCGTCGCATCCTTTAGAGATCACGGTACCATAAGGTTGTTATTCTTTCTCCCGGTTTGGTCCCTCTAGACGCTTTTGCGATTCCCTTTGCTTGTCTTTGAAACGGCCGTAACCTGCAGGCAATTTGGGCGCTAATAACAACCCAATCGGGGGTATTGTTTTCCCTTGCCACCATAGAGGAAAAGCATCCGTCCTTTTGTTTGCGAACATGTTATCTGATTACTATCGGTCACCGTCCAGTAAGATCCATAGGGGGACAAAGTCCCCCGATGAACGGTAACATTGATTATTCTTAGAAAGAAAAAATCACCAAGTATGGACAAATTTCCTTGTTCACCAACGCTTCTTTGTCTTGATTTTCGGAGTCTAGACTCCTACAGTGTATATCGCCGATGATAGACATCCTTGGAAATCCATAGCTCCACCTTACGAAAATCTCCGAATAAACATTAAAGTTTAATTCCAATGACGTGAACTGTATACGGCGTAAAAGCAAACTGTATCCCCAACCTATACCATCCATTCGCTTACACTGTGACCATCTCTAAGGTATTTCCACGTCTCTCTCCAATCTTTCTCGGTGCCAAAGTAGCGCCAAGAATGTCCGTAATAATTCCCAAAAGAAGGGCTGACCTCAGACCGAACTGGTCATGGGGAGCTTTTCGAATATTTCTATAGGTCTGCTATCAAGAATAAGGGTTTCTCGCTTAGCTTTACGCAGTATCATTGCGCAATTTGCAGTGATGTTGGTAGAACCCATCTTATTGAGAGAAGGAGAGTCTACTGAAAACTACAAGAATGTTCCATAAGGTGGTTGGAAGATAAGAGGCAGTGATGCAGGGGGTTAGAGAGGAAAATGTAACTACTGTGACAATGCGAGTGTATGGGGTACTACAAGATGAGTGGGAATGAGAGACGGGATGCACAGCAATACAACAACAAATGAATGCGAGGTACTATAGCGGGACAAGACAAGACAGTGAGAGGTGGTGCGGGACAGCAAACGTGAGAAAGAGAGAGAGACAAGAGAAGGGAAAGGCATGAAGAGGTCTAGCTATCGGACCCGAAATGGAGTCACCGACCAAAGAAAGGAGAGAACGTCCAGAC
>Ga0157379_10000558_pt1 | contig 30042 bp, 26 predicted proteins | sample S25metaG_FD_121802 | JGI IMG/M metagenome (GOLD analysis project Ga0157379, IMG submission 121802) | Switchgrass rhizosphere microbial communities from Kellogg Biological Station, Michigan, USA - S2-5 metaG | ecosystem: Host-associated > Plants > Roots > Rhizosphere > Soil | place: USA... | reverse complement strand
GTACTCGTCGAACGCCTTCTTCTTGTCGGCGTAGTCCTCGGCCTTCGGGTCGGACGGCTCGGCAACGACGAACGCGGTGCCGCCCGCATCGTAGACGGTGGTCCGATCGCCGGTCGTAATGCCGGCAGGATCCGGTTTGGGCTCGTCGGCGCGGGACATGCTGCCGAGTCCCACCACCGGAAGAATGAGCACCGTAGCCAGCATCGCCCGCGCGACGAGCCGGCCCCACCGCTTGGGAATCGCGTCCCTCATGATCATGTCCTCCCTCTGTGCCCGACGTGGGCGTGATCGAAGGCGACCCAAAGCAAGGGGCGCGCCGGGCCGGATGCAGCGGGAACGCGCAAGACCTTCGGAATTCGCCGCGTTACGCCGTCGGGAAGAAGCCGGCAATGCAGCCCAAATAAGTGGCAGCGTGACGGAGCCGTCCCCCCGGAAACGGATCGACACCGCGCACTGCGGCGTTATCTTCCACGCGCGTCATGGCGCAGGCAGAAGCTTCCCGGGGATCGGCGACGAGACCTCGCCGGCGACGCGAAGTCCCCGTCACCGTGACGCCCGGAATGCAGAATGCCGTTGCCGGCTCGTGCACGATGCATCGCCGCGGGCGCTGCGCCGACGGTAAGATGCGGTCCCGCCAACACTTGGACGGAGGCATGGGGCTTGCTCACGCCATGGTCGGCCCCATGAGCCTCCCCGAGCAACAACACCGTCTCGCGGCCGCCGCGGACCCTCACGAGCAGGACCTGCCGGCAAACGCCCGATCGCTGGAGGGCGCTGCGGGCGAACGGCTTCACCTGGCGGCCAAGCTCGGGGCGCCGGTCGAGATCGTCGTCACGCTCCGCGGGCACGTGCTCCCACCGCTCGAATCCGGACGCGGTCGCTGGCGTATCCGGACGACGAACGGGCAGACGACGTTCGTCGCCGCCTCGGTGCTGTCCGTCACCCCCTTCAAGCGCTAATCGCGCGTCACGCTTGCGATTCCACCGCGGCGAGCGGACCATGGCGGGGTGAGCCGCGGAAGCCTGACCGCTCGCCTCGTGTTGCAAACGAGCGTTTGGCTCGCCCTCATGGCCCAGCTGCTCTTCTATCCGGCGGGCAATTGGCACTGGCCGCACGCCTGGGTCTTGCTGGCGATCTTCGCGCTCGGGTCGGCCGGGTTCGGTGCTTGGCTGGTGCGTCGGGATCCCGCCCTGCTCGCGTCGCGCCTGGGTCCGCTGCTGCAACGCGGCCAACCGCTGTGGGACAAGGTCTTCCTCCTCACCTTCGTCCTCATCTGGAGCGCCTGGCTCGCGCTCATGGCCGTCGACGCGCAACGCTGGCACACGTCGGACCTTCCCCTATGGCTGAACGTCGTCGGCGGGACGCTCCTGGTCGTGGGCTTCTTCGCGACGGTGCTGGTCTTCCGTGAGAACAGCTTCGCGGCGCCGGTGATCCGTGTGCAGAGCGAGCGCGGACAGCGCGTGATCGACACCGGGCCCTATGCCGTCGTGCGCCATCCCATGTACGCGGCGGCGATCCTCTACCTGATCGGCATCCCCCTGCTGCTGGGATCCTGGCTCGGCCTCATGCTCGTGCCGCTCATGATCGCCGGCATGGCGCCCCGCGCCGTCTTCGAGGAGCGGCTGCTACGACGGGAGCTGCAGGGCTACGACGACTACACGACGCGCGTGCGCTATCGCCTGATCCCCGGCGTGTGGTGACCGGGCGAGAGGCCTCCTCGACTGCACCCGCGGCGGCTAGCGGACGCGGACCGAGATCTCCTGGACGGCGTTGTTGCCGTAGCCGAGGCGGTTCCATTCCGGCTGCAGGGGCTGCGCACGGCCCGCGAGGTCGCTCGCACGCACGCGGATGGTCGTCGGACCCGGCCGGTCGACGCGGGCGATCAGCTCCCACCATTGCCAGCTTCGCCGGCTGCGCTGACCGACCAGGCGCGCCTCCCGCCACGGATCGCCGCCGACGCTCACCTCGACGCGTGCGATCGGCGCCGCGCCGGACCACGCCACACCCCGGATCGCAAGGTCGCCGGCGCCGAGCTCCTCGTCGTCTTGCGGCTCCGTGATGAGCGCGCGCACACGCTGCAACGAGACCGGCTCGCGCACCAGCTGTCCGTCGCGCTGCCATTCGAAGAAGTAGGTCTCGGTCTGGTAGTGCCCGGTGAAGGCGTGGTCGATCACCTCGATCTCGGCCAGCCATTTGACCGCCGTCACCGCGTACCAACTGGGGACGATGAGCCGCAGCGGATAGCCGTGCTGGATCGGCAGCGGCTCGCCGTTCATCGCGTAGGCGAGCAGCGGCTCCGCCTCACGCGCGTCGTCGAGCGCGAGGCTGCGCTCGAAGCGGATCTGCTCCGGGTGATCGGCGATCGTGCCACTGTCGGCGCCGCGGAAGAGCACCTCACGGGCGCCGGCCCGGATGCCGGCGCGGTCCAGGACCTCGGAGAGCGGGACGCCCGTCCACTCGGCCGTGCTCACCGCGCCGAGATTCCATTGCTCGCCCGGTACGCGCGGCTCGAGGCGCGACCGGCCGTTGCCGGCGCATTCGAGCGTCACGACCTGCGTACGCGACGGCATGGTCGTGAGGTCTCGCAGGCTGAGCTCGAGCGGGCGCTCGACGAGCCCATGCACCTTCAGACGCCAGCTCGCGGGGTCGAGTCTCGGAATCTGGAAGTGGTTGCGCACGTAGAAGTGCGCGTTCGGCATCACGACGCCCCCGATCAGCGCCGCAACCGAGGTTTCGCAATTCAGCGGGTGCGCGCGATGCACGACGAGCCCCGACTCGATCGCGTACTGGCAGGCGTCCTCGGGATCGAGCGCGGGCGCGTCCTCGTCGACGATCGGCAGCGACGCCGCGCAGCCCCCGCTCGCCACCACCCGGGCGCACGTGGACGCCGGATAGACGTCGACCGTCCCCGCGTTCGCGAACGGCTGCATGAACGCGTGCACGCGCCCGGCGTCTTCCGACTCGACGATCATGTAGAGCGTGTGCTCGCCCTTCACGACCGCCTCACCCTGGATGGTGATGCCGTGCTGTCGGACGTTCGGCCGGCTCAGATAGTTGAGCAGCGTCGCCCCCATGTACGGATCGGTAGCGGGACAGCGACCGGCGTCGTGCTGGTGGCGGACGATGAACATCGGCATGGCGGTGCACCTACACCAGATGGTGGATCGCCACCAAGAGCGGCTCCTCGTGACGGCACGACCGGTGTGGTACGACCCGGTTCCGGCGGACGACCGCCCGGACAGTCCATGAAGACGACCCGCGCAGCGCACCTCGCGCATCCCTGGCGGGTGCAGACGCTCGCCCCCGACTTCGAGCTGCTCGACGTGTGGCGATTCGAGCTACGGCTCGACCCGGCGCACGGATTCGACGCCTTCCTCCGGACGTACTGGGAGGCGATCCGCGCGATCGAAGGCTCGCGGCTGAGCCGCATACGCGTGGCCGTGGGCCGCATCATGGGATGGGACACCAAGCCGAACAGCCTGCCGATCCCCGGTTGCGCCGAGCGCGGCCTGACGGAGCGCCTGGACGCGAGCGACCGCGCGCGCAACCGCGTTGCCCCCGACGCGCCCTCGCCGCTCCCCGTCGCCCACGTACGCCCCATCTATCGCTTCGACGACGAAGCGCTGTACGAGGTCTCGAACGACACCGTGCATGCCCTGATGCACGTGAGCTGCGCCCGCGACGCCGCTCCGGAGCTCGCCATCTACATCAAGTCGCGCGGACTCTTCACCCGCCTCTACATGGCCGCCATCTGGCCCGCCCGGCACGCCATCATCTACCCGGCGCTGACGGCCTCGGTCGAACGTCGTTGGCGCCAGCTGACGGCCGGCTAGTCGTCGCCCATCCCGTCGTCGCCCTCATCGCCCGGACCGTCGTCGTGACCCACGCCGCCGACGAGGTCGAGCGCCGTGCACCCGGTGGTCACGACGTCGGCGTTGCCGTTGGTGCGCAGCGCATCCTCCGCGCCTTCGATCCGACACTGGTCCCCCGTGACCTCGATCGACGCCGTCCCCTCGGCGAGACACCCGACGTCAGCGGCCCGGATGTCGACGTCCCCGCCAGCGGCGACGTTCACGTGGATCGCGGAGTTCCCCGCTGCCGACAATCCGTCCTCGGCGGCGTGACATTGGATCCCGCCGGCCCCGACGGTGAGCGTCACGACGGAGCCCCCGGCCGCGCGCACGCAGGTCTCGCATCCGTCGAGCACGACTTGATCGGCCTCGATCGTCACCTCGCACTGCCCCGCGGTCCGGATGCAGTCGTCTCCGCCGCCGTGGATCACGAGCGTCCCAGCGTGGACGACGTGGATCGGGCCCTGCTCGCACCGGATCGAGTTGCGGGCGTCTTCTCCGCCCTCGATCTCGAAGTCGTCCGGCTCGCAGGTGCCGGTGATCGTGCTGCATCGGACGTTCCGTAGCCGGACCGTCGCGCCGAGCGGAATACCGGTCAGCGTCACCCGCGCGGTGAAGTCCGGGCCGGTGAACACCAGCGTCACGTCACCGCCGACGTCGGCCGCGAGCGTGAACTCGCCCTGGTCGTCGACGAGGGTGCAGAAGTTCGTTCCTTCCACGCAGACCTGCACATCGGCTGCCTGCGCGTGTGTCGCGGCGACGAGCCGTGCGACGACGGCCATCACGGCCCGCAGCCCCATCGGATCGCGAGACGGCACGTTCAGCGCGGTCGTGCCGCTGAGATTCCCCGTGAACGTCGTCCGGCCGGCGCTGGCGTTGCCGTTCCCGCCGCCACCACCGCCACCTCCGCCGCACGCGGCCATGCCCACGAACGCCAGAACCAGCAGGTGCACAACTCCGGAATGCCGCATCGGAACACCTCCTTGCAGGTCACGGTAGGCGTCCAGACCAGCAATTGGGCCACGGCTAGTCAATCGTGCCCGCCGTGGCCCAGGTTCCGACTCGCTACGCCGGCTGCTGCGACTCCTTCTGCTGCCCGAGGAACGCGCGGAGCTGACCATCCGCCGCCGTCTCGGCGTCGACGTCCTCGAGGAGCGTGTACATCTCCCAGGGAATGCCGTCGGCGTCCTTCACCCAGAATTTGTCGGCCTTGGCGTAGCAGCAGGTCGTCCCCTCCTGCTGGAACAGCGGCACCGCGTTCTGCTTGACGCGCACCATCTCCGAGGCGACCTCCCCCGTGCTCGCGTACCGGATGCCGAGGTGGCTCAGTTTCCCCGCCTCGCCGCCCACGTTGAGCGAGAAGACGACCGGGGGATCCGTGAGCTCGAACTTGGCGTAGTCGGACCGGACCTTGGCGGGCTCGATGCCGAGGACCTTGCGATACTGGTCGACTGCTTCGGGGATGCTGCTCACGTAGACGGCCACGTGGAACGTGTTTGCCATGGGATTCCTCCTTGGATTGGATATCGATGCACGTCGATATTGCATCGGGCATCGAGACATGTCAATATCCCTCTATGCCGACCGTCACGCCGTGCTGTCCACCGGTGCTCCAAGGCGCGCTCAGCAAGCGTGACGCCGAGGAGCTGGCCGCCACCCTCAAGGCCCTCGCCGACCCCGTCCGGCTACGGCTCTTGAGCTTCATCGCCGCCCAGCCCGAGGGCGAAGCGTGTGTCTGCCACGTCATGGCCCCGGTCGGGCTCTCGCAACCGACGGTGAGCCATCATCTGAAGCTCCTGCACGTCGCGGGCCTCCTGGAGCGCGAGAAACGGGGCGCGTGGGTCTACTACCGTGTCGTTCCCGATCGGCTCGACGCGGTCCGGGCCGCGCTGGCCCCGCGCGCGCCGCGCTTGCGCACGGCGAAGCGAGCATGAAGGTGAACCACTGATGCCGTCCCGTGCCCGGCGCGCCGTCTGCGAAGGGGTCGGCACGGCGTTCCTCCTCGCAACGGTGGTCGGCTCCGGCATCATGGGCGAGCGGCTGGCCGGCGACTCCGTCGGCCTCGCCCTGCTCGCGAACACCCTGGCGACGGGCGCCGCCCTCGTCGCCTTGATCCTCACGTTCGGCGCCCTGTCGGGTGCGCATTTCAATCCGGCGGTCACGCTCGCGGCGGCGAGTGAACATCGCCTTCCGTGGAGCGACGTTCCGGCCTACCTCTTCGCGCAGATGCTCGGCGCAGTCGTCGGCGTTGCCCTCGCCGATCTCATGTTCGACCTTCCGGTGTTCTTCCTCTCCCAGCACGTGCGCTCCGGTCCGTCGCAACTCCTGAGCGAGTTCGTCGCCACCTTTGGCCTGCTCTCGGTCATCTGGGGATCGTCGCGGCTGCGCTCCGCCGAGACGGCGGCGTTCGCCGTCGGTGGATACATCACGGCGGCCTACTGGTTCACGGCCTCCACCTCATTCGCCAATCCCGCCGTGACGCTCGCGCGGTGCCTCTCGGACACGTTCGCGGGCATCCGGCCCGCCGATGTACCCGGCTTCGTCGGCGCACAGCTCTGCGGCGCCGCCGCCGCGACTGCCCTCTTCCATTGGCTCACGCCCCCGGAGCGCGCCACGCCGGCCGTCGCAGCGGGCAATACGGCCCTGCGCATCCAGCGTCAGGCCTAGCGCATGCGCGTCGACCCCGCCGCGGACCCCAGGGTCCTAGACCACTCGCCGGCCATGGTGATCTTCGCCTGTCTCCACAACGCCGGCCGCTCACAGATGGCCGCGGCATTCTTCAACGCCCTGGCGGACCCGAAGCGGGCACGCGCCGTCTCGGCGGGGACGCAGCCCGGGACGCGCGTGCATCCAGAAGTGCAGCAGGTGATGCGCGAGGAAGGATTCGACCTCGCGGGGATCGCCCCGCGGCAACTGACCGACGAGCTGGCGGCGGGCGGCGCACTGCTCGTGACGATGGGGTGCGGAGAAGCCTGCCCCGTCGTCCCCGGGCTCGAGCGCGACGATTGGAACCTCCCCGACCCCAAAGGACAGTCGCTCGACGTCGTCCGTACCATTCGCGACGACATCCGGGCGCGGGTCCGGAGGCTCATCGAGGTCCGCGGCTGGGGACGACCGATCGGGCGCCGCGAGGCGTCGCCACTTTCCATAGGAGGTACAGCCATGCTCGAGCCCATCGATAGTCCCGCCGCCTGGAGAGGCGCGGAACTCGCCGGCCGCACGGACTGGGTCCACGAGCTCTCGCGCGCGGAGATCGCGGACATCGAGCGGGTCGTCGTGGCGATCCAGGCGAGCGGGAAGCCCCGTGATCAACTCACGCGCGGCGATGTGGTCTTCGACGCGCTCGCGCCGGCCGTCGCATCCTGGCGACTGACGCTCGCCCGCGGCCGCGGATTCATCCTGGTACGCGGCCTTCCTGTGGAGCGCCTGACCCACGAGGAAGCGGTCACCGCCTATTGGGCGATCGGGCTGCACCTCGGGGGTCCGGTGCCGCAGAACTTCCAGGGCGAGCTCCTGACCGACATCCGCGACACCGGCGCCGACCCGACCGCGCCGAGCACGCGGCTCTACAAGACGCGCGCCGAGCAGGACTTCCACACCGATGGCGCCGACATCATCGGCTTGCTCTGTCTGCGAGGCGCCAGGAGCGGCGGCGAGAGTCGCATCGTCAGCTCCGTCACCGTCGTGAACGAGATCGTGCGACGCCATCCTGACCTCGCGCCAGTTCTCTTCCGAGATTTTTCCTGGCACTACTTCGAGCCGCAGATGGAGGCACCGGTGCATTTCACGCGGCCGATCTGCCGCCGCCAGGACGGCGGCCTGAACACGTTCTTCATCCCGTGGTACATCCGCCGCGCCCAGGAGCTGCCGGACGTGCTGCGCATGACTGCGGAGCAGCAGGCCGCGCTCGTCGCGCTGGAGTCGATCGCCAACGAGCCGGGACTCTACCTGGACATGGAGTTCCGGCCCGGCGACATCCAGTTGCTGAAGAACTCCGTCATCCTCCACAAGCGAACGGCCTACGAGGATTGGGACGAGCCCGAGCGCAAGCGGCACCTGCTCCGCCTCTGGCTGGCGGCCCCCGACTTCGACGACGGCGACGAGCAGCTGCGGCGCGGCATCACGGTGAGCTGACCCGGGGATCGTGCCGCCGCCAGACGCGACCGACGCGCCTGCCTCGTTGCCGCGGCAGCTCGACATCCTGCAGGTATACCGGGGCGTCGCGGCGACGCTCGTCGTCCTCTTTCATCTCACCTGGTGGGGCGGGGAGCCGCGCTTCCTGGCGCTGCCGCACTGGCTCACGCCCTCCCTCTCCGTGGAGAATCCCGCCGGGTTCTTTCTGTTCGGCCACAGCGGCGTCGACTTCTTCTTCGTGCTCAGCGGCTTCGTCATCACGTGGCGATACGCTTCCGAGGTCGGAGACATTCGCCGGCTGCTCCCGTTCTTGCGCGCCCGCTTCGTGCGCATCTATCCCACCTATTGGGTCGTCTTCGGGCTTACGGCGGTCTACCGCCTGTTCCGCCAGTGGATCGACGACAAGGCGTTGGCAGATGCGGGCACGCTGCTGCGGGGATTCGCGCTGTACGGGGTCGGACCGTGGCTCGTCCCGCCCGCCGGGACGCTCCCGTCCGAGCTGGTGCTGTACATCTTCTTCGCGGCGGCGTTCGTGCTCGGGCCGAGGCTCTTCGCCGTGGCGGCGGCGGCGTGGTGCTCGTTGATCGTCGCGCAATGGACCGGTTGGATCGTCGTGCGCGGCTACACCACGCTGCTCTCCCCCATGCTGCTCGAGTTCTTTCTCGGGTGTCTCGGCGCCGTGTTCATCCAGCGCGTCCGCCCGCGCTGGTCCGGCCGATGGCTCGCGCTCGCCGCCGCGCTCTACGTGCCGATCGCCGTCGCCGACTCCGTCGGCGTGGCGATCGGCATCCACCAGAACGTCCTCACTTTCGCGCTACCGTATCTGGCGCTGATCCTTACCGGCGTCGCGTACGAGCTGCAGCGTCCACGCGCGTATCCGCGGCTCCTCATGCTGCTCGGCGACGCGTCGTTCTCCATCTACCTCACGCACTACTACCTCATCCTGGAAAGCGACTGGCAGTTCCTGCGGCACCCGGGCATTGCGGCGACGATCGGCCACGACGCGGCGAGGGTGCTCGCGCTGGTCGTGATCCTGGCCATCGGCATCGCGTTCTGGGCGCTCGTCGAGCGTCCCCTGCTGCACGCGCTCCGCCCTTCGGCTCCTTCGCCTCCTTGATCGCATCTACGGACAGGTCACGTTCGGCGGCAGCCCCGTACACGGAGTCGACGGGAACTGCTTGGTGAAGTGGTGCGTCACCAGGATCGCCCCTTCACCCGGCAGACCCGAGGTCGAGTTCACCGCCGTCGCGGTGGTCGGCGGGATGCAGAAGGTGTTGACCGACATGCCGCTCGACGCATTGGCGCTGAATGGGTTCGGCTGCCCCATGAGCTCCATCGGGAAGACGTGACACAGCTGGAACGCCGTGTCGCAGGTCTGGCCACAGGCACACGACGAGCAGGTTCCCGGTGAGCCGACGCAGGTCGGCGGATTGCAATCGGCGGCCGTGGTGCAGCCGCGGAACGACTCGATGCTGCACGTCGACGTGGTCGGTCCCTGCGGCCCGCAGTGGCCGAGCCCGATCTGGGCGGGGGCGTCGTCCTGGACGCACACCGGCGCGCAGCTGCTTCCCGGACAATCGCTGTCGACGGTGCAGCTGTTCGCCGGATTGTTGACGCACGCGAAGTTGCAACCGTTCGGCTTGGTCGCGAGGCCGGGGCGACCGCAGCTCGTGTTGGTGCCCGGGCATGCGGACGCGCTCGCGCAGATCTGGCCGTCGTTGCTGCCGCCGATGCAACGCGTGGCGCCGCACGTACCTCCGCCCGGGCAGTCGGCATCGCTCGAGCACGGGCCGTTCGCGGCCGTGCCGCCGGCGCAGGTGTCGCACGCGCACGTGTTGAACTGGGTGAACCCCGCGGCCGTGCACGGCAAGGTGGCGGTCTTCTCGCTCAGGCCGGTGGTCGTCGGGAGGAACCGGACGTCGAGGCCGCCGCCGGAGATGTTGGCGGCGTTGTCCGGCGGACAATCGCGCGACACCGGGCCGAACTTGCTGAGACCCTGGACGGTGCAGGTCTGCCCTGCGGAAGCCCCGCCGCTGCACGTGCCGGTGCTGCCGACGCTCTCGGTGTTGCAGAGCGGCGTGGTGCAGCATCGCGCGCACGGCGCGTCGACGGCGGTGGCCAGGTGGACGCGCGAGAGGAGATACGTGAAGGTCTCGGTCGAGCCGTCGGCGACGTCGAGCGTGCCGGTGATCGGCCGCGGGAAGAAGCTGGTGACGCACACCGGAACCCCGCCCGAGGAGAGCGGCAGCGGCGCGCCGAGGAAGCCGCCGCAGCGGCCGTTCGACGGGGCGCAGTCCGCATCGGTGACGCAGTGCTGGCGCGCGTTCAGCTCGCAGCGGAAGCCATACTGCCCCGGACGCGGGCCGGTGAGACGACAGAGCGTATCGGTCACCCCGTCGCAGTCGAAGAGCAGCGCGTCGAAATCGGTGTTGCTCACGGTCTGCGTGTTCTGCGACGTTCCCGTCCAGCCATTGTCGAGGCGCCCTTGGTCGTAGATGGTCCGGAGCTGCCCCGTGGCGCAAGTGCAGGCGAAGGCGTCCCCTGCGCTCGCACCCGGCGGGATGCACTGCGACCAATTGCACGTGCCGCCGACCGTGTTGGGATTCGGATCGCACGTCTCGCCGGCATCGAGGACGCCGTTGCCGCAGCCGGGCGTCGGTACGACACCGGTCGGCGTCGACGTCGGCAGCCCCGGGATCGTGAGGGTCGGCGTCGGAGTTCTCGTCAGTGTGGGCGTGGGCGTGATCGTGCGCGTCGGCGTGAGCACCGGTGTCGGTGTCGGCGTCGGCTGGCCGGGCACGACGAAGACGCCCGTGCCCGGCAACGTCAAGCGGCCGAGGCCGGGCAGCCCGGCGACCGAGTTCACGGCATCCGCCGTCGTCGGCGGGACGCAGAACAGGGAGCCGAGCTTCGGATGCGCGACGTTGTTGACCGGCGGATCGGGCATGCCCTGCGCCTGGACGGAGCCGCCGATCGTACCGTTGTCGGTGAAGCATTGGCGGAACCGTCCGTTGGTGCACGTGTCCCCGGGGGCCGTGCAGTCGGCGTTGCTCGCACAGCCGCGATACGTCTGGATGGCGCAGAACTGCTCGAACGGGCCTGCGTTGCAGATGCCTTCGTTCACCGAGTCGTTGTCCGGCGGTGTATTGGGCGAGCAGGTTCCGTCATCGCACTCGTTCGGCTGCGTCGCTTTGCCGAACGTGCCGCACGCGCTGCTGGGACATTCCGAGTTCGTGGCGCACGGCACGCCGAAGTTGCTGCCACCCTTGCAGCGCTTGCCGCCGCAGACGCCCGGGTTGCCGCCGCTGATCGGACAATCGGCGTTGGTCGCGCAGGGCGCGACGCCGGGGCCGTTGCACGTGTTGCAGAAGCACTTGTTCGAGGTGAAGCCGGGCGCCGTGCACGCCGGGTTCGCCGCCGAGAGCGTGCGGGTCGTGAGGCCGGTCGAGAGATTCAGCCCCAGCTGCAGATTGCCGACGTTGGCGCCGGGAAGCGGTGGACAATCGTAGCTCGTGCTGCCGAACAGAGCGCTCGTGCCGTTCACCGTGCACGCCAGACCGGCGCGCGGGCCGCTCGAGCAGGTGCTCGTCGTGCCGAACCCGCCCGTGCCGCACACCGGGCACGGCTGGTCGACCGTGGGACCGTTGTGCACCCGTGACAGGAGACTGACGCTCGTCGCTGAGCCACCGCTCACCAGGTCGGCGGTACCGGTCACCGCGCTCGTCACCTGGTTCACGACGCACACCGAGACACCGCCGGAGGAGAGCGGCAAGGGCGCCCCGAAGAAGAACGCGCAGGGCGCATTCGCGCCGCAGTCACCGTCGGCCGTGCACTGGATCGACGTGTCGCCGACGCAGCGATGGTTGTTAGAGGCCGTGCCGCCGGCGTTGGCGATCGGACCGTTGAGATTGCACTGCCCGCAGCTCGGTGCCGGGCTGCCGCAGCCGCTCACGGCGAGCGTGAGCTTGCCGTCGTTGATCACTTTGCTGTCGTGCGACTGCCCCGTCCAGCCGGTATCGAGATCGGCCGCGCTGCCGTCCGCCTCGAAGGAGAGCGACGTCGGGCAGCCCCCGCCGCCGCCCGGCGTCGGCGTCACGGTCGGACCGCCGCCACCGCCGGTCGGCGTCGGCGTCACCGTCGGCACCGGCGTCGGCGCGTTGGTGTTGCACTGGCTCGGATAGCTCTTCAGCTCCGGCACTGCCAGCGCATCGAGGCAATCCGCCTTGAACTCGGTCACGCAATCGACGCAGTCGACGATATCCTGCAGCGTGGTGATCGCGTGCGCGCACGACGCGCCACCCGGAATCGTGACGTTCGGGCACGTCGAAGCGAACCCGATCTGCGTGGGCGTGAGATCGTCGCCGCCGCCGCACGAGCGATCGGCTCCGCCGCACGCCTTGCAGATGCCGGCGCGCTTCTTCGACTCCGCCTTGGCGATCGCCGGCGCCGCCTTGGCCGCATCGGGACACGGGCCGGCGACGATGCCCTTGATCACGCCGTCTTCACACTTCTGCAGCGCCTTGCTCTTCGACGCGAAGAATTTGCCCGTGTTCTTCCCGATGGCGCGCTGACAGCCGATGACGTCGCTGGCGCTGGCACCCTGATCGAGGCTTCCGTAGTAGAGCTGGATCGCCTGATCGACCGCCTGCTCGCCGATGCACACCAGGCACTGGCTCACGTCGTCGCAGTTGGCGATCGCGTTGTTGCAGGCACCGTTCTCGAAGTTCGGACACGTGCCCACGTTCCAGCCGATCGAGGCGAGCGACTCGTCGTCCCCACCCGTGCCGCAGCTGTGATCGGCGCCGCCGCACTTGCCGTCGATCGTCGTCCGGAGCTTGGTCTCCGCTTTGGCGATCTTGGCGCTGGCCTTCGCATCCGGGCACGGGCCGGCGCTGACGTTGTTGACGACGGCGTCGTTGCATTTCTGCAGCGCCTTCATCTTGGCCTGCACGAACTTCGCGGTCGACTGCTCGACCGCGCGCTTGCAGGCGACCGGATCGGCACTGGCCGGCGTCACAGCCAGGCCGAGCAGCAGCACCAGCAGCGCGAGCGGCATCCAGGGGCGCGGAGTCATCATGGCAACCCTCCGTCGAACGGGCGTTGGAACACCTGCAGTCAAGCGCACCGGCCTGCGGATGCGCAAGCGCGCAAATTCAGGAGATCGGCCCCGGACAGATGGGCGGTGCGTCATCCAAAAGAGAGCGGTTGATCGATCGGAAAACGGGCGACCTGTCGAGCCTTTGACGGGACGTCGCGGCCCCGTGGTCCCGTGCCCCACCCTGGAACAGCCGCGGAACAGCGGCTCGGCGGGTCCCTACTCAGCGCCGGGCGCGAAACTGCCACGTTTCGACTTGACCATCTCCTGCACCGCCGGAGGCTGGAAGTGGGGAGGCCCAAATCCATGAAAAACATGCTCACGCTCGGCGGCGTCCTGCTCGCCGCCCTCATAGTCGGACAGCCTTCCACCTCCTTCGCACGCGATCTGCAGAAGGATGTGAATCAAGCCACCTCGATCATCGAGCGCTTCCGCGAGATGCCCGAGAAGGGCATTCCGGAGGCCGTGCTGCGCGATGCGAAAGGCCTGGCCATCCTCACGACGTTGAAAGCCGGCTTCGTGTTCAGCGGGCATGGGGGGTCGGGCGTCGTGGTCGCGCGCACGCCGCACGGCTGGAGCGGACCGTCGGCCATCGGCACGGGCGGCGCGGGGTTCGGCTTTCTGATCGGCGGCGAGGTGTCCGAGATCGTCCTCGTGCTGAATACGCCGGAGGCGGTCGACGCGTTCGCGCATCACGCCAACGTCAAGCTCGGGGGCGATCTGAGCGTCGCTGCCGGACCGGTGGGGCGCAATCTGGCGGCCGCGGTGATGCCGGTCGCCGCAGTGTACACGTATAGCCGCAGCCAGGGCCTCTACGGCGGTATTTCACTCGAGGGAGCCGTCATCGCCACCCGCAACGACGCCAACGAGGCATACTATGGTCGTTCGGTCACCCCTGCGCACATCCTCTCCGGTGCCGTGAGACCGCCCAGGGGCAGCGAAAAGCTCCTCCTCGCCCTGGGAAGGACGCAGCGGGATCGACCGCGCTCGTAGGGCCGCGGCCCTCTCTACTTTTTGCTTGCTGCCGGCTTGCCCGCTTCGCCTTCGGCGGACGGCTCGAGGACCAGGAGCATGACGGCGTGTGGCTCGACCTCGGCCGAGACGATGCCCTCGAGCGCGTCGAGGGAACGCTGCGCCCACACATCGAGGGCGCCGGCGCGCCCTTTGATCCCCAGCTCGGTGAAGCTCGCCTCGACCTTGGCCGGCGCCTCACCCCGGTTGAACAGCCCCACCGCGATCTTCTTGCCTTCGAGGGGCCGCGTCCAGACTTCGAGCGGCCCGCGCCGCACGACCCGTCGTCCCGGCCGCCCGAGCGCATCCTGATCGATCGCGATCACCTCGCGGTTGGTCAACAGCGCGACCGTTTCGGGCGCCGAGCTCCGCACGTCGTGCCCGGCGATCAGCGGTGCAGCGAGCAGGGCCCAGAGACTCATGTGCGTGCGGTACTCGGCCGCGCTCATGCTGCCGTTCCCCACCTCGAGCATGTCCGGATCGTTCCAATGGCCCGGTCCGGCAAACGGTGCGAGATCGTCCTGCGCGAAGCCGATCGTCGACATGACCTGCCACTTGTCGGTGATGTCGCCGGTGGTGCGCCACAGGTTCCCGCCGGCATCCGCGCCCCACTTCCAGACGTCGGCTCGGCCATACTGGCAGAGGCTGAACACCATGGGCCTGCCGGTGGCGCGGATCGCCTCGGCCATCTTCTGATAGACGGCCGGCATCTCGGCATCGTCGTAGATCAGTCCGGCGCTACACCAGTCGTACTTGAGGTAGTCGACGCCCCACTCGGCAAACGTCCGTGCGTCCTGCTCCTCGTGACCGTAGGTCCCTTCGAATCCCGCGCAGCTCTTCGGTCCAGGCGAGGTGTACATCCCCAGCTTCAACCCCTGCCCGTGCAGATAGGCGGCGAGCGCCTTCATGTCCGGGAATTTGCCGTTCGCCCGAAGCGTGCCGTGCTCGTCGCGGTCGCCCTGCCAGCCGTCGTCGATGTTGACGTAGACGTAGCCGGCATCGCGCATGCCGGTCTTCACCAGCGCGTCGCCGATGTCGCGGATGGTGCGATCGTCGATCCCGGTCTGGAAGTGGTTCCAGGTGCTGAATCCCATGGGCGGCGTGCGAGCGAGACCGTTCGGGGGAAGCGCCTTCACCGGCGGAATCGGGAGCTTCGCCGGCGTCATGCGCTCGAGCACCTGCCCCTCCTCAGGGGAGGGTCGCCGCAGCATCGTCGGCGGATTGCCGCTTCCCAGCGACGTGACGCTCAGGTGATCGGGCGTGAGCGTGGCGTCGAACGGCGTCTCCATGCCACGCGCGATCTGGATGACGAGCCGTATGCGGTCGCCATTCTGCTCGACGGCCACCGGAATGCCGGCCAGCCCTGGCACGATGAGCTTCCCGATCAGCCCGCCGCGCGCCTCCCGAACGGTGAGGACGCGCACGTTCTGCGGCTGGTGCGCCAGGACGTCCGCGGTCATCTCCTGCGGCACCCACGTACCGGTGATCGCGAGCTCTTGCGCCGCCGCCGAGTCGATCAGAGCGGCGACGACCGAGAGCGCAACGACGAGCATACCGCGTCGGTTGCAGCGCACGGTGATCTCTAGCCCGGCTGGCGCCGCAATGGAAAGCGCCCTTCGACGGCCGGAGCGGCGCCCACCCCGGCCGAGGACGTCACCGGGCGAGGATGCGGCGGAGCATCATGGCGAGCGCCGCACTGTCGGCGGGGCCGCTCGCGTGGCGCCAGGCGACGTGGCCGTCGGGCCGTATCAGCACTGCGCCGTCGGCCTTCAACCCGTACGCCGACGCGAACGCACCGCGGTCCTGGAGTCCCGCGCCGCCGATGACGTAGCAGTCGATGCTGACGCCGAGCTCCCTGGCCGCGTCGGCGGCCGCGTCGCGCCAGGCGCCACCGTCGGAGGCGGCGAGCAGCGTGAAGCCGGAGCCGACCAGATCCAGGGTGGACAACGCCGCGTCTGGCCGGCCGAGCCATACGTGCGGCGCGCGGCACCCTGGGGTGGCACTCGGCGCGTAGTCCGAATAGCTGTCGTCCACGGCAGGCGGGGTGGTGCCGTCGGGAATGACGGCGGAGGAGGCGTAGGCGGCGCCGAGCTCGACGCCGAGGTGGTTCCCGTAGCGGCGCGACTCCGTGACGACCTCCTCGGTGGTGAGCCCGCTCTCGAACCGGGCCGCCGCCGCGGCATTGATGCGCAGGACGTTGATCGAGTTCCGCAGCGACTGGGCGGTGATCTCCTGCGCCACGCCGCGCCGCTCCGCATCGTACGTCTCGACCAGGGGCCACCCGGCCCTGCCCTGCACGAAGTAGGCGAGCTTCCACATCGCGTTGTGCATGCCTTGCAGCCCGGTGTTGACGCCGAGACCGCCGGTGGGCGGGAACTGATGGGCGGCGTCACCGCACAGCACGACCCGTCCGTGCACGAGACGTTCCACGACGGTCGAGTTGAGCTTCCACAAGCCGATCGAGAGGACCTCGGGCTCGAGCCCGTCGACGCCGACCGCGGCGCGAATCCAGTCGCGTGCGCGCTGCTTGGTGAACACGTCCAACGAATGCTCGGCGGGCCCGACGCTGATCTGGCATAGCCAGCGCCCCGCGCCATCGAGCGGCTGGAGCACGCCCGCCACGTGCTCGTTCGAGACGAAGAACAGAACACCCTTGCGATCGCCGAGGTGCCGCTCGATGTCGGCGCGGAAGTAACAGTTGACGATGTGCGAGAGGTCGCGTTGGCCTTCGAGCTCCAGGTTCAGCTCGCTCCGGATGAGGCTCGCGGCGCCGTCGGCGGCCACCAACGCCCGGGCGGCCAACGTCTCCTCCGCCCCGCCGCCGTGCGGCCGCACCGCCACCGCCGCGCCGTCGTCGCCGGGGTCACCGCCCGCGACGAGCTTCGTCACCTCGGTCGAGAAGCGCACGTCGACCAGGCCCGTGGCGCGAACCGCGTCGAGGAGGATCTCCTCGATGAGCTCCTGCGACGTCATGGTCGGCTCCGCAGGGCTGACGTCCGGGCCGGGGCCTTCGAAACCCTTCGACTCGATCACGCCGAGCTGCTCGCCGACGGCCGTACGCAGAAACCGGATGGGACTCTTCCATCCCGGCGGGGTATCGATGCTGCGCAGCCGCTTGTAGACGGGCCCGCCCCATCCGCGCGCGATCTCCATCGTGCGCGTATTGAAGTTCCGGGTCTTCGGATGCCACGACGTCGAGTGGTGCTTCTCGAGCAGCACCGTCGGCACGCCGAAGCGGGCCAGCTCCAGCGCCGCCCCGAGGCCGACGGGCCCGGCACCGACGATGATCACCCGCGCTTCGGTTGCGCTCGGCTCGCGGACGGTACCCACCAGGAACAAGCGTATAACTCCCAGCCGCAGGGGTCTCCAAACACTGCCGGGCGCCGCCTCCCCGCTATCGCATGGGTAGGAAAGTCGCTACGACTCCGTCACGACCGACTGCGGAGCACGGCCTCCGCGCGGAGGCGCATTGCTCGAACGGAGACTGAGCGGCCCCGGCGGCGGCGTGAGATGGGCGATGCGCATGCGTGCGATCGTACTCGCGGCATGTCTCGCCGTCTGGCTGGCGCCCGGCGCGGCCCGGGCACAGGATCTCGAGCCGCGCTCCTACGCCAACACGCCTGTCGGCCTGAACTTCGTGGTCGCCGGCTACGCCTACCAGCAGGGCGACGTCGTCACCGACCCGGGGCTGCCTATCACCGACGCAAAGATCCACGTCCACAGTTCCATCCTCGCCTACGCGCGCGCCTTCGGGCTCTTCGGCAAATCGGCCAAGATCGACGCGATCGTGCCCTATTCCTGGGTATCCGGAACGGCGAGCTTCCAGGGCCAGCCCCAGGAGCGCATCGTCGACGGGTTCAACGACCCGCGCCTCCGGCTCTCCGTGAACTTCTACGGCGCGCCCGCCCTCGCGATGCCGGAGTTCCTCGACTACCGGCAGGATCTGATCATCGGCGCAAGCCTGCAGGTGGTCATGCCGCTCGGGCAATACGACGGCAGCAGGCTGATCAACATCGGCAGCAACCGCTGGGCCTTCAAGCCCGAGCTCGGCATCTCGAAAGCGCTCGGCCCGCTCACCCTCGAGGTCGCGCCGAGCATCACGGTCTACACCGAAAACCACGATTTCTTCGGCGGCAACACGCGCAAACAGGATCCCGTGTACGCCGTGCAGGCGCATGCGATCTACCGCTTCAGCGAGGCGCTCTGGGGCTCGCTCGACGGCACCTACTACGGCGGCGGACGGACGGCGGTCGACGGCAAGGAAAACGACGACACGCAATCCAACGCGCGTCTCGGCGTGACCGTCGCCCTCTCCGTGACGCGCCACTATTCGGTGAAGCTCTACGCCAGCAAGGCCGTCGAGACGCGCATCGGCGGCCACTTCGACCTCATCGGGCTGGCGCTTCAATACCGCTGGGGCGGCGGCCTCTAGCGGGTCGACAACGGGGACGTCGGCGCCTAGTGGACGGTAACGACCGTCGGGTCGGACACGAGCCCGCTCAGCGGATCCGTCGCGGTGATGCGCGCGGTCCCGGGGGCGAGCGCGACGATACGGCTGCGCGCGTCGGCGTCGTTCGCGACCGCGACGACCGTCGGCGCGTCGGACGCGTACACCACGTCCTGGGTCAGGTTGAGGGTGCCGTCGACGGCGACGCCGACCGCGGTGAGGTAGTCGGTCGCGCCGACGGCGAGCGATTCCGTCTCGGGCAGGAGGGTGAGCGAGCCGATCGTGCCGATGACGGTCAGGGTCGCGGTGCCGGTACGTCCGCTGATGGGATCGGTCGCCGTGACGGTCACGGTGCCCGGCGCGATCCCGTCGATACGGCTGCGATCACCGTCGGGGTTCGTGGCCGCGGCGACGCCGGCGTCGGACGACGACCACTCGCTCGTCTGCGTCACGTTGATGCTGCGGGCCGCCGCGTCCGCGCCGGTCGCCGTGAATTGCGCCCTCCGACCGACGCTCGCCACGGCCTGCGGCGGCGTGACGGTGAGCGTCGTGAGGTCGCCGACGACGGTGACGAAGGTGTCGTCGCCCGAGTCACTGCTCGAGCGCCCATCGAACGTCGCCGAGATCATCGCCTCGCCCGGCGCGAGCCCCACGATGCGGCTCAGGTGGGGCGGCGACGTGTAGTCGTTCGGCGCCGCGACGATCGCGGGGTCGCTCGACGTGTAGGTGCTCTCCTGCGTGACGGGGCGCAGATAACCGCCCTCGTGATCGGCGAGCGCCGTGAGCTGATCCTCGCCCCCGACGCGAAGCGCGACGGTCACGGGCCTGAGCAACACGCGCTGCAAGTCGCCGTAGAAGGTGACGGTCCGCCGGTCCGTCGATTCGACGCCCGACTCCACATCGCGCACGCCGACGGACACGGTGCCCGGCCGCAGCGGCACGACGGCGCGCCCGTTGACGACTGCGATGGTCGGGTCGTCGACCGTGGCCTCCCAGGACAGCAAGGGGCCGGTCCCATACGTGTAGATCGCGACGAGATCGCCGAAGGGGACCACCGGACTCAGCGGATACGCCAGCGGACGGAGCATCCACGACGGAATGGAGATGCCGACGACGTCGCCGTACACGTAGTGCGAGAACGGGGCGGAGACGATGCCGGTGACGACGTGGGTCGCGGTGAGATTCGTCGTGCCGCCGCTCAGGGCCTCGATCACGCCGCGGTCGCCGAGCAGGTTCGGGGTGCCGAAGATCGCCGCGTTCTCGGCCGCGAACATGCACTCCTGGGTGATGTACTGGAAGCCGCCGCCCTCGTAGTGCCCGATCGCCGCCAGGCGCGCCTTGTCTCCGATGCGGAGATTGTAGAATTCTCGCGGATAGCCGGTCGGGATCAGCGTGATGGTTTGCAGGTCGCCCAGCACCATCAGGCGCGGCGCGGAGCAGTACCCTCCAGGTCCGTAGGCGCCGGGCTCGGGGCAGTACCACGACTGGATGCCGGTCGTCGGGTCCGTCGCGTAGACGCCGGTGATTCCCGGCGCGTGGGCGACGACGCGGCTCCGATCGCCGACGGGGTTGTCCGCCGACGCCACAGCGGGGTCCGTCGTCGACCAGTGAACGTCCTGCGTCAGATTGCGGGTGACGTACTCGTAGCTGGTGAGGTCTTTCTGATAGTAGCCGATCGCCGTGAACTGCTCGTAGCCGTCGCGGGAGGCCCGCCCGTTGAGCGGTTGCACGGCGATGAAGTTCAACGGGCCGGTGACGTGCAGGACGGCGTCGTCCCCCGTTGCGGTGCTGGACACGCCGGTCGCGGGATGCGTGGCAGAGATCAGCGTCGTACCGGGTGCATGCAGATCCATGCGGTTCGCGTCGCCGGGCTCGTTGGGCGCCGTCGCGACGGCCGGGTCGCTCGACGCCCACACGACCTCGCTCGTCAGGTCGCGCGTGCTGCCGTCGGCATAGTTCCCCGTCGCCCAGAAGTGCTTCACCTCGGTCGGCAGCCGCGCGATCTCTGGGGGCCGGATGGTGATGCGGAGGAGCGCGGCAGCGGTCGCGGTCGGTTTGGGACTCCCTGGCGAAGCGGTCGTCGGGGTCGGGGCCGCCTGCGGGGTGGCCGTGTCCTGCGGCGTCGAGGTCGCCGTTGCCTGCGGATCCCCGAGGGCCGTGACGGGCACGCAGATCTCGCGAGGAGCCGAGAGGTGCAGCACCTCCGCGCCGAGCGCATTTTGAGTGGACACGACGATCGCGTCGGGACGCGCCTGGCGAGGGCGTGTGCGCGCGAGCCGTGCCCGGTAGCACAGGAGCTGGCCCGGATGCGCCGGCGCCCCGAGGTCCTGGCCGTTTCTATCGGCCGGGAGGCAGAGACGCGTCGGCCGGCCGACGTCGTAGACGTGCTCGCCAAAGGAGTCGGCGACCGTCAGAAGTTGGGGGGCGCCAGCGGCCAGAGCGCGCACCGCATAGCATTGGAACTCGTCCGACGAGGACGTGTCGGCGGCGGGAGCACCGCTCGCGCCGACGGCGAGTGCCGAAGGCACGAGCAGCGCCTCGGGCTTCGCGACCATGAGACTCGCCTGCGCCACGGGGCCGATGACGGCGTACTCGCGCGGCGCGAAGGCCGGCTGACGCGGACGCATCCTCGACTGACGCAGCCGATAGCCCTCGAGATGGAGCGCCGGTACCGCCACACCGGGTGCACCGACCGCCGCCGGCGCGCAGAGCGTCTCCACGGCGCGCAGGTCGACGGCGTGCCGGTCGTCGGGATCGCTCGAGGCGAACCGATCGACCACCCCGACCCCGCCAACCGGTACGAATGCCGGATAGGCCGCCGTGCCGCGCGGCGCCGCAGCCGGCGCGGCGCCGTAGCAGACGAACCCGCCGCTCGTGACGGCCCCCGCCTTGGACGTCGCGGCACCCCACGCGACGAGACTCGCGACCAGCAGCATCGCGTGGCGTGTCCGAAACGAGAGCACCGGCGCTGAAGCAGTCGCCATGCCGTGGCGCGACGTTGCACGTCACGCACTTACGTGAGCGCTAGATCGTGCGTCTCTGCAAGCGTTTGGCGGCGGCGCTATGAACTCTGTATCGACTTCGCCCGGCGGGCCGGCGGGACAGCGACTTGCTCCGTTTTGGCGCAGGCTGTTGCGGCGCCCGGCCCGGCTTCGAGGCCCGCCGGCCTCCTCGGCTCACTGCTCCAGGAAGGTCACCTTGCCGGTCGCCACATCGTACATGCCGCCCAGCAGGCCGACCTTCCCGTCATCGAGATACTTCGCGAGGTACGGGCTGCGCTCGCGGATCTCCTTCATCGACCGGAGCACGTTCTTCTCGGCCACCTTGGTGACGCAGGCGTCGTCGTTCGCATTGCTGCAGCCCGCAACCTCGACGGCGGGATGGATCTTCGCCAGAAGGCCGGTGAGGTTCCCGAGTTTCGCGTCCTCGAGCGCACCTTTGACCGCTCCGCAGCTCGTGTGCCCGAGCACGACGATGAGCTTCGCACCGACCTTGACGGCGTATTCGAGGCTCCCGAGCTCGTCCTCGTTCACGATGTTGCCGGCCACGCGCACAGCGAAGACGTCACCGATGCCCTGGTCGAAGACGACCTCGATCGGCGCTCGCGAGTCCATGCACCCGAGCACCACCGCGAAGGGAAACTGCCCGGGCGCCGTGGCCGCGACTTCCGCCGACCAGTTCCGCCGTTCGGTTGCGTTCGCCACGAAGCGGGCGTTGCCCGCCTTCAGCCGTTCGAGCGCCTTGGACGGCGTCATCGCGGCTTGCGACTCTCGCGATTGCACCGCGGCTTTCGTGGACGCGGTCGCGGGGGCTTCGTGAGCAGCGACGGGAGCAGACAAGGCAAGAAGGCACACGCCCACCGCCGAGGCGAATCGCTTCATTTTTTTCCTATCCACTCAGCTCATCCGGTGAAGCGCGCAGAGCTTGTTGCCCGACGGATCCCGCAGGTAGGCGAGATACATCTTGCCCAAGCCGCCTTCGCGTACGCCCGGAGGATCCTCACAGGTCGTCCCGCCGTTGGCGACACCCGCCGCATGCCAGGCGTCCACGGTGGCCGGATCCGCGACGACGAACCCGACCGTCCCGCCGTTGGCGGAGGTGGCCGGAGCGCCATTGATCGGCTTCGTCACGGCGAAGACCCCGGTCGGCGACAGATAGAAGAGGCGACCCTTCTCATCCATGACCGCGGCCGGTAGGCCGAGCGTACCAAGCACGGCGTCGTAGAACTTCCTGGCTGCGTCGAGGTCGTTGGCGCCGACCATCACATGACTGAACATTGCGTCTCTCCTCCTCGTTGACGATGGGTGTGGGCTGCTCGGTTCCGTAGCGTACAGGACATATGCCAACGTTCAACAGGGCGGTCGAGACGCCCCATCGATGGGCTAGGTGAATAGTAGAAATGCCAGCCTGGGCGTGAAGTCGACGAGGACCAGTATCAAGCAGCCCCCCAAGACGGGCACCGCCACGAAGTAAGCGATCAACGACCGTCGCCGCCATGCTCTGTATGCCGGTCGATGGTCGTCGTGGATAGCCTCCTGGCCTGCCCATCCGAGGTTCACGAGCAGGCCGTGCTGGCGAAGGATGAGGGTTGGAGGTGCTACCCGGTCGATCCAGAGGCCGATGACCACGATCGCGCCGAGAATCGTGACGAGCAGGAGTGCATCGACCAGAACGCGTTCCGTCGTGCTCATCGCCCCGGCATCGAGCATCTGCGTGTAGACGTCCTGCAGCTCCTTGTCTGAGAAGCCGGCGCAGGCCGGACGAGCCCCGGCGATCGCGACGAGAGAACCCAGCAACAGTAGAATGCGCAGCATCGGCGACTCGAGATCGAGGGCGCCGAGATCATCGGGGAACGTGCCCGTCCTCGTCAATCTCGCGACATGGATGCTGATGCGATGCGGCATCCGATCAGCACTACAATCGAGCGAATTCGAGCACGTGGCGGGACGCGAAAGGTCGGGCTACTTCGGAATGATCCCGGAAGCCGCACCGCGCTCGAGCCAGCGCTTCAGGTCGGGCGTGAGGGTGCGCGCCGCCGCCGCCTCGTAGAGCGCCAGGTCCTCCGCCGTGAGAACGTCGCGCCAGCGATCGTTGGTTCCTTTGTAGAGGAAGCGGTCGCTGCCTCCCTCGAAGATCGCGTCCATCTCCGGACCGAGCAGCGCCGCGTCGCGCTTCATCGACGCGAACGTTGCCGCCTCCGTGAGCATCGGCCACTTCTCTTCCGGGACGTCGATCTCGACGAAGCGGGCGATGCGGCGCATCTCCCCCGGCAGGTCGGCTTTCAGGTCGTTGTAGTGCACGAAGAGGAGGTTCGGCAGATACCGGTAGTCCCAGTAGCTACGGGCGTGGTGGAGGTGTGACCAATATGGATAGCCGTCGCTCTCCCACGGATACGACGACCGCGTCATCCAGAGCCGCCAGAACTCGCGGATGTCCTCGGGGGGCTCGAGAAAGGGCTCCGCCGGCGCGTCCTCTCCCGAGTTCAGCATCTCACGCGCCAGGGGGGTGTACATGCGGACGTGGTTCCAGGTCGACATGAAGACGTCACGGGTATCGCGTCCGACGTAGATGTACTTGGTGCTCTCCCGGTAGGGGAGCGCGTCCAGCGGCAGGTGGCTCTTCAAGAAGCGGCGGTGCTCGATGCTCTCGACGATTGCGATCAACTCGGCCCTGCCGCCGATGAAGCGGCAGTCCGGCCACGGAGAGACCCAGTGGAGCGTGGTGGGAAGCTCGGTCGTCTGGAAGACGAGCAGGCTCAGGATGCGCTGGGTCCACGTCGTGCCGGCCTTGAGCGACGTCGTGATGATGATGTCGTCGTTGCGAGGAACGATGCCGTCCCAGCGCGTCGAATCGAGATGGTGGCATCGATAGATGCGGGTGCGCTGCGGCAGGGAAGCGGCCATACGAGGCGGTGTAGCGCCGGCCTCGCTCAGCCGCAACTCTCAATCCGCATTGAAGAGCGTCCCGACGGTGCGCAGTCGCAACTGCTTCTTGCCGGCTGTGAGAGATGGACTTGCTGCTCACGAGGATCGGCAAGTAGAAGGCGTCAGCGTGTCCAACCTGCACGACAGATGGGCTGTTGGACCAGCCTACGAGGAGTTCATGGGCCGCTGGAGCCGACAGCTCGCGCCGTGGTTCGTCTCCTGGCTGCAGATCCCGGACGGTGTTCACTGGCTGGACGTCGGGTGTGGCACGGGCGCTCTGACGAACGCGATCTGCAATCTCTCCTCTCCGGCCTCGGTACTGGGGTGCGATCCCGCGGAGACCTTCATCGAGTACGCTCGAAAGCATTCGCAGGACGTCCGGGCCTCGTTCGTCGTCGCGGGCGCGGGCGGTCTTCCGGGTCGAGCCGGTGGGTACGGTAGCCTCACCTCGCTCCTCGCCCTCAATTTCCTTCCCGACCCCGATGCTGCCGTCGTGGAGATGCGTTCTCTGGCCGCCATGCAGGGGGTGATCTCCGCGTGTGTCTGGGACTACGCGCGCGGGATGGATTTCCTCCGCCGCTTTTGGGACGCCGCGGCTGCGCTGGATCCGACGGCCCGGGAGTTGGATGAAGGCGCGAGATTCCCGCTGTGCCACCCCGACGCCCTCGGAGACTTGTTCCGCGCCGGCGGGCTCGACGACGTGCGCTGCGAGCCAATCGAGATACGAACGGAGTTTGCCGGTTTCGAGGACTACTGGCGGCCCCTCCTCGGAGGAGCGGGCCCCGCCCCTTCCTACGTTGCATCGCTCGACGTCGATCGTCGCACAGCGCTGGCACGGAGGCTCGAACAGACCCTGCGGCCGGGAGCCAGTGGAACGATTGCTCTCACCGCGCGCGCGTGGGCGGTTCGAGGAATCGTGAATTGAACGACTGCTTCCCACCGCCGAGATGGTCGTGGTACGACGCACCGTGCCTACGGATTCAGTACGCAGCCCGGCACCCAGCGGATCTCAGCGTTACCCGAGGAGGGACACCATGCGACGGCAGCTGCTGACGTGGATCGTTTCGGCAACCATGCTCATTGGTGTCCCGGCGGCTCGCGCCGACAACGTCACGGCGGTCGTCGCGGGCGGCACGTTGAAGATCAAGGGCGACGCCGATGCGAACACGATCGCGCTCGACACGGCAGCGTTGGGCGCCGATCAGATCCGCGTGACGCCCACTGGGACTACGATCAACGGCGCCCCCGGCGCGGCCGTCTTCAGCGGCTTCACGGGCGGCGCACAGATCGACCTCGGCGAGGGCGACGACACGCTGACCATCGACTCGGTCACGATTCACGGCGCCCTGAAGCTTGCGCTCGGTCCGGGCGACGACACCGTGACGCTGACCTCGCTCACCGTCGACGAGGCGATCGCCGTCGACCTCGGTAGCGGCAACAACGCGCTCGCGGTCTGCAGCGTCACCGTCACGAAGGCCCTGAACATCAAGGTCAGCCCCGGCACGGGAACAAATCTGAACGCGGTCGCGGTCTGCGGCTCGACGGCGGCCAACGTGAACGGCACCGCGATCGTCATCGACAGCATTACAGCCGGCGGCCTCAGCCTGAAGGCCAGCAAGACCGCGGAGACGGTCGTGCTGAACGACGCCAGCATCGACGGGAAGTCGACGCTCGCCCTCGGGGGCGGCTCCGACTCGCTCTCGATCTGCAGCGGGACCTTCAATGCCTCGCTCGCCGTGAAGCTCGGGGGCAGCACGTCCTTCACCGCACAGGCGGCCTGCGGCGCGTCGACCCGAAGCGGCGGCAACGCCCTCGTCATCGACGAAACGGACATCGGCACCAACTTCACGCTCAAGGGCAGCGGCGAGGCCGATAGCAACCTCTTGAAGAACAGCAACGTCGGCGACAACTCGAAGATCGACCTCGGTCAGGGCACGAACGACATCCTCGTCGACGGCGGCCTGACGGGCGAGTCCCTGACGATCAAGTCCGGCAAGGGCAGCGACGCCGTCACCGTCAACAACGCCGGCATCGGCGCGAGCCTCACCGTCAGCGCCGGCGCGGGGAGCAACGCGATCACGGTCAGCGGTACGACCAACATCGGCAAGAACCTCACGGTGAAGACCGGCAACGACAACGACACCATCGACACCACCGGTGCCGTCGTGGGCGGCAAGACGAAGATCCAGCACGGGAAAGGCACCGACACGGTCACGCCCTGACAACGCGGGCGCCCGCGCACGGATCGTGCTCGCCGGCCGCGACGCCCAGCCATTTCGCTCCCTTCTTTACACCCATGGGGGACCGGCTTCCGGCCCCCCTTACAATGGTCGCCGGCCTGCGGTTTGCCGGCCGAGCGTGTCGAGGGTGATCTGCCCGGTTTATTGGCTCCTTAGCAACGTCGCGTGCGTGCGGCACTGCTGGCGCCGTCCTTGCTTTGTGCACTCGGCTTCGCCGCTCGATGACGAGGGGCGCGGCGAGAAGACTTCGCGAGAGGGAGCAGCCATGAGCAGGGCCAGGGGGTGCGTTCACTCGACGGCGGCTCGCACCGTCGTCACGATGGGATTGGTGGCAGCACTGCTTTCGTCAGCAGAGGCGTACACGGAGAAAACGCCCTCGCTGATGCAAGACCCCGCAGGGTATCTGTACTGCAGGGTAGTCGCGACGAGCACGATGCCGATCGGGCTCGTCGTCAGCATCAGGAGCAAGACCGGCACCAACGTCACCGAGTTCGGATACGGGTCTCGCATCAAGACCGACGAGGGTTTCGACGCAGAGGAGACCGCGGGCTCGTTTGATCACGCTGGGCGCCAGTACTACTGCAGGGTCAGCGTGACACGTGCACGCCGGGGGAACGTCCAAGTATCCCTCACGGCGTTCGACAAGGACGGCGTCCCGATTGCCACCGTGGAAGCTCGCTAGCGCTCATCGACTCGCCGCGATTTTTCCCTCGTGCAGCGGTGAATTCGTGACGACCAAGACGCAACATACGTTGCTGCTCATCGACGAGGAGCCGCAAAGCCGCCGCTCATTGCAAAGCATAGTCGCCATCAGCGGCTTTTCCGTGGCGGCCGTGCCGAGCGCACGCGCAGCGTTGGATCTGCTCCGCAAAGGTTTTGCGCCCTGCGCGATCCTGGTCAACGTGCCGGATCCCCCGTCCGCGTTGTCCACGTTGCGTACCGAAAGCGCAGAAGTCGCGAGTATCCCGATTCTCATCCTGTCTGGTCAGACGTCCAGAGACGATCGACCGCGCCTGATCGGGGCACGTGAAGTCCTACACCTACCTATCGATTTCGCATCGTTGATCGCGGCGATCGAGCGGCATTGCCGGCGATCGCACCCCCAGCCCTCGATCCGGATTCTGCTCACACCTACGCACGGATAGCTGTCGCTGCCCCTGGCGAAACCCCTGCTGGCGCATGCCCGCGCGCTGCGTCGAGGATCATCGGTGCTGCGGCTTCATTGCGGCGCGAAGATCGCGGGATCCCGCGCCCCACTTGGAGATCACCGACACCGCCTTGGTGAACGGTACGTCGACCAGGTGCACCCGCGCTCGGTCGAGGATGTAAACGGTGCCAGCGGCCGGTGTCGGCACCGAGGGGACGAACACGGTATAGGCACCATCGGCATGCTCCTCGATGATGAAGGCCGGCACCAGCGCCTCTTCGAGCTCGACGAGCGCGACGGCGAAGGTCGCCCCCTCATCTTCCCCCGCGAGACGGCCGGCAAGGCCCCGAATGAGCGTGTAGCCGGGAATGCGCTCGAGCAGGTAACGATCGAGCGCGCTTTTGGCGCGCGAGCCCGGCGCCGTACGCACGACCAGGCCGGCGATGAAACACACGGCCACCACGATCAGGATGGCCACGATTCGCCGGAAATGCATTTCCGGCGGGAGCTGGGTCGTCACCGGCGCGAGCAGTGCGAAGACACCCGCCGCGGCCTTCGCGAGCAGCAGGATGCTGACCCAGAGGGGCAGAACGATCAGGACCCCGCCGACGATGGTCGTCTTGGTGAACTCAGCGAGGCCACGCATACTGCTGCGCTCTAGCGATCCCGTTCCCGGGTTGCAAGAATCTGTCGCTGCCTTCCGCTATGGTCCCTAACCGGAGCGTGGAAACGCTTCATGAAGACGGAGCGCCCGTCTTGGCGAGAAACGACGCCGCGCACTCCACGGAGCAGAAGTAGTAGTCGTGATCGTCGACGCGAACGTGGGCCGCTGCTTTGCTCTGCCGCACACGCATCCGGCAGACCGGATCGACCGCCTCGGCCGCGAGCGCACTCCCTAGTTCGATCGAGTAGAGATCGACGCGACCACTCAGGTTCTTCAATTCGACCGTTCCGAGCGCCGTCACCGAACGACCTTCGGCACGGGCCACGCCGGCGACAGCGCGAGTGGCCAACACCTGGCCCCCAGCCGCGAGAGCCGTCACACGAGCGGCAACGTTGACGCCCATGCCGAAGTAGTCACTGCCGCGTCGAACGGCTTCTCCGTGGTGCAGTCCGGCGCGCAGGACGGGGAAGCTTTCTTGGTGCCGAGCGCGCTCCCAGATCCGCTCCAGTAGATGGAGTGCAGCCGCGGGGCGTGGGGCGACGAGGAATACGGCATCACCTATCGTGCGGACCCGTTCGCCGTCGCCGCAGAGGACCGTGTCGACGAGCGCGGTGAACCCCTCAACGAGGTCAGCGGCTGCGTTGTCACCGTGAGCCTCCGTCAGCGCGGAGAACCCGGCGAGATCCACGAAGATGAACGTGCTCTCCATGGCGCGATCATGTACGTCACATCATCCCAGGCCCGCCCATTGCTGCTGGCGCCATGAAGAACTCGCCTGGGAGCGTGACGTCGGAGATGAAATGCCAGTCGGTCGAATCGCACGGCTCGGCCGGGCAGCTATCGGCGCCCGAGCAAGAGATGTGGCTCTGCGTGTCGTACATCATGGCCCACCGCTCATTGCCGACGTCCTTGCTGACGAGGACGCGCTGGCCATCCGGGCACATTTGGACGCCGGTCTTCGCGTGCGCGAGCGCAGGAGTCCCGAGCAGGATGACAACCATCACGATTCGTCTCAGCATGTATCCAGTCTCCCTGCCCCCCTGAGGCAAGATCCGCGCCGAACCCTCCCGAACGACGGCTCTGCGGTCCTTCCTTGCTGTCGCGTGACAAGGTTTTCGGATCCAAGAACATTCGGAGCTGGCTATTCCGGGAAGTGAGAACCGGAAGTGCGCTCGTAGGCGTGGCGACGGCCATCACCCCTCGCGCAGCGGGTCCATCGGCGACGACGAAGGCTCGATCTTCAAAGCGCAACAGTCACGCGCAGGAAGGTTGCAGGGATGCAGGTGGCATCCTTCTTGGGGCTCTTGTTCTGGCTGTTGAATAGAGCTTCCAACTCACTCTGTAGATCGGTTGCCCGGCCGTCCCTTTCGGCAGCGTCGAACGCATTCATGGTGGGCCCGTAGTAATTCTTGAACGCAGCCACGAGGGCCAACGGAGCGCCGGGGTAGTTGAACGTGTACGTGTCTCTGACGAAGGTTATCTTTTCTTCCGGGACACCCGCGCCGGCAAATCGTTCGATTACGTTGCTC